>Ga0247808_10000822_pt1 | contig 14972 bp, 12 predicted proteins | sample UWRJL089202R1_FD_179914 | JGI IMG/M metagenome (GOLD analysis project Ga0247808, IMG submission 179914) | Plant litter microbial communities from Arlington Agricultural Research Station in Wisconsin, United States - UWRJ-L089-202R-1 | ecosystem: Environmental > Terrestrial > Plant litter >... | reverse complement strand
CGTCCAGGGCCTGACGCTTCAGGCCGCGGAAGGCCAGGACCTTGGTGATCCGGCCGCGTTCGATTTCCTTGCCGTCGCGGTCCAGGGCGTGGATGGCCATGCCGGGGATGGCCTTGCCGCTCTCGATACGGCCCGTCAGAATCCGGCCCAGGAAGGGATCGGATTCGATCAGGACATTCAGCATCTGGAACGGCTTGTCCTTGTTTTCCTGCACCTTGGGCGGCGGCACGTGGCGCACGATCAGGTCGAACAGGGGCGCCAGGGTGTCGTTGGGCTGGTTGAGGTCCATCGTCGCCCAGCCGGCGCGGCCCGAGGCGTAGATATGGGGGAAGTCCAGCTGCTCGTCCGTCGCGCCGATGGCGGCGAACAGGTCGAAGGCTTCGTTGTGCACGCGGTCGGGATCGGCGTGGGCGCGGTCGACCTTGTTGATGCAGAGGATCGGACGCAGGCCCATCTTCAGGGCCTTGGTCAGCACGAACTTGGTCTGGGGCATGACGCCCTCTTCGGCGTCGACCAGGATGACGCAGCCATCCACCATGCCCAGGATCCGCTCGACCTCGCCGCCGAAGTCGGCGTGGCCGGGGGTGTCGATGATGTTGATGCGGGTTTCGCCGGCTTCACCGTTCCAGAGCACGGACGTGCATTTGGCCAGGATGGTGATCCCGCGTTCCTTTTCCTGATCGTTGGAGTCCATCGCCCGTTCGGTCGTGGCCTCATTGGCTCGGAAGACGCCGGATTGCGCCAACAGCTGGTCCACCAGTGTGGTCTTGCCGTGGTCGACGTGGGCGATGATGGCGACGTTGCGAAGGTTCATGGTCGTTCAATGCGAAAAGGCGGCCGGACAAAAGCGGGGCCGCTCGTTAGGGCGTCATGCGGGGAGCGCGCGCCTCATACAGGGGCGCGGGCGAAAAAGCCAGTAGGCGCAGAATCAGGCGGAGGAACGGCGGTCCCTAGAAGTCGACCGCCAGCCCCTTCTTCTCCCAGTCCCCGTACCGGGTGGGTTCGGGCCCGGTTGGCCCGCCATGCTCGACCGCCATCTCGGCCTCGGCCCGCGCCGCCCGCCGCGCCTCGGCCTCGGCCAGCGCCCGCTGGGCCGCCGGGGTCAGGACGCGGGGTGGCTTGATCGGTTCGTCGGTCATGCTGGTGATATAGGACTGGCGGGGCCATTCGTCATCCAGCCCTCTTCCTTCTCCCCTTGCAGGAGAAGGAAGAAACCGCGAACCCGCCTCCCGAACCCCGCCCACTTCCAGTAATTTCCCGGGTTTGCGCCCTGCGCCACCCCCGCGAACGCGCCGCGGTTCACACCCCCGCTACACTTCTCCCCGTCCCGCTGCGTGGGGAAGGCGTCCTGGGCCCAGGAGCCGGACGTGCGGCGGGGTCGATCGCGGGGTTGCCCGGGCATGGAAAGCCCGGGGTCCGGCGGTGCTTCTGGGCGCCGCCGCCTGTCGTGGGCCGAGCCAATGCGGAACAGGGACGAACCGGGTTGAACCACGGCGGCGGAGAAGAGGTCTCCGTCGCTCCCGGCATGGAGCTTCCCACCCCCGCGGCGCTTGCGAGAACCGATCGAGCGGAGCACGGGCGACCACGCCGAAACTCCCTTTAGAGGCGGCGAACGGCGACGTTCTCCGTCAACGGTATCCGGGCGAGATCGCCCGTGCTCCGACGCTTCCCCGTCCCTTCGGCGCTCCCGCGCGCGAGGCCGAAGACGCACGCCATCTTCCACCGCCCATCCCGGCGAATGCCGGGATCCAGATCCACACGAGATTTCAGCCGTAAGCCCCGCGTCCCCTGATCATTCCGCCCCGTCCGCTATCTGGATCGCCGGGATGAGCGGGGTTTGAAGACCCTCGACCCTCAACCGCTCCCTGCGACCACGGCTCCGCTTTGCCCCTGTCATCTTCATGGTTTAGGCATGGTCATCGACGATTTGAGGTCTTGTAGATGCGCGTACTGGTTCTGGGCGGCGATGGTTTCTGCGGCTGGCCGACGGCCCTGCATCTGTCGGCGCGCGGCTGGGACGTGACCATCGTCGACAACCTGTCGCGCCGGAACATCGACAACGAGCTGGAGATCCAGTCCCTGACGCCGATACGCACCATGGGCGAGCGGATCGCGGCGTGGAAGGATCTGACCGGCCGGACCATCGACTTCGTCAACATGACCGTGGGTCAGGAGTTCGATCGACTGGTCGCCCTGATCCGGGACCTCAAACCCGACAGCGTCGTCCATTTCGCCGAACAGCGGGCCGCGCCCTATTCGATGAAGTCGGCCCGGCACAAGCTGTACACCGTCGACAACAACATCAACGCCACCCACCACCTGCTGGCCGCCATCGTCGAGAGCGGCCGCGACGTCCATCTGGCCCACCTCGGCACCATGGGGGTCTATGGCTACGGCACCGCGGGGCTGAAGATCCCCGAGGGGTATCTGAAGGTGACGGTCCAGACCGATCACGGCCCGGCCGAACAGGAGATCCTGTTCCCCGCCAATCCGGGCTCGATCTATCACATGACCAAGACCCAGGACGCCCTGCTGTTCCAGTTCTACGCCCGCAACGACGCCCTGCGGATCACCGATCTGCATCAGGGCATCGTCTGGGGCGCCCAGACCGAGGAGACGCGGCGCGACGAGCGGCTGATCAACCGGTTCGACTATGACGGCGACTATGGCACGGTCCTGAACCGGTTCCTGATGCAGGCGGCGGTCGGCTATCCGCTCACCGTCCATGGCACCGGCGGCCAGACCCGGGCCTTCATCCATATCCAGGACACGGTGCGCTGCATCGAACTGGCGCTGAAGAACCCGCCCAGGTCGGGCGAACGGGTCAAGATCCTGAACCAGATGACCGAGAGCCGCCGGGTGCGCGACCTCGCCGCCCTCGTGGCCGGCATGACCGGCGCCACGGTCGAGACCGTCGCCAATCCGCGTCAGGAAGCCGACGAAAACGAACTGATCGTGGCCAATGACGGCTTCCGCGATCTGGGCCTGAAACCGATCACCCTCGCCGAAGGGCTGATGCAGGACGTCACCGAAATCGCCCGCCGTTACGCCGACCGCGCCGATCGCAGCAAGATTCCGTGCGTTTCCACCTGGAACGCCTGTCGCGCCGAGGCGGTCGAGGCCGCGTCCCGCCCCCTGGCCGACGTCACCCCGATCCGGGCGGGCGTCGCCTGACCGCCCCCTCGCTTCTGGTGTTCGGCGGCGGCTATGTCGGCCGCGCCGCCGCTTTCGAGGCCCTGCGTCGCGGCGGGTCCGCCGTGGCCACCTCGCGCGATCCGGAACGCCGCGCGGCCCTGACGGCCGACGGGATTAACGCCATCGACCCGGCGGATGAAACGGCCCTGTCGACGGCTCTGGCCCAGGCCTCCACCGTCCTGATCACCGCCGCCCCCGACGACCGGGGCTGCCCCGGCCTCAGAGCGCTGGCTCACACGGTCGCGGCGTCCTCCGTCTGGCCGGACTGGATCGGCTATATCTCCTCGACCGCCGTCTATGGCGATCGCGGCGGGGGCTGGGTGTTCGAGGGCGACGCCCTGAACGCCGCGACACTGGAAGGCGCTCGCCGCGCCCGGGCCGAGCGCGACTGGCTGGACGGCGGCCCCGGCATGGGGCTGACCGTTCAGATCTTCCGCCTGCCCGGCATCTATGGCCCCGGCCGGTCGGTCGTGGATCGTCTGAAGGACGGATCGGCCCGGCTGGTGCGCAAGCCCGGTCAGGTCTTCAACCGCATCCATGTCGAGGATGTGGTCGTCGGCCTGTTCGCCTCCATGGCCCGACCGCGACCCGGCGCCGTCTATAATCTGGTCGATGACGAACCGGCACCGGCCGACGTCGTCATGGCCTGGGCCGCCGACCGGATGGGCTTGCCTCTGCCGCGCGAGGTGGATCTCGACGATCCCGAAGTCTCCGACGCCATGCGCCGCTTCTACCTCGACTCCAAACGCATCTCGAACGCCCGCGCCAAGGCCGAACTGGGCTGGCGACCGATGTATCCGACGTACCGTGAAGGATTCGAAAGCCTCATCGGAGCCTCGCGCTAAAACAGCGAGGCTCCGCGAACCAGGCGATAGCGCGCCTAGAAGGGCAGGATATTCCGCTGGCGGCTGTAGGCCATGGTGCCGACATTGGCGCCCAGACGCAGGCCGACGCCGGTGCGGACCGGGGCCAAGACGATGCCGTCGGCGCGCTGGTAGTTCACGCCGAGGCCGGCGATCAGATAGGCCGTGCCCTCGACGCCGGGATAGCGGCGGTAGATCGCATCCGGCGTATAGAGACCATAAACCAGGGTGAAGACGCGGCTGGCGTTGCCGCCCACGTCCCAGCCGATCGAGATACCCTGCCAGAAGACATCGCGCGGCGGGGCGCCGTCCTTCATGTGCAGAGCCCCACGACCGTAACGCAGGCCCACGGCGGCGGCGCCGGCGCCTTCCTCCCCCGCGATATAGGCGGTGGGGCGGTCGCCCTGGTCGGCGAAGATTCGTTCGATGGCCGCGCCCATGGCCTCTGCCGCGATGCCCAGTTCGCGCGATCCGGCGGCGACCAGTTCGTCGGCCGTATAGGCCGGGGCGCCCTGGTCCGAGGCGATCGGATAGGCGGGCTCGGCCGTCTGACGCGGCTGGGTGGCGCAGGCGCCCAGCGGCAGGGCGGAGGTCGCGGCGACGGCGAGGCCGGACTGGATCAGGTGGCGACGGTGCATGGCTTGGGTCCCGGAAGAGGCGGCGCCCGGCGAGCGCGGGCTTGACCGCAGCCTCACCGACTTTTGCGGCAGCCTTGCGGCTGCAAGGTTAACGACAGGTTGCCGGCTTCGCCGGGCGCTACCGCGCGGCTCGTGGAGCCTCGCTGCCTGAGCGCTATCCCCGCAGCTTCGCGCCCAGCTTCTCCGCCGCCGCCACGACCTTGGCCGACAGGGCCTCGATCTCGGCTTCGGTCAAGGTCGCCTCACGGGGCTGGATCACGACCTCCAGCGCCACGGACTTGAAGCCCTCGTCCACGCCGGCGCCGCGATAGACGTCGAAGACCCGGACCGTCTCGATCAGGGCCTTGTCGGCGCCGGTCGCGGCGCGGACCAGATCGCCCGCCGGGCGGCTGTCCTCGACCACGAAGGCGAAGTCGCGGCTCAGCGGCATCAGGGGCGACAGGGCCGCCGGGCCCCGCGCCTTCGCCTTCGACTTGGGTTCGGGCACGCTCTCCAGAACGATCTCGAAGGCCAGCATCGGCCCATCGGCGTCCAGCGCCTTCAACACCCGGGGATGCAGGGCGCCGAACTCGGCGATGACGGTCTTGGGTCCCAGTTGCAGCCTGGCCGACCGGCCGGGATGCCACCAGTCGCGGTTGGAGCCCTGCGCCAGCTGCAGCGAGCCGACGGGGGCGCCGATCTCCTCCAGCAGGGCCATCAGGTCGCCCTTGAGACCGAACAGGGCGTCCTCGGCCCCTTCGCCCCAGTGGCGGGCGGCGCGAGGGGCGATCAGGCCGGCGATGACCGTGCGCTGATCCGTCGGGCCGTCACCCAGATAGATCGGGCCGATCTCGAACAGGGCGGCGTCGGCATGACCACGTGCGGCGTTGCGGGCGGCCGCCTGGATCAGGTTGGGCAGGGCCGACGGCCGCATGCAGTCCAGATCCGAGGCGATCGGATTCTCGACCACCAGACGCTCGTCGCCACCGCCGAACAGGGTCGCGATCGATTGCTTGGTGAAGGACCAGGTGACCGCCTCGGCATATCCCATGGCGGCCAGGGCTCGACGGGCCAGACGCACCCGGGCCTGACGCGGGCTCAGGACGCCCTTCGACGACAGTTTCTGGTCCGGAAGCGGGGTGGTCGGCAGGTGGTCGAAGCCGACTATACGGGCGACTTCCTCGACGAGATCGGCCTTGCCCTCGACGTCACGCCGCCACGACGGCGGGGTCACGGTCCAGGGCTCGACCTGACCGGCGCCGGCCGCCACGACCCGGAAGCCGAGCTGACCCAGGATGGTCCCGATACGATCATCCTCCAGCTTCATGCCGCTGAGGCGTTCCACATAGGCGGGATCGAACGGGAAGCCGACGGGATCCGCCGGGGCCTGACCCGCGACCACGATCTCGGACGGTTCGCCGCCGCAGAGGTCGAGGATCAGGCGGGTGGCCAGTTCCAGGCCCGGCACGACCGAGGCGGGATCGACGCCGCGCGCGAACCGGTACTGGGCGTCCGAGCTGATGGTCAGGGTCCGGCCGGTCTGGGCCGTGACGATGGGATCGAACCAGGCGCTCTCGAGGAAGACGTCGGTGGTCTGGTCCGAACAGCCGGTGCTCTCGCCGCCCATGACGCCGCCAAGGCCGATCGGGCGTTCGCCACCGGCGTCGGCGACGACGCTCATGCCCGGGTCGATCGTATAGGTCTTGCCGTCCAGAGCGATCAGATGCTCGTGTTCGCCGGTGTCGGTCGCGACCAGTCCGGCGCGAACGACGATCTCGGTCCCGACCAACTTGCCGGCGTCATAGACGTGCAGCGGGCGGGCGCGATCGTAGGCTATCAGGTTGGTCACATCGACCAGCCTGTTGATCGAGCGCAGGCCGATGGCCTGAAGTCGGGTCTGCAGCCAGGCGGGCGAGGGGCCGTTCTTCACGCCCCGGATCAGGCGGCCGGCGAAGACAGGGCACTGTTCGGGCGCGTCCAGTCGGACGGTGACGGGGCAAGGGAAGGCGCCACGCACGACGGCGATGTCGAAATGCTTCAGCTTGCCAAGACCGGTCGCGGCCAGATCGCGGGCGATGCCGGCGACGCCCAGCCAGTCGGGGCGGTTTGGCGTGACCTCGAAGTCGATGACCGGCTCGGCGCCGAAAAGTTTCGCGACGGGCGTGCCGACCGGGATCTCGGGCGGCAGTTCCTGGATGCCGTCGCTCTCGTCCGCCAGTTGCAGTTCGGAGGCCGAGCACAGCATGCCGTTGGACACGACGCCGCGCACCGGCTTCTCGACCAGGGTGACGCCCAGGCCGGGCACATAGGCGCCGATCGGGGCGTAGATGGTCGTCAGGCCGGCCCGGGCGTTGGGCGCGCCGCAGACGATCTCCTTCATGCCGTCGACGGTGTCGACCTGACAGACCTGCAGCCGATCGGCGTTCGGGTGCTGCGCGGCGGAAACGATCCGGGCGACGGTGAAGGGGGCCAGGGCGACGGTGGGGTCGGTGACGTGCTCGACTTCCAGCCCCGCCATGGTCATGGCGTCGGCGACCCGGGCGGCGCTGGCGTCGGTCTCGAGATGGTCCTTCAGCCAGGAGAGGGTGAATTTCATCAGGACAGTCCGCTGGCGGGGTTGGGGGCGGCGAAGGCCGAGAAACCGTAGTGGGCCAGCCACCGGGTGTCGGCCTCGAACATGGGGCGCAGGTCGGGCATGCCGTATTTCAGCATGCCGAGGCGATCGACGCCCATGCCGAAGGCGAAGCCCTGGTACTCGTCGGGGTCGATGCCGCAGTTGCGCAGCACATTGGGATGCACCATCCCGCAGCCCAGAATCTCGAGCCAGTCGGTCCCCTCGTTGAACTTGATCTGACCGCCGGAGCGGTCGCAGCGGATATCCATCTCGGCCGAGGGCTCGGTGAACGGGAAGTGGTGCGGACGAAAGCGGGCGTCGACGGCGTCCAGTTCGAAGAACCGGGCGATGAAGGTTTCCAGCGTCGTCTTCAGGTGACCCATGTGGATGCCCCGATCGATCACCAGACCCTCGACCTGGTGGAACATGGGCGTGTGCGTGGCGTCGGAATCCTTACGGAAGGTCCGGCCCGGGGCGATGATCCGGATCGGCGGCTGCTGCGACATCATGGTCCGTACCTGCACCGGGCTGGTGTGGGTCCGCAGGACCTTGCGCTCGCCCGTTTCCGGGTCGGGCTTGAGGAAGAAGGTGTCGTGCATTTCTCGCGCCGGATGCTTCGGCGGGAAGTTCAGGGCGGTGAAGTTGTGGAAGTCGTCCTCGATGTCGGGGCCTTCGGCCACGGCGAAACCCATGTCGGCGAAGATGGCGACCATCTCGTCCATCACCTGCATGGTCGGATGGACCCCGCCGTGGCGGTGCGGCCGGGCCGGCAGGGTCAGGTCGATAAGTTCGCCGGCCAGCCGGGCGTCCAGTTCAGCGGCCTCAAGCTCGGCCTTCCTGCTGGCGATGGCGGCGGTGACCCGGTCGCGCAGGCCGTTGATCGTCGGCCCGTGTTCGCGGCGTTCGTCCGGGCTCATGGCGCCCATGCCTTTCAGCAGGCCCGAGATCGTGCCGGTCTTGCCGAGGGCCGCGACGCGCACGGCCTCGACCTCGGCGACCGTCGTCGCGGAGCCGATGGCGTTGATCAGTTCGAGTTCTAGAGTCGCGAGATCGGTCATGATGCGGACCGTCTAGCGGCTGATGGGCGCGGCAAAAAGCCCCGACCGGGTCGCGGGCCCCTTTTCATCGCCGATCCGAAACCCATCTGAGCGATCCTCCCGTCACAACGGAACCTCCCATGACCGAGCGCGACGCCGTCTTTCCCGCCAAGCCGCACGCCCTCTACGAGCAACACCGCTATTCGCCGGCGATCCGCTCGGGCGATCTGCTGTTCGTCTCGGGTCAGGTCGGGGCCCGCGAGGACGGCTCGCCCGAGCCGGATCTGGCGGCGCAGGTGCAACTGGCATTCGACAATCTGAACGCCACTCTGGAGGCCGCCGGCGCGGACTTCACCGACGTGGTGGACGTCACCCTGTTCATGGTCGACCCGGATGCGATCTTCGAGACCGTCTGGCCCGTCCTCGGCGCCAACTGGGGCGAGAAACCATGGCCCAACGTCACGGCGGTCGGTGTCACATGGCTGGCGGGCTTCCAGTTCGAGATCAAGGTCATCGCCCGCATCCCGGCCTGATGCTCAAGGACCGACCGCGCCCGCCGCGATAGCCGCCGCCAGATCCTCGACCGTGCCCTTGTTGGCGGCGACGATCCAGGCCGGCGGTTCCGGCTCCCAGCGGATCGGCTGGCCATCGGTGACCGTCCAGCGGTGTAGCCAGGAGATGCCATTGCGCCGGACATAGGTGTCGGGGTGGGCGTAGATCGGGTCAGCCAGCGCCTGTTCCAGGGTCACGAACCCATAGCCCCGCGCACGGTAGAGGGCGTCGATCCGGGGATACCAGTCGCGGTTCAGGGTCGAGGCGTGCAGCAACAGGATTTGGGCCGGCTCCCGCCCCCCGGCGATCCCGGCGCTGTAGGGCTCGAAATGGTCCAGCACCGTCGTCATGAAGGCGACATACGCCTCGCCCACCCGCTGCCGCAGGGCGGGGTCGCCCAGCTGCTCGGCCTTGCGGTAGACGTCGGCGAACATCCAGTCGACGTTGTCGATCGTCACCGGAGCGATGACATAGCCGCGCCGGGCCAGACCCGCCGCGATGGCGTCGTGCTTCTCCGGGGTGTCGCCGGTGAACAGATAGGGGTGGCGGAAAAAGCGGAGGGTGCGACCACGCGCCTCCAGCGCTGTCCGGAGCGGCGGTGCGCCGGCGTCGACGTCGGCGAGATAGGCCTCGGGCGTGATCTGATGGATGTTGACGTGGTTCGCGGTGTGGTTGCCAAGGTCGATGCCTGCGTCGAGCCAGGCATTCAGGACTTCAGGCAGCAGTGTCGTCGCCTGGGCCTCGCACACCTTGCCCGCGTTGACGAAGGCGGTCGCATGGCTGTCGAGCGGCTCCAGCATGGTGAGGAAGTCCCGCGTCATGGCCATCGTCTGGACCGGATCGCAAAGGGCCTCTGAACTCGCCTGATAGGGCAGGTCGTCGAAGGTCACCGCGACGGTGCGTGTCTGGGAAAGAGCGGGGGAGCCGGTAAGCAGGACGGCGGCGATACCGAGGATCAGGCGTCTGGACAGCATGGCGGGCTCCGGGTTCGAGGCGACTGTAGCGGCGCGAGGCGGAAACGAAAACGCCCGCTCCGGGACCGGAGCGGGCGTTTCATATCGTCGATGACGAAAGGTCTTACTTCAGGGCTTCGCGCACCTTGGCGGCGATGTCCGAGAAGCCGACGCCGTCCATGGCGATCGCGGCCAGGACCTTACGGTCCAGCTCGATGCCGGCCTTGCCCAGGCCATGGATGAACTGGCTGTAGGTGAAGCCTTCCTGACGGGCGGCGGCGTTGATGCGTTGGATCCACAGGGCGCGGAAGTTGCGCTTGTTCGTGCGACGGTCGCGATAGGCATATTGCCCGGCGCGGTCGACGGCGGCCTTGGCCGTGCGGATGGTGTTCTTGCGGCGACCCGAGAAGCCCTTGGCCTGTTCGAGAACCTTCTTGTGACGGGCGTGGGAAACTACGCCCCGTTTGACGCGAGCCATGTCGCTATCCTTTCAAATTCAATGCTGGGAGGAAGATCAGGTCTGCTGCGCGCCGATCAGGCGTACGGCATGTAGGACTTGATCTTCTTGGCGTCGGCGTCGGCCATGACCGAGGTGCCGCGGTTCTGGCGGATGTATTTGGAGTTGTGGCTGATCAAGCGGTGACGCTTGCCCGCAACCCCGGCCTTAACCTTGCCCGTTGCGGTGAATTTGAAGCGCTTCTTTGCGCCAGACTTCGTCTTCAGTTTCGGCATTTTCACTCTCTGTCTTAGAGGGCTGTTCGTCGGGACCGGAGTCCGTCGGGTCAGCCTGATTAGGAACCGCCCAGGCATGCCTGTTAGCCCGGCGGTTCGTACGCGAAGGCGCGGCTAGTAAGCGAAGCGCCGTCCAAAGGCAAGCTTAAGTCTAGTCGACGGGGTTGTTGGCCTCGAGGAACCGCACCGTTTCGGTCAGCATCCGCTGGCGAGTCTCCTCACGCGACAGATAATGGTCCTCGCCGGCAAGCTCGACGAACTCGACCGGCTTTCCGGCCCGTCGGAGCGCGCTCTCCATCAGGCGGCTCTGCACGATCGGAACGACCGTGTCGTCTCGCCCATGGATCAGCAGGATCGGCGCATCGGCCTGATCGGCGAGACGCGCCGGTGACCGTTCATCCAGCGACCGGTCACCCAGCCGTTCGGCGCCCATGAAGCGGTTCCAGTAGCGGGTGGTGTAGTTGTCGCGGCGCGACACCCCCGAATTCGCTTCATCGTCGACCATGCGTCGCAGATCCGACACCCCGGCGACCGAGACCGCACATCGATAGACGCCGGCGTCCAGCGTCGGGCCGGCCAGGGCGGCGTAGCCTCCGTAGCTGCCCCCCACGATGCAGACGCGCTTCGGATCGACGACGCCCTGATCCACGAGATGACGCACGCCGTCTGACAGATCGGTCTGCATCTTGCGGCCCCACTCCCCATAGCCGGCCTCGGTGAAGGCCGTGCCGTAACCCGTCGAACCGCGGAAGTTCGCCTGGAGAACCGCATAGCCTCGCGAAGCCAGGGCCTGGGCCCACCAGTCAAAGGTCAGAATGTCATGCGAGGCCGGCCCGCCGTGCGCCAGCACCACCAGGGGAAGTCCGCGCGGATCGGTCACGCCGGGAGGCGTGGTGAGATAGCCGTGGATTTCCAACCCGTCGGCGGCGGCATAGCTGAGGGGAGTAACAGCCCCGACCTGACCGGGATTGACGCCTTCATACGCGGCGCCGACCTTGATCATCGATCCCGCGGCGAAATCCGCCATGAAGTAGCTGCCGGGGTCCTGTTCGCCGATGGTGTGCACCACAGCCTGTTGAAAATCGTCGCTCCAGCTCGCCAGACTGGGTGAACGACCGGCGAAGACCTGCTGAACGCGGGCCCACATCGCGTTCGCCTGCGGGTCCGCGAAGGCGTAGATTCGGCCGCTGTCGCTCGCGCGGCTGGCCCCGATCAGGCGGCGGGTCACCGGGTGAAAGATCAGGCTTTGCGGCGTGAAGTCGAAGCGCACCGGACGCCACTCGCCCGTCGCCAGATTGACGTCGAAATAGTTGAGCTTCTCACTGTCGTCACGATTCATGCCGGGACGATCGGCCGCGACGATGACGCTGTCGCCGTTCAGGCCCAGACCGACGAGGTAAGGCGCATCGAGAGGCGCCGTCGTGCTCCAGGCCTGGCTGAAGGAACCGCCACGGCGCAGATACAGGCTCCACACGTGGGATCGGGGATCGTACTCGCTCCGCGCCACGGACTGGCCGGAGGCGTCCAGAACATGGTCGTTGACCTGCAGGCCCATAACCTCGTGCAGCCGCGCCCGACCATTGGCGAGATCGATGCGAAACAGATCGAGGCGTTCGCGGTTCTCATGGGAATAGGCCCGGGCGAGGACCATTGGTTGATCCGCGCTGCCCGTGACTTCCGGCACATGGAACAGGGTCGGGAGAATGCCGCGCGACCCCTTGAAGATGTCGATGATCTCGCCCTTGGCCGGGTCATAGATCTGGCCGCTGTAGACCTCCTGCTCGATGATACCGGCCGATGGTATGGACTGCGTGCTGGAGGTGATGATCATCACGCGATCCTCACCGATCCATTTCAGGTCCCGGGCCTTGATCTGGCCGATGCCGACTCCGCCGACTTGCTGGCGCGTCGCCACGTCGAGCAGCACGAGGGTGCGTTGCTCGCCCGTGACGGTGATGAAGGCGAGGCGACCGCCGGACGGCGACAGTTCGACCATTTCGAATGAGGGCAATGCGCCGAAGGCCGCCAGCGGCGCGCGGTCGACCGCCGCCGCTGCAGGGGCCGGCGCCGTCGATCCTTCCGCGACTGCAGGTGTGACAGCCAGCGCGACTGTGAAGGACGCAGCAAGAACAGTGGCCGTCAGGCCGGTCGAGAAAACAGAACGCAACACGGAGACCCCCGCCTCAAAAGAACAGTGATCACCATCCCGGGTCGCCGCTTCAATCTCAAGTGGTTTTTCAAAAATTCTTCTGCCCTTGCGGATGCAGGCGGCCCCATTGGAGCCGTGCGGACGGCAGACGCGCATAATCCTCAATCCACGGGATTGTTGGCCTGGAGAAAGCGCACCGTTTCGGCCAGCATTTTCTGGCGTGTTTCCGCACGCGAAAGCCAATGATCCTCGCCGGCCAGTTCGATGAACTCGAACGGCTTGTTCGCCCGGCGCAGGGCGGAGGCCATCAGGCGGCTCTGTTCGATCGGGACCACGGTATCGTCGCGGCCGTGCAGCAGCAGGATGGGAGCGTCCGCCTGCTGCGCCAACCGCGCCGGCGACCGTTCGTCCAGCGACCGGTCCCCCAGACGCTCGGCGCCCATAAACCGGTTCCAGTAGCGCACCGCCTCGCTATCGCGACGTCCGCCCGTATCGGCCTCATGCGCCACCATGCGCCGCAGGTCCGAGACCCCCGCCACCGCTACGGCGCAACGGTAAACGCCCCGGTCCAGCGTCGGCCCGGCCATGGCCGCGTAGCCGCCATAACTTCCCCCGACAATGCAGACCCGAGACGGATCGATCATGCCCTGACCAGCCAGATGCCGGACGCCGTCTGACAGGTCGGTCTGCATCTTGCGGCCCCATTCGCCATAGCCCGCCTCCAGGAATTCGGCGCCATAGCCGGTCGAGCCCCGAAAGTTGGCTTGCAGAACCGCATAACCCCGCGACGCCAGGGCCTGGGCCCACCAGTCGAAGCCGGGCATGTCGCGCGACGCAGGCCCTCCGTGCGCCAGGACGATCAGCGGCAGGCCCGTGGCTTCGGCCTAGCCCGGAGGCAGGGTCAGATAGCCATGGATCTCCAGCCCGTCGGCGGCGACATAGCTGACGGCCTGAACAGGCGCGATCTGGTCGGCGGAGACGGAAGGGTAGGCGGCGCCGATCTTCGCCATGCTCTGTCTGTCCAGATTGATGTAGTGATACGACCCTGCGTCGCCGTCATCGCTGGTGAAAACCACGATCGTCCTGAGGTCGTCGCTCCAGCTGACAAGTTCAGGCAACTGGCCCGGGAAGGTCTGCTGGACCACCTCCCAGAGCGCCCCTGCATCATCGTCCGAAAAAACGTAGCGACGGCCCATGGCTTCCAGCCGGGAGGCGCCGATAAGCTTCCGCGTCGTCGGGTGAAACAGCAGGGCGGTGGGGGAAAACTCGAACCGCACGGGACGCCAGATGCCGGTATCCAGCTTCACATCGAAGAAGTCCGCGTCCTCGCGACCTTCACGGGACAGGTCCGGCCTGTCGGCGGCCACGATGACGCTGTCGCCGCTCATACCCAGTCCCATCAACGCGGGGGCGTCCAGCGGGGCCGTGGTTTTCCAGACCTCCCTGAACGATCCGCCTTGGCGAAATCTCAGGCTCCACTCGCGTGATCGCGCATCGTATTCGGCCCGGGCCACGGATCGACCGGAGGGATCGAGGACATAGCTCTCGACGTCGTACGGCATCGTTTCAGCTCGCCGTCCCCGTCCACTGCGCGGATCGACGCTGTAGAGATCGAGGCCGCCCGTCTCCTCGAACGAATAGGCGCGCACCAGAACCAGCGGCCCCTCCGGCGTGGTCAGGACATCCGTCGGGCCCATCAGGACATTCAGCAGACTGTCCGGCGAACCCAGCGCCTCGACGATCCGACCGGTCGCAGGCTCGTAGATCTGGCCCAGAAAGAGTTCTCGACGGCTGGAATTAAAGAACGGCAGAGCCTGGGTGGTGGATGTGGTGATCAGAACCCGATCATCGCCGATCCACCGCAGGTCGCGTATCTTGACCTGACCGACAGCGGCGCGGCCAAGGGGCGTGTTGGACGCCACGTCGACGACGACGAGCGTTCGCTGCTCGCCGAGAACGGCGATGAAGGCCAGTCGCGATCCGGTTGCAGAGACCTCGACCAATTCCAGTGACGGCAGGGAGCCATAGGCGGTCAGGGGCGGCGGCCCCGAGGGCGACTGACACCAGGCGGGAAACGGCAGGCACACGATCAGAAAGGCGGCCAGAGCCCAACGAACACACAAACGCAAACTGCCCCCCCGGACTTGTTTCGGGGGGATCATCCCACAAGGGCGTACAATCTCAAGTCGTTTCGACCGACGGTGCGCTTCGACCCCGCTTCAATGCTCGTCCCGCATTCACGGCCACGATGGCGGCGGGG
>Ga0247808_10000820_pt1 | contig 14985 bp, 8 predicted proteins | sample UWRJL089202R1_FD_179914 | JGI IMG/M metagenome (GOLD analysis project Ga0247808, IMG submission 179914) | Plant litter microbial communities from Arlington Agricultural Research Station in Wisconsin, United States - UWRJ-L089-202R-1 | ecosystem: Environmental > Terrestrial > Plant litter >... | reverse complement strand
TTATAAGTACTCCTGAACAAACCAGCCACCGGAGAAAGCCGTGTAGCATAGCAAGCCTCAAAGTTCAAACTGATCGATACCACTCGGCTTCGGCACACGGGTTCGCAACACATATGGCCATCTCTATAAACCAACCGCAATACGGGTATATTTTGGTAAGTAATATTATGATCATCACGTAGAGCTTTGCACAAGACAGTCAGAGGAAGTTGGAGTCTGTGAGATTCTTCGCTTAGTAGATTAGGAGAAGGATCTAAGAAGCATCCCCTTTCTTGTCTTCGTAGTGAACCTAGCGGCTGCTGCCAACAATCAGACTGAGACTGGCTGGAGATAGACCTACTATGCAGCTGCCGTTGAGCCCTTTTTGCTTCAACAATAAATAGATCAGTATACGGATGGGAAGGTCAAGCTCGAGTGTGAACCCTTGGAGTTTCGTTCCCTCAGCAAGGACGTAGCGGTGAATCCCTTGGCCAACTACCCACCCTACAGCTGAATGACGGTCTTTATAGAACTCTCCACTCTGCTCCTTTGAACCAGCGCACATTCGACTGGGGAAATTGTATTCAATCAACAATCCGACCTTCGTCACAATTTCCCGTTCTGGGTTATTGGAATTTGAAAGCAACGGAACAGCGGGGTAGAAGACTGCAAAAAGGAGATTGTTATTGTAATCTGCGATCATCTAAAAGAGCAAAGGTGAATATGGCCGAATCGGGCAACCCAGCCGAAATCCTCCACCAAAAAAGGTGCACGGGGATATTTCAAGTGTCTGCGAGACGCGTGAGTTACGTGCATACGGGCTGTTATGGAGTCTTGGTCAAACTTAGCCATGAGACACTAGTATTGAAATTTGGATATTTTTGACATAAGAAGATTAAAGCCAAGGGATTGGCCTGCTCGTTACTCGTCTACGGATGGCGTAGACGAAGATGGTAAAGGAGCTTTACACGCTTTACATCAAGGATGATGGCTGTATCCCCACGGCGTCACCACTATTTTATTTAGCTCTTTGGAAATTGATGCATAAGTTGAACAGCCGAAATCTATGTGATAGATGATGACCAGGTTTGGCTTTCAAGTGAGCTTACATATCGTGAGGAGAGAGTGCCTCCGAGCAGAGTCGTAATCCTCATGTTCCTTTGATAATTCCCAAGGATACCCAACATCAGCTCCGAGCTAGTTCCTTAATATTGCTCTTCTTAGGTCATCAGCTCTTTTCTGAGAATTGGGTAAACCAGCCACACCTGGGACCCAGTGATTTCCTTACTACGCCGTAAGAATGAATCCGCAGCAAGGGCCATCGCTACGAGCCACACGTCATGACACCAGTCGTAGAAGGTTGAGTCTTGCAAGCAGTCAGCACCTTAAGCTAAGAAACAATGCAATGGCCGCAGTTGACCTGTACCGGTGGCTGACCCGGAAGCTTAGAGGTGGCATAGGATGAGATAGGGAACAGGAGTGAGCTCCCTCCTGGATCATTCGTGACCCCTGAAAGTCCAGGGCTCGTTAAAGCCGATGTCACGAATACATTATTCCGAAAGCATTTGTGTATAGCGTAAATTGGTACCGAGTACACGGGCAGCTAATTCGGGCGGCTCTTTTGATTGCTGCAGGGAACTCGCGTCTATTGTTATCCGTGGTTCTGTAAGTGGGACTAGGTGATATTTTGTAACATTTCTCGGAATATCAGGGCCCAAGCAGGTCTGTGGAAACCGGGAGCGTCCTTCATCACTTGTTGGCCACGCAGAACCACCGACTCCAAAATGGCCAACATTCTCGACGTGAGCAGGTAGGAGTAGCGCTGGATACAATTATTGGTACGGCGTACGATTGAGCGAGCCGCTGCATAACTCGAAGTAATTTCCACTGGGATGCATCTTAAGTGTCCACTGTCCAGTGTGCACCGTGCTTGTTTGCCGCACAGCCACGGGTCAAATGGCACTGAAGTTGACTGAAGGATCATCTTCCCCTGCCCTGTCCGCCACGGAGCCCATCATAGCCTGCACCGCTGCACATACGAACAAACGGCCTGACTACCGATGCAGGCGTAGCAGTAGTCGCAGTAGTCGCAGTCTTATAGGGTTTGGCTGGCCCGGAAGCTGCTTTTCGGGGAGGTTTCATCCCATGTCATTTATTACCATCCCACCCATCGCACTTATCGCGCGTATTCTTCCAGTAGCTCTGCTTCAACTAGTGTAGATACACCGTCTATCCTCCTCGATTTCACTTCCTTTTCCCCTTTACCGATACCATCGCCAAACCGTGCATCTTGCTACTAACAAACGACCAACAACTAAATACCAGCAACATCTTCTGATAGTCACTAGACTGACTGTCTTGTTTTGATTTCTATATTGCCATGCTGATGAGTATGACGCCCTGGGAACAGCCGCGATTTCCACCAAGAACGTCTTCACGGTGGGCAACTCCGGGAATCTTTGTGAACGTGGAGTTTGGGGTATCTGTCAGACCAGAAGACCGAACACATGTAGCATCGTTGAAATACGCTTCAAAGAAGATGGAGACCAAGTTGAACGAGGAGAGAATTAGACAGCAATACGAAGACGGACTGTTCCTTTCGCAAGAGCAACAAGAGCATGACCTCTCAAGACATCCCACTATCTTAATGCCAGCAAGAGGCAACCAAGAGATCCAAGAGCGCCTTTATGATCAACAAGATCTCGCTGAGCGCCAACGGAGGCTGGGAGTTTCAATGAGAGAACAGCACCAACGAGGCACTTCAGCTCCCCCAACTCTTACGGATAGGACTCAACCCGTCAGCCCTATCAGCCCTATGAGCCCTGTCAGTCCTATGTTTGTGAGTCCTGTTCAACATACTTCAAGCATGCCCGTGGACTTTGGACTTGATATGCCTTATAACGAAATAACCTTCCAAAGGAGCGTCCCCATGGAAAGCATGCTGGAGCCGGAAATGCCTGTATCCCAAGACCATCGTAGTTCCCAACGGCCGCAGATCAATCGCGCCAGAATCAACCAGGAACTTCCACCATCGCCCTCTCAATTTCGTCTCGGAGAAGACGACTTACCTTGGTCTGTGCCTCCATGGTATCGTGCGCCAGAGCCTGGGTTTTCAAGTCCTCCAGCTCCAAGCATGCAACCAGAACCCAGAAGATTAGATGATCCTCAGCGTGTGAGAGATCTAGAGACTTTGCATCAGGCCATGATGACTGTGGATAGTCTAAGTGCTGAGGGTTGGAACGATCCATCATGGCAAGGTTTTGGAGAGATGCCGAGTGGTCCGCGCAGTCTTGGATGGGCTGTTGCTTCAACTTCAAGTGACTCACTGCGTCCAACATTATCGTCTCCTGGACCACCCCCTTATGTTGTTAGTCAGTGGGAACAGAGACATACACGCGGTCGTTATCGGCCGCGAAGTGCCGGGAATGTGTGAATTGTACACTAGGTTTCATGGCAAGGACTCGACGAAATATCATGACCATCCTGAGGGAACTCTATAGTATCCTATGGAGAAGCAACCACTCGGCATTAAAATGAAAGCGATGTGTTCTTCTCCTATGCAGAAACGAATTTCATAATCACGACTTTCGCAAAGCTACAAAGCTATGATACAGCACCCATACTCAATAATCACACTTTCAATATAAGGATGCAGAGATGGAGCGGAACGGAAATCAGTTAGGCTGCAGAGATCCAGTGAAGCGTGGTATTGTTCTACAGGAGTGTCTGATATAGGAGCAATACTAGACGATATGGAGGATCGAGGATGGAGCACAAACACTCCAATTATTCCAAGTGCTACTACTCACGAGAATGGGGCGCACATAAGGATTCCCAAATAATGTATAACGATTATGTTCGTGGTGGTCAGAACGCTCTAAGAATAGGATAATACAATATTCAGAAGATCAAAATAATGCACTTCATGGCCTCAGCCTTAGATTGTAATTTACAGTGTGTTTTCTGTCCAAAACTCGCTAGACACTTTTCCACTTGGACTTTACGTTCGAGAGCGAGTTGTGAGTATATTGGTTTCTTTCCTCACTTTTGAAGTAAAATTATAAAATCGAACAATACACAAACCCTCAAACAAACAAATGCACATCGAAGAAAGACTCATTCAGTCCCCAGATCAAACACTTTCGTCCTAAATAGGCAATCTCTCCGTGTTACTAATCCCAATCTTGTGAAACCCACCCCTTTTCCCAAACAGATCTTCCAAAGGTTTTCAAACGCGCCCTCCCAAGTTGAATTGAAACGTTACCACTCGGCGGTATCTGGTTTCAAAGCTCCTTGTTCCCAATATCCGGCCACCGCTGACAGTGCAACGTCAAGCGGCTGTGGCGCCGGTCATTGCGGTCATAACAGTCATCATGATCTCCCAGGGAAATTTCCAACTACCCGATCTCGTAAGGAATCGAAACGCGGGGTTCGTAGATTTATTAGTGGGCTGTCGACCCCTTGTCGGTTCATCGCTTCTTTGGGTGGAGATGCGAGGATGCTTCCACGAACTGATATCTCGAACCAATTGCCAGCACTGCCACCGCAACTGGTCACAGCTAATAGGCCGGTATTTGTATGCCAGTCTGTTGGTTTACGGCTTGTCGAGGGCTCGAGGGGGGGTGGAGGGCAAGCTCAGCCTCTTGGGTAAAACTCAAGAGATTGCAGAGTCGTTACCCGCGGTGATCGATCGGCCCTTCTATATATATAAATCGCTTGTTTTACTCTTTGACACCTTTGTGACAACGGCGGTGAGATTGTTGTGATTTGGCGAATGGGATGAATGTAGCAAATGCTGAGTTGGCGCTTGTACCATTCCAGCTTTGGATAGTATGGCTGTTGGTTCTAAATTCCACAACAATGAACAGTGATTGCCATTCTTAAATCATTGCTTTGTGCGCTATGGTATGTTTCATGGGCACCAAGGAGGATTGGCCCAAGCTCAGCGAGATACGAACTGTACCTACAACATTGATACATTAAAATGCACTCGAATAGCCCTCTATCTTGCTAATATTAGGTCTTTGCACAACTTTATTCAGAGACTTGGAAAGTTTGATATGATGTGAGCAGGCTTCTAGGTTGAGCTTCTACCAACCAGTCTTACAAGCGCTTTCCATTCCGCTTAGAATCTTGAATTGATCTCTGGAGAGAGCTCATTATTTTGCTAAGGACGAGTATATTTGAGGTAACTATTTCATATTTTGTCTACTCACATCCGAGTTCTATATTGTGATATATTTGCATAATTGAAAGTAGAAGTAACCTATGTGTGAGATCATCTTGCGTTGACTTATTCAGTTTAACATCATGAGCTTTGATCCACTTGTTCTTCCACGTTGTTTTGAGCGTATGAAAGAGAGATGTTCAAGAGTTATAGAAGAAGTGTAAATAAGAATATCTATTCGTGTAAATACCAGGAGTGGTAGTTATACCAGCTTTGATCAGTTCAATCGATGTAAACATGACGTGAAGTAATTACCTTTCAAGTTGATAATCCGTTATCACATATCAAGGAGCTTCTAGTGGGTGGTCACTATGATTTGGTAACTATTCACGATCCTTCATAACGCCCGTTCTGAAACTTAATTGAGCCACTCCACCAGAATCGACAACTACTTTCTCAAACATACTGGCAATGTTTTAGTGTCTCATTATAAAATATAACGCGATGGATCATTTAGTTATATGTAAAATAAGTAAAAATTAAAAGCAAATAGAATCATAAATGGTATGATCACGTCTAGAAACAAAATGAAGTTTATTCTACATAGAGACGCGTGTTGTTAGTTGCACACTGATATCTTTACATCTACCCCTTCTGATACGGATAGAAGAATACTTACCGAGGCATCACAACCTTCTCAGTATCAATGCAATTAAATTGCCAGCACTTTCGCGTTTGATCTCATGTTGAATAGCTAACAAGTTTGCTGCAGGATCAGCCAAAGATGTTTACAGTTGCCGACGTCTTACTATTCCCTATAAGCTCTATCAAGCAATGATGATAAATTATTCGATATTGGTAAAGAAAATATCCCCTCCTCTGTAGAGTGGGGCTCGGCACGTACTCTGAATAGTTTGACTTGAGTTCTTAGGTAAATAAAAGGTAAGTTGTTTCAATCATTTTTTCTTTACCTATCACCAATACTCCAAAATGGCAGACAACACGCCCACGCTCCATCATTTAAATGTAAGTCCCTCTATCCTGCAACTATTCCCTACTAACTTAACCTACCTAGAATTCACAATCCCAGAGGATATTGTGGCTACTAGAAGAACTAGGTATCGAATACAACCTCGTTCTACATGAAAGGACCTCTTCAACCGATCCCAAACGTCCATTTCTGTCTCCTCCGGCCCTTCTTGCGGTAGGACCTTATGGACAGGCTCCTATCCTTATCACAGGGCCGGCCGACGGAAATCGATATATTACCGAATCCAGCGCCATTGCTACATATTTGATCCGCAAGTTCGATATAGAAGACAAATTCGGGCTAAAAGACGGGGATTGGATTCGTGATGAGGTGTTGACATCACTTACCGCCGTCTTAGGCAGAAGTACGTCAGAGATATTGATGGTTGAATTCGGATACATCAAAGGTAACAAGATCAATCCTTTGGATGGAATGTTGCTCCGGAAAACCTTACGTCATGTGGAGAGAGAGCTCGAGAAAGGCCCGTCGGGAGGCTTCTTCATGGGCAAAAGTCCAGGCAGGGCTGATATATTGCTTGAGTTTCCATTGAGTATGATACAACATCGGAGTTATGTCAATCTAGCAACCGAGTTTCCTGCTCTAGATAAATGGTTGACGCTAGTTTATGAGCGGCCGGCTTTCAAAACGAGTTTGGATAAGGGAAACGGGTACGACTTAAACACATTTCCTAAATTTGGCAGGGAAGTAAAGTTGTGAATATAGAAATTATTTACCTGTAATATAGTCTCCGCGCTGGTGGGTTACTAGCATTGTATAATTATTTTAAACGTCAGGCACGATATAATTTGCGCAAAGAATATTCACAGAGTATCTCGACTCGTCATGTTATGGTAACCTCTCTTCAATCGTCCAATCATACGTAACTACCAACAAAGCTGTGCCAGCCTCCTCACGACTACTTTTTCTCTCCTTGAAAACGGCAAATTAAGTCAGATTCTGCTCTACAATTTAATCATCCATAGCCAAAATATATTTCTAGAGCTCATCGGGTGGCGTTCTGAAGCCTGTCCAGGAATTAATTCTTCCTAGGTAGAGCCAAAGAGGAAATAGGAGATTCATGTAGGCAGAAGACTTGGCATCTCGCCAAGTTTACGCATGCCGAAGGAGTCACTCCGCTCGTGGTCATCCTAAATGAAACCCAAGAGGTGATATATAAACTATCATACTCTTGCTCACTCTTTTATTTTTAATTGCAAAGATACATCGAAACCTCATCTTTATCTTTATCTTATTCAAAGCGGATATACGCTGCGCAGCTGGAAACTCGACAAGATGGGATATGAAATCAATCATGATATTCTCTTACAGTCAGAGTCAAAATCACTAGCCTTGTATCTATGTGAGCTACTTCAACACCATGATGAGCATGAGATCTCTCGCTATTTGTTTTCTGCCGTAGAAAACGAATCTTTACCTCCCTCAACATTTTCAATATGGATAAATATCTCAACCTCCACATCGACGCTACTTAGAGCTCTTGAACAGGACTTCTCTATCCACATTCGGTATGCGGCCATGAAGCGCTTTAAGAAACTAGTCCGTCAAAGAGACTGGATACAAGTGTGGAATGGGTTGGGAGGAACTTTAGGAATTCTTAAATTACTTTCCCAGTTCTCGGTTAGGGAAGTCCAAAGATTTATATCGTGTCTTCCTCGGCAGCTCGACCGTCCAGAAAATGCTGAACAAAGAGGGAAAATGACCGAACTTCTGCAAGGACTTCTTCCATCAATCTATCCTAGTTCGCCATTCAAGACCTCTGATGAGCGGCCTCTAACCAGCATTTATTCTATGCTTGTCCCTGGATGTACCTCTGAGTTTGTGGATGGTGTGCTTCAAGAAGAGAAGAGCCCTCTTCTCGATGGCCGCAACAAGACTGGCATTATAAGTGGCCATTATAAACTGCTAAGACGGCACTGTCTTAACATTGTCAATCAGATCCCCAGCTATCCTGCACACGTCAACAAGTACCTAGACTCTCTTTTCACAACTTCACCTCCATTACCAAGTCAGTTACCTAGATTCTCCGAATCCATGCTCTTCTCTCTAGATATTCTACGAAAGCTTGTTGCTCGACCTGGTCTCCAAATTCCTGGCAAAAGCATTCTGATACACATCATAGAGCCTCTTATTCGAAGAGTGCAGAAAAAGCGTTTACCTTGGGGTGATGTCGAGGAGGTAATGGATCTAGTAATCAAGTATCTTGATACCCATCCAGAGGAAGGCACCCACCTTACCTTCAACACTGGTAGCTTCATATACTTCAGTATGTTATTCTGGATAAGGTGTGACCCCTCAAACAGACCAAAATTCGAAGGCTATCTCGTCTCTGCTCTTTGCAATGCTCCTCATGACCGGCACAGGATTTTAAGAGACGTTAGGAAGATTCTAAAGAAGGCTCCGCGCGCGCTTCGTTATCGACTTCTTCGCATTGTCTTTCTACACTGCCCAAAGATAATGGCTGATATTAATTCACCAGAAGGTCTGCTAGATGGCGAAGGGTGGCCATGTGAAGTATTTTTCGATGTCGAACGCAATGAAGCAATAGAACTACTTCAGCGATTACGGAATGTAAACAAGACAGATAATTTTATCCGGCAATCATCTGATTTCGCCGAGCTCAGTATCCTAATATCAGACTCCTCTCAGACATCATCCTTTTACACAAGCAGTGTTCTACTTCTCGTAATGCTAGAACAAGGCAAGCCAGGATCTTTTGAACGCTCAACACGTAAGTCTATGTTAATGTTCACCAGGCCAAGACTAAATTTTTATAGTACTGGTAGACCAAAAAAAGAATACGGCAGCCAAATCGAGAGCCCAGGAAGATCGAGCCTTTCACGCTAAGTTTGCCTTGCTGCTCGCGGCTGCCAGTGGGTCAATAGCTCTTTACGGTGAGACCTTACTCTGGTGTCGCCGCTGGGTCAGAGATCCTGTAAGTCTCCAGTATCGGTGCATTTAGGACGGAAGCTAACAGTAATTTTAGTTAACGGCGAAGACAATTTTCGCACACCGAAATATTAATAATAAAGAAGCTATCGAATTACTCTCTGGCTGGCCCAATGTTGCTGTTGAACACCAGCCCGTTACCCTAGTAGATGTTAAGAACAAGGTAATTGAAGCCAACAAGGTGATATTTGCAGTGTTTGAGACAGTCTGCCTGGCCTTAAAAGAACCATCGTTTCAACTCTCAGATTGGGAAGGATGTTTGCAACTTATATATCACGTTATAAATCAGCGAATGAGCCCATGTGGAGAGCTTCAAAAGCAGCTCCAAAATTTCAACGAACAAGAAATTTATGAAGCGGTATGGATTGACACATTGGATTTGGCTCTACGCATCGAAAAACTTAGCCTAGAGCCAGGGTATGAATCTCTCAGCCATACTAAACCGCCATCGCCATTTCTGGCCTCGAAGAGCTCTCCAGCATCCTATCGTTTTATTGATGATCTTGCAATTGGTAGAGATGCACTATGGCGCCAGTATCGTGTCTCAAAACATCCCACAGTTACAGTGCTGCCACGATGCATGCCTCAAGGTCTACCAATCCAATGCCTGGCTCTTTCGAAAGACCTTGCCGTAGAAGAGGCAACAGGCTTAACCCCGTTCATACATTCACGAGCAATATCTATCATATTCCAGAGTCTTGAATCCGCTTCAACTCTGGTATCGAAGGAGAAGAAAACGATGGCTGCGATCGGCTCATTTTTTGATAGTTTTGAATCCGCTCTACAAATATTCGTCCTCCAGGGATCGGCATCTGAAATGAAAAGTAGGTTTTCGCGTGCGTGGACACAGGCTCTCGAAAACTTGAGCTACCGTATGGCACCCGATGAAGCCTACCGGACATGGAGAGTTATATTCCAGTCAGCTCTTCCCCAGATTGATATTCCCCGCATCGATCCTCCTCAATGCAATGCATACCCAAAACTACCATATAGTTATGAAAACTTCGAATGGAACCCAGCAGAGGCTTGCAAGACGCCACCCGCTATTGAGTCAAGACTCTTGGAGCCACAAATATATTTAGACTGCTCAATTGGTACATCACCAGCAACTCAATGTGGGAACAAATTTAATGCACTGCCCCTAAGAACAACAGGGTTCGAGCCTGACACCCTCAATATATGGTCTACGATGAGACTTTCGAAAACAGAATTGGAATTTCCCGCTATACGGGAAGGCCTTATTATATCCGCACTCCTTTATATAGATAGTCAAACACACGATGGAGGTCGGTTGCTGAACGAGCCATTCCCATCTCCGTCTAATACTCGATATCCCGCTCTTTGGCTGGACATGGAGTTCATGGAGCTTGATGGACTTGGATTGACTCAGGCCATAGCAATATTTGAGGATAAACGTATATTGTCCGCAGTACCACCAACTTTGCTCTTGAAGATTGCAAGCGCAGTCATCACGGATTCGGCAAGGTTGGCGTCAAAAGACCCGATTTCACATGGAACAAATTTGGACGGGAAAATATGCAAAATCATATCCCTGTTAACGAGAAGTGATCGTCCAAATTTAGCGATAGACTTGGTGCTGGATCTCATCATTGAATATCCAGACGCAAGCTCATGGCACCGCCAGCTTCTGTCGAATAGGTTTTTGAAAAGACTGCCTGCCGAGCAGTGTCAGGATATACTCAGCAGGTTCTCGAGCCGTGTACAGAACAAGATGCGTGAACAGGCGAACCCACATAAAGCACCTGACAGCAATGTTCTCGCGGCTGCACCTATTGAGTCCAAGTCGTCATATGTCAAAATCACTACTATCAAGTATCTTGCACAGCTTATGAAAGGTGCATCGTTTGTCTCTCCCAAATTCTCAGCCAATATTCTTCTTGAACTCTTACACTCATCGACCCAAATTGATGTTCGAGTAGCAGTGGTTAGGAGCCTGCTTGAGATGCTTGATGGCTGCAGTATTGACTCCGGAAAATCCTTGGGAGACAAAATCATCTCTGCTCTTGAGACTTTGATTCCTGTTGCTGGTGGACTAGATGAAAGACGTGGGCTTCAGACAGAGGACTGGGAACTAGCTGCACGGGAACAAAGACTCCCTAAAGTATTTGAAGAATATACTTTTTTTAGCGGGTCCTCCCATCCTATACTTCCTATCGCTGAAGCACTGATAGAGAAGAGATTCGGCTTATACGAGAAACATTGGAAAGTACAGAGAGTTGAAAGGCTGATTATTCCTATCATCGAGCATTCAATCAAAACTAATGGAAAATGGGTCGAAATATTCGCCGCAAAGTATGGGTTGGATCTGGCCGCTCTGCAACTTCCTATCGTTCCGGTCCAGCCTACGCTACTACAACATGTTATCCATCGCTATATTGAACTTGTCCCAGCACCATTGCTAGACTTGTATCATCACTTTTTCCTTTTCAATATTTCACGGCCGCAAGTGCTAACTGCGCTGACGAAGAAGCTTGAAGGGCCAGAGTATCGCGACCTTCGAGAGACGAAACATTGGCTGTCAATGTTTGGCGAATCTCCTTTCACAGACTCGAATATGCCCTTTGGATATCTCTCCATCTTATCACAAGTGAAACGGGGTGGAGAACTTTCTACTAATCCAAATTACATCACCATGTCGCAATTAGAGAACATTGCTTTCTCTCAAGCTCAAGCCATCCTATTCTATCCTGATCCATCTCAGTTTGAAGTCTTCATGTCACCACTTCGAGCTGCGTCAATCGACGATTATTCGAGTTCTCAGTCAGCCAAGGCACTCATAAGACGAATCAAAGACGTTATTGACTCACTACGCACCCATACCTGGCAACTCGACTATAATCGCAGTCCTGCAGTCCTTCCTAAGACCCTAAAATATCAAATCTGGCTGTTGCCATATCCTGCAAGGGAAACATGCGAGCCTGGGGAAAGTCAGAGAACCGCGGACGCTATTAGTCAATTATTGGACGACGTCTTAACCTCGGAAGAGCTTTATCACCATAACCTAGCAGAATTTGACGGTACTGTCCAGGCCACGCCAACCGTGCGGCGTGTTGAAGTCGCTTGCGCACTTGGCCAACTTAAGCAACCTATGCAAAAATTAGATCTTCTAAGGGTAGAGATTGCTTCTAGGTTCTTGTTTTCATCTGTTCTGCCGGATGATATAAGCGTTATAAATGCTGCTAAGAAACTGGTGGATGGCTGGAAGGTTAGTGAAATTGAGTGGGTTAGGGACATAGGATATCGTTGTCTGGTGAAAAGCAATTTTAAGAATAGCACGGCTCAGAAGTGGGTTGAGATATTCATTGGAAACAAGGAGGATGGAACGTAAGCAATAAACTAGAACGTGCTTCTAGCTCGTTGAACTGCAGAGTGATAAATAGTTGCATTGTTAAGTCAAAGAGACACTGTAATACAGAACAAAGAGCTGCGAAGACTCCTTCACCTTTAGCGTCTCTAGGTCTTCCATTCAAGTTTCGAGAAGTGCCTCTTGTTAGATGATAACTCTTATTTCGGGGGAACATCCTTTGTATATGTCTAGCAATGTTCTGCACATCCGATACCTCCTATACTCATCCATTAAATCTTCCAAGTCCATAACCGATGGGAAGGTATTCCGTTGCTTTTCTGGAATGGCTAAAGCTGGATATTGCCCTAAAAGTCGATTAGTCCAAAAAAGTTCAAGAACAGGATTGATGAGGAGGGGTTGAGCTCAAAGATGCGAGATATTATATAAATATTACCGACTGACTCGTAATGCACGGATTAGGAAGTTGGATAAGAGGATCTAGAAATTCTGAACAACCTTATTTTAACTCGATAGCCAAGTAGTTGACTGCTTCTAGACTGTTTGCGGAGAGCTTGTGTAATTATATGAGAACTCGCTGAATAAGATTTCATTTTTTAGATAAGTAACCGCATTGAATCATGATCTTAAGCATCTGACAATAAACGCCACATATAACCCGACGAACCCAACTCCATAGCAACATTGCATATCGTTAAATCTAATCCGATCGTTTCGGGGCATCAGCTTCAGCATCACTGCTAGCACTCGGAGTCTTTGCTCCAATGCTATCCGTTCCTGTTGCACGCTCATCCTCGTCCCACGCATCCTCAACATTCTCATCCCAATTGTCAACTTCTTCATCAAGTGTAGGTGCTGACGCAGCGGTTATGCCAGAATCCTGGGCACCCACTCCATCGCCCAATTCTAAATCGTGTTCGTCGCTACCGGGCACAGCTTGATAGTGCTTGGCCAGTCGTTTCCTCTCCAGCATCCGCGAATGATACCAGCTGCTTAAAGCCAAGCCTCCTAGAGAACCGACAATGTTGGATGCAATGTCGTAGAAGTCGAAAGTGCGGCCATTTGGAAGAAAGCCCTGGAGGACTTCGGATCCAACTCCAAGCACACCAGTGCAAACGAGGAGAGTCAGGTTGAGATTGCGCCTGCGCGAAGTATCGAGTATCCAGTAGAAACAGGTGGTGAGGACAAAAAACGTAATGAAGTGGAGTACTTTGTCGTTGACAACTGCATCAACTTGCAGAGCTGAGAGGCCGGCATAACCTGCTAGAAGACAGAGGAAGAAGAAAGCTCCTAGAAGACGGAAGGTTAATTGTGGCCATGCAAGACGGGAAAAGAGAGCAACGCACCCGCGAAGGGTAGTCTTATGCGCATAGCTGCAGCTTGTAAGATGGTCGGTTATGAATTCATCACCGGGAACCGGTATCAATATGTGTCGACTCGAAGACTGGCTGACTACAGTTCCCTGCCCGTTGAGCTTTGGAGCTGATGAAGCTTGTCCGTCCAGATCACGTGAAGCTTGGCATGTATATACATAGATGATGGGATGAGGAGAAGTACGTGACGGACCAGATTCATACAGCTGGGGGTATAGGAATTAAGCAGCACCTTGTAAATTTGAATCTGAAAAAATTAAACTGATTGTGAACTCTGAGAAACTAAGTATTTGTGATAATATTCGTAAAGCCTAATTGGAACAACTTCTCTGTAAGAATTACAGTGTCGTGGTCCACTACCCTCTACTCGTGCTGGCAGCGTCTCTACCCAAGTCGCCAATTCTGAACGTCCGCCTATCGCGCAACCAAAACTGACCCAACTTCAGCATCACGACCTGCCGCCCAAACCATCATAAATCGCCCAAATCTGCCGGCAGAAAGTCCTCCAATGCAGGACATTCATTAAGAATTAATTTGAGGACGCGAAGACGCCTTGAAAAGGCTCAGTGGTTTGTCGCAACCAGCGCCGTTCCGCGCTTGAACGTGCATGGGAGGGGATTATGTCTCGACAGTCTGCATCCACAACTTCCATCGGACAACCATCATGGCTTCCTCCATCGCATCTCGCCCACGCCAGCAAAGCCTTTCATCATAAAGATAAGACCCCAACGCGATCGCAGACTCCTAATACCTTCGTGCCCAGTCCCGATGCCACAATGGCTGTACCGTCCACCGTACCAGCCTCAGATGGAGACAATCCAGAGGACGAAGGACATAGGGGCGCATTCAAGGATCTATATCTGGATGATGAAGACTATCTTGGAGATGTATGCGGTGACCGTGTGGCAGATGTGCACGTTTCTGGAGATGTCGCTCCTGCGGAAACGGATCAATTGGCGGCCAACAACCTCGATATTGTAGAGCCCCCAAAAGAGGACCGTCCCAAGAAGGCTGCTCGGGCAATTGACGAGGACAATTATGATGATGATGATGAAGAGGAAGAGGAAGAGGAAGATGATGCGCTCCCAACGCCCTCTAAACGAACAACAACAAATGCATTATTATCCCCGTCCAAATCAGGGAG
>Ga0247808_10000819_pt1 | contig 14990 bp, 12 predicted proteins | sample UWRJL089202R1_FD_179914 | JGI IMG/M metagenome (GOLD analysis project Ga0247808, IMG submission 179914) | Plant litter microbial communities from Arlington Agricultural Research Station in Wisconsin, United States - UWRJ-L089-202R-1 | ecosystem: Environmental > Terrestrial > Plant litter >... | reverse complement strand
TGGTCAATTTCAACTCTACGCGTTTATAGAGATTACTGTGCGTCCAATTGGTAATGTGCTGAGACAACATGTCTCCGTTGGGGATGATCACATCGGCTCCATCTGTAGTGATCAAGGTACTGGATCTTAATCCGATTTCTTTGACACGTCCTGAATGCGCTCCAACTTCTACACTGTCGCCTACTTTCAACGGACGATCAAAAATCAGGATGACACCGGAAACAAAGTTGTTGACAATGTTCTGCAATCCTAAACCAATTCCAACCCCCAGTGCTCCCAATACAATCGTAATCTTATCTACAGGAACGCCGGATGCCGCTACAGCCAGTAAATATCCCACCGCCAACAAAATAAGTCTTGTCATGACCAGCTTGGAACGTTGCGCTAAACCTTCTTCACTTTCTTCATCACCGGTATCTCCCATAAAATAGCTGATGTAGCGCTGTAAGAAATGCGCCAGCCAAATAATAAGGAAGAATAAAATAATACTACCAAACGTAAACGTGATGCTACCGAGATTTCGTGCGGTAGTTAAGAAATCTGCTACACTATCAAAGATGGTATCGTATAAATTAAGATTGGTTGTGAATACAATGAGCCAAATCAACACCACCAACCAAAGCAAAGGTCTTCTGAAATTACTGATGACTTTGGTAGCCTGGAAAGGATATTCTATTCCCTGACGAATACGGCTGGTGTGAATTTGCATTACCACTGCTTCAATCAAAATTTTCACAAACATGGCTAAGGAAAGTACCTGCATGATGGCTAATATGGAAGTAGTGCCTAGCAATTGCGACAAGGTCAAACGCCCACTGATGTTGCAGAAGATCGCTAATGCATTCAACAAGATTTGCAGGATCAGTACTGCACGTACAAAACGCCTGAGTTGAATGTCCTCCGGTAATGTTTTTCTTACTAACAAAGCAACTCCTATGGCAGCAACATTAAGGCCCAGCATTGCACAACGTTGCCAGAAGTTTGGCACTAAAATATGGTTGGTCATTGTAAACAGGAAAAACAACCCTACAATAGCCAGCCAATAATAAAAAGCACGTCTGGTCCATTGCTTCCGGTATAAAAAGGTCAAGGCAATCAGCGACATGAATTGCACCAACTGCACATACGCCGCGGGCGCATGCAAATCAAATAAAGGTGCCATGCTAAAGATCACAGCAAAGGAAGCCGCAATGGGTTGTCTGGCGATATCGATGATGTCGTATTGTTTTAAGGTTTCGAGTTTGTCTTTGCGTTTGAGTGTTCTTACATTCCTCATGATCCAAAACAAAAACACTAAACCGATGATCCACCGTACAAAACGATTTTCTGTGGAATTGCTGTAATAAAAATGAAGGGCTTTCTGCTCTTCCATGAAGACAGCCACTACGCCTTCTTTTTTCTCGACCGGATGTTCTGGTACCTGCCACAAATAATGCAATTCCTGCGCGAAAACTTTTTTACTGGCCGAACTCAATTGTTTATTGAGTTTATTTATCAGTTTGGAAGACAAGATTGCCAATCCTGAAGTTCTGCTTTTAAATCCGTTTACGGTAGCGAGTTTGGTGGTTAATAAACTGTCTGTGTACCTTCTGCTGACACGTAAATCCTGCAGTTGCGGCAGAAAAGCTTTTCTTGCTGTACTGTCACGGAACATCTGGCGCAGCAAGGTGTCTTTCCTCATCTCCCGAAGTTCATTTTTCAGCTTGGATAAATTAGTGTAAGCCGCTTTAAAACTTTTATTGTATTTCCTCAAATCAGCCTGTGCGCCTTCTAATAAAATCTTCAGCATTTCTATGTTGCGGATGTTGAGCGTTTGATCGTATTTGACAAGACTCTGGTTTACAAATTGAATGACAGCATCACTTTCATCCAGCTGTTGACCATATAATAATACTTCGGCATTCAATGTGCTTTCACTTTGAATGGAATCTATTTTCTGAAAGACACCTTCCAGATGCAGCATATACTCCGCTTGTGTGGCACTGGCTGAATCACTGAAGAGGGTGAAAGAACGGTTGCGGTCCTTTCGTCTTTCTTTGCGTGATAAGGTATCTGTTTTAGCATCCTTTTGTCCAAAAGATGGAGAGACAGCCGTTGTTAAAACGATGACTGTAAAAAGAAAAGAGAAAGAGAATTTCAATGTGCGGATCATAGACGCAGAGACTTGACAGGAACACTAATCTAAGTAAAAAAACAAAATCAGAATAGTATATACAGAAATGTTTGCGTTAGGGATCGAGAGAAAAGCCCGAAGAGCGCAGGGCTTTGGGCGCAGGTGGACTTGGAGCGAGAGCCCGGGCCGCAGGGAAAAGCCCTAACTAGTTTTCAAGATTTTTGATCATGGCGTAGAGCATTTTTGAGATTTCTTCAAGACTAACATTTAATTCCTTTTGTAGATCCAATGAAATCTCATGTTCTGCATATAATATTTCAATTATTGCAGCAGATTCGAAGACGGATCCTCTGGCAATTACAAAAAAACTTCTTCTGTCCTTATTAGTGAATTTCGCACTACCCTCTGCAATATTTAATACAATGCTTAGACTTGCTCTTCCCAACTGATTCTTGACATAGTTGGGGATTTTTGGATTTTCTTTTAGAAGCGTATAGACTATTTTGTTCAAGTTAAAAGCCTTTTTGTAGACTTCGAGTTTTTGATAAGACAACATAAAAAATGAATTAAGTAAAAAATAAAAAATAAGAGTGAAGAAACAGAAACAGAGCGTAGAAACAGTTTGCACTCCGCACTGTTTCTACGCTCTGTTTCTGTAATTGTGGAGCCGCAGAGATTCGAACTCTGGTCCAGAGAAGGTAACTGACGGATCTTCTACATGCTTAGCCGAATGTTGATTGTCGGAAATGATCCGGTCACCGGCATCCAAATCATTTCTTAGTCATTTAATTTCGCCCGGGCATCATGACCCTACCTGGACTAGTCTTACTTAACGTCACTCCTGACCTTCTCCCGTAAGACGAGGGAAAAGAGGAATGTTAGCCGGGCAGCTCTAAGCTGGCCCTTTCGCCTTTTCTTCTAACTTGGTTAGAATTAAGCAGCTAAGGCGTAGTTTTCTTCGCCAACTGAATTGTGGAACTATCTTTTAAGGCTCTCATCCCATGAGCCTGCATGCTTACATACGCAATCGCTCAACCTGTCAATACCGGTCGGCCCCATATGCAGTTGAGAGGTTTGAGCAAGAGCAAGAATGAATTGCCTCTCTTGCTGTTGCTGGAACTGTTGCCCAATCTCTCAGACGGTTCCGTCTGAACCGCCTTTATGAATACAAATGTAAGCCTTTTGAGGCAAATTGTATCAAATTATTTCCAACAGATTGATACAAATTGTCTCAAGAAGACAGATTTGGAAATATCCACAGACTCTTGTACCTCCACAACACTTTTCGTATCTTGCATCAATGGAAAATTTCATCGTTTCGGCACGTAAGTACAGACCAGCTACCTTTGATTCGGTAGTGGGGCAGTCTCACATTACCACTACGCTGAAAAATGCCATCAAAAACAATCACCTCGCGCAGGCCTTTTTATTCTGCGGACCGAGAGGGGTAGGTAAAACTACCAATGCACGTATTTTGGCGAAAACCATCAACTGCACCAACCTCACAGCGGACACTGAAGCCTGTGATCAATGTGATTCCTGCAAAAGTTTCAACAACAATGCTTCCTTCAATGTATTCGAACTCGATGCGGCCTCTAATAACTCTGTTGATGATATCCGTAACCTGGTAGAACAAGTTCGCTATCCTCCGCAAGCCGGTCAGTTCAAGGTATACATCATAGATGAGGTCCACATGCTGTCGACCGCTGCTTTCAACGCGTTTCTGAAAACGCTGGAAGAACCGCCGAAGTATGCGATCTTCATTTTGGCAACCACGGAAAAACACAAGATCATTCCCACGATCCTTTCCCGTTGTCAGATCTACGACTTCAACCGTATCCAGGTCAAAGACATTGCCGATCACCTCGAACAAATCGCAGGTAAAGAAGGCATCAAAGCAGAAAGAGAAGCGCTACACCTGATCGCTCAAAAGGCCGACGGCGCGCTGCGTGATGCTTTGTCGATCTTCGATTTGATCGTTACGTTTTCGTCCGATAATTCCATTACTTATAAATCAACGATTGAGAATCTTCACATTCTTGATTACGAATATTATTTCAAAATCATCGATCAATTCAAAACCGGCAAACACAGCGGGATTTTGATTTTGTTTGATGAAATTCTGCGCAAAGGCTTTGACGGTCACCAATTCCTGATTGGTCTTGGAGAACATTTACGTAACCTGATGGTTTGCAAAGACCCGTCCACCGTGAAGTTGCTGGAAGTATCCGGCGAAATCGCGAAACGTTATCTGGAACAAGCACAATCCGCAGAAGAAGGATTTTTATTGTCGGCACTGAATGTAGTCAACCAATGCGACCTGCATTTCAAAGCCAGCAAAAACCAACGCCTGCACATTGAATTGTGTCTGATGAAGTTGTGTCACCTGAAGGACGTATTGTCCATCGCGGCTGACCCTTCAAAAAAAAAAGTAACGGCGTAAGTTCAACGCCTGCTGAAACTACATCCATTCCTGCTTCAACCCATACGCCGGTAACAGTACCTGTTGCTGAAACTCCTGTGGTTACTCCAACTCCAGCAGTTGCGGAGATTCCTGTGACACCTAAAGCAAAAGTCGATCAAACGGTACCTTCTGCTTTATCCACTCCAAAAATTTCGCTCAAGAACATTGTCATCCCCAAGCAGGAAGAAAAGGCGAAGGAAGAAATTCCTGATAACGTCGTTGTCAATGCAGAAACCTGTCAGAAAATCTGGGAAGAGTTTACGGCGGAGCTGAAACAAAAAGGGAATACCAACGCTTACATGGTTTTCACCAATACCCAACCTCAAAAAGTAGAAGAAGGCTGGTTGTATGTGGGCTTTACCAATCCTTTGCAGGAATCCATTTTATTAGAACTGAAATGGGAACTGCAGGAATTTTTCTCTAAAAAACTGAACGGTCAAAAAATCGGTTTCAAAACCGTGTTGATCGAAGAAGATAAAACAAATGCCAAGAAAGTTTTATACACAGACGAAGACAAACTGCGTTATCTTTCCGAGAAACATCCGCTCGTCGACGAGTTGAAGAAGCGGATGGGTTTAGACCCAAACATTTAAAAATAGAGAGGAGAGATACACTGTTTCTCCGCTCTGTTTCTGTTCACTCTTCGACCTGATACCGATAAAACAAAACTAATAATAACCTAAGTCCCCTTTAGGGGATTAGGGGCTACACAGACTTACTAACATACCAGCTATGACTTTTTCAAACAACTTGTCAAAACTACTTCTGCTTCTTTCCATTCTTGCAACTTCCGCTTTCGCTCAAAAGAAAGACATCCCTTTTGAAAGCGCGCCTAACGATCCGATGAACACGCGCATCTATACGTTGGAAAACGGATTGAAAATTTATCTTTCTTCCTACAAACAAGCGCCACGTATACAAACATACATCGCTGTCAATACCGGAAGTAAAAACGATCCGGCTACGGCAACAGGATTGGCGCATTACCTGGAACACATCATGTTCAAAGGCACAACGAAATTCGGCACCATGAACTGGGCACAGGAAAAAATCTACCTCGACCGCATTGAGGTTTTGTTTGAAGAACACCGTGCAACAACCGATCTGGAAAAACGCAAAGTAATCTATCATCAAATAGATAGTTTATCTCTTATTGCGGCCACCTATGCGATTGCCAATGAGTTTGACAAAATGCTGAGTCAAATCGGTGCAACAGGAACCAATGCTTATACCGCAAATGATCAAACCGTTTACGTCAACGATATCCCTTCCAATCAACTCGAGCGTTGGGCCAAGATTGAAGCGGAGCGCATGAGCACCGTGGTGCCGCGCTTGTTTCACACCGAATTGGAAGCGGTATACGAAGAGAAAAACAGAGGTTTGGATAATGACAGCTGGAAAACATGGGAAGCCTTGTATGCGGGTTTATTTCCTAATCATCCTTACGGTACACAATCCACCATTGGAACAGAAGAGCATTTAAAAAGTCCTTCCATTACTGAAATTAAAAAATACTTCAACACGTATTACAAACCCAACAACATAGCCATTTGCATGAGCGGCGATCTGAATTACGATTCTACCGTACTCATCTTACAAAAGTATTTTGGGAAATGGCAAAAAGGAGAAATTCCTGTTACCACAAAAAAAGCAGATCCTGTTAACGGACCTGTTGTCAAAGAAGTAGTAGGTCCCACCGCGGAATCAATGGTGATGGCTTACCGCATCGATGAGAGTTTGCAAAAAGACCCTACGCTGCAGGCGCGTTTGAAATTACTGTCTGCGATTCTTTACAATGGACAAGCAGGATTGATTGACTTGAAACTTAACCAGGAACAAAAACTGCAAGGTGGCTATGCCTATTACTATGACATGCACGATTACAGTTTCTTTATGCTGGGTGCCAAACCGGTCAACGGTTCCACTACCCTCGCCTGTCAGGAATTATTATTAAATACCATCGAAGATTTAAAAATGGGAAGGTTTGACCCTACATTGGTAGAAGCTGTGATTGTAGACTATAAAAAAACATTAACCATCGAATTGGAATCCAATAAAAGCAGAGCGGATAAGATGGTAGATGCTTTTGGATTGGAATTACCATGGAACAGCTTGGTGGAGCAATTTCCTTACATGGAAAAAACAACGGCTAAAGACATTGTGATCTGGGCCAACCGTTATTTCGTCAAAAGAAATTTAGTGACGGTATTCAAAAAGCAAGGCATAGATTCTACCATACAAAAAATCCCTAAACCACTCATCTCCGAAGTCAGCGTGAACCGGGATTCTGTTTCTGCGTTCTACAAAGAAGTATTTGAGATTCCTGCTAAGCCGATCAAACCGGTATTCCTTGATTTCAAAAAAGAATTGACGGTCATTGACAGCACAGGAAAAATGCCGGTCATTTACAAAAAGAATAAAGAGAATAATTTATTCAATCTCTACTATTCATGGGACTTGACCAAGGAACACGACAACCGCTATAATTTACTGACACTTTATCTTCCCTTCTTAGGTTCTGCTACGAAAGATGTGAAAGCCCTGAGCAATGCCTTTTACCGCATCGGTTGCGATTATAAATTTTATTCTACTGCTGATAATATTTTTATTACGGTATCCGGTTTGAATGAGAACATGGAAAAAGCCATGGCCCTGATGGAAGAGCTGCTGGCTAAACCAGTCGGCGATACGGTAGCCCTAGCGAACCTCAAACAGAAAATATTAAAGAACAGACGCGATCAGAAAACATCGAAAGAGGCGATCCTGCGTTCTGCGTTGGTAAACTATGCGACGTACGGACCGAATTCGCCTTTTACCAATTTCATTCCGGAAGCAGAGCTCAACAAAATCACCTCAGCAGAATTGCTTGCGCTGCTGCAGCAATTGCGCAGCATTAAACATTCAGTATTGTATTACGGCCCCCGTTTATCATCCGAAATCAAAAGCATCGTGCTGACACACCACAAGCCCGGCACAAAGCCAGTACCACCGGTGACCAAAACTTACACCTTCCGCAAACCGGAGGCCAACGAAGTGTATTGGGTAGATTATAAAATGATACAAGCAGAGATCATGATCCTGAATTCATCGGATGATTACAACGCAAAAATCGCTACCGAATCTGCCATCTTCAACGATTACTTCGGTGGCGGCATGGGTTCCATTGTCTTCCAGGAAATCCGTGAATCGAAAGCATTAGCCTACAGCGCAAAATCTACTTACACGGTAGCACAACATTTGAAAGAACCCAACTTCCAAGTCTCTTACATCGGCACACAAGCCGACAAACTGGGCGACGCCATGGATGCGATGTTGGGCTTATTGAATACATTCCCTTATTCGGAAGTATTGTTTAACAACAGCATTGCTTCACTCAAAGAAGTACTCGCTTCCGAACGCATCGACCGAATGGACGTCATTTTCACTTACCTGAAAAACAAACGCCTCGGCATTACCTTCAATACGCGCGAAGAGTTGTACAACAAGCTAAAGACGTATACTTACAAAGACCTTTTGAACTTCCATGCCTTGTACATCAAAGGCAAAACAAACAGCATCGTGCTTGTTGGCTCTAAAGACAAACTGGATCTTGAGCAATTGAAGAAATATGGTACGGTGAGGGAGTTGACGTTGGAAGAGGTATTTGGGTATTAGTTGTTAGTGCCTAGGTTATTTATTAGCGATATCGTTAATAAATAACCTAGGCATACTGGTCAAATAGAATTTATATTTTTATGAATAAACTCTTATTTTTCATCTTATCGTTTTTTATAGCAAGTCATTGCTTTGCCCTTGACGGTAAAAGGGAATTGGTTTTCATTGACCTCACACACAAAGAAAACAAAGCTTTTTTTGAGCATTATAAAATGATCACGTCTATTCTGCTCCATGCTTTTGAGCAAAATAGAATTAAGGGATATGATAAGGATCCTCACTCAGCGGGGATTAGAAAAAGCTTATCAGTGGACGATTACCATGCTAGAATAATAGATACCATAACTTATTCCGATACCGTACAAAGCGGAGAAACTATGGAGACCAGCTATTCGCTTACTTACCTGTTTCCTCAAGAACTCTCTCTCATTGCTTTAGAGCAAACCATTATAAATAACCAAAAGCAGATTCATTACCTTCACATTTATACCAATCCTAATTATCCAGGAACTAGGGTCAAACAGAAAAGCTATGTCATTTCTTTTGACTTTGCAGATGTACAAGCACTTTTCAAAACAGACAGACATGCTGTTTGGCATAACCTTTACAATGCCTACTATCAAAAATATGCCTTGATTGGTAATCTGTTTTGTGAAGATGACAATTATTCTCGTTCCAAATCACTGCTGGATGAACTTATAGCTCTTGCGAAACAAAAGCAAATCAAAAGCTTCCGAGGCAAAAAGTTATTAAGCGCGGATTCTTTGCATAAAATATTAACGTCTGTACAGTATGATTCCATTCCTCATTATCAAATCTATCCCCGGATCAACGCTGGCATGATTGATTTTTATCTTGATACGATCTACAAGGAAATTAGAACCAAACCTTTTTTATCCTTTACATTATTAGAATACCAATCACAAAAGAGAAAAAACTATTTGCCTGCCAATGAAGTCTTACTACTCAATACGGCAGATGCTCTTCTTAAAAATAAATACCATGCAAGTTCAAGAGAGCCTTTGGTATTTAAACCAGAGACTTTTTCACCAACAAAAACGACGCAGGATTTTCGCACGTTGAAATTCAATATACCTTACGAGCGTTTTTATTATTTAAACGATAGTATTAACTCCGTTCTCTTGACTCCAAACAAAGAGTTAACCAGAATCGTATTGGAAGAAGTATTAAAAAAAGACAGCGTATTTACATCCAGAGGTACTGATCTATATGAGAATGCTGATTTTCCTGCACATAAAGAAAGCAGAGATGACATATTAAAATGGCTAAGTGTTTATGGAATCAAGATAGACTCATCCGGTCAATTCATACTACCTTATCCTGAATACCTTGAGATTCTAAAAGTAAAAGCTGACATAATCATAGATGGCAATTTTAACACATGGCACTATCAACCCTATGCATTCTGTTTCAACATTAGTCCGTTGCATCCTCTTAATGACAGAAAAATACTGATACCTCTATTTGATATTGATTACAACAGAGTCTTGCGCATTTTAGCCAATGATCCAAGAGCCAAAACACGGCAAGGAAATTACTCAGATCTGTTTACCCAAAATACAGGTCTCTATTTTACAGGTGAAACAAGCGATATACTAAAAGTAAAATAGTATGGAAAAACTACTCATCGCTTTATTCCCGATAATAGGTTCTCTAACCGGAAAGAAAATACCAAAAGATTATTTGTTCCTACTCATCTTTGTACCATTTGCGCTATTAATCCCTCAATGGTTTTCACCCTATGACTATTCAATCTTCTGGCTGGATGAGGTATTGTTGACATTGACTCTGTCTGGAATATGGGGATTATTGGTGCGCATCACAGAAAATACCAAAGCCATGGAATGGACTTCTACTTTACTAACGGTCGCACTCGGATTGATTTTATTACTTGTCACATTTGCTACTGCATTCACCGGTTCAAACAGCACATTGAAGCAATGGAACAACAATAACTATCAGGTGAATTACGTGGAAAGCAGAGGCTTTTCCGGAAGACCGTTTTACTATTACGAATTGAAGAAATACAATTGCTTCGGATTATTTGAAGCTACTGCAGGTCGATATGAGTTAAACGATGCTGACAAGAATCTTTGCACCATTCAACTCTTTGACAAACTGGATTACCGGTACGTATCGTTTGATCCGTGTAAAGGGACCATTATTCATCCATAAAGAGCACATGATCAAAAGCAAAACTACCAAACGCATACTCTGGCTATTCCTTTTAGGCATACTACTCATGAATCTAGTAGCCGGCTTCCACGCCTACAAGTTCACGCACTTCGCCAATGCACACGTCAAAAAAACGTTGCACCCCGAACAATTATCCTTCACTCAAAAACTGAACGCTTTAATTTTTGGCGTGGACAATCCAAGACCTGTAAACAAACAACAACCCATTCAGCCTTATCAAACCATCAACCTACAAAGCAATAAAAAAATAGAACTATGGAGCATCAATACTCCTGACGCAAAAGGCACGGTCATTTTATTCAACGGTTACAGCGCCTCCAAATCACAGATGCTGGATAAATCCGATGAATTTATAAAAATGGGTTACTCTACCCTGATGGTTGACTTCATGGGAACAGGCGGTTCGGAAGGCCATCAGACCACACTGGGATTTAAGGAAGCGGAAGAAGTAAAAGATTGTTTCGATTACCTCAAAGCACAAGGTGAAGAAAAAATCTATTTGTTTGGTACCTCCATGGGAGCCTGCGCCATCTTAAAAGCCGTGGACGACTACCAGCTCTCGCCTGCAGCCATTATTGTTGAATGTCCTTTCGGTTCGATGTACAAGACAGTCTGTGCAAGGTTCAACACGATGAATGTGCCTACATTTCCAATGGCAGGTCTATTGGTCTTCTGGGGCGGAGCAGAAAATGGTTTCTGGGCCTTTGGACACAATCCTATCGAGTACGCTAAGGGTGTGCATTGTCCGACCTTATTGCTGTACGGAGAAAAAGATAAAAGTGTGAGCCGTGAAGAGACGGATGAAATCTTTAAAAACTTAGCGGGAAAGAAACAATTCAAAACTTATCTTAAGGCAGGGCATGAAAATTACCTCACACAGTATAAGGAGGAATGGGTAAAAGATGTACAGGAATTTTTAAGTAGTTATTAAGATGAAATCAATAGCCGTATTCATCATTCTTATACCCATCGTTTTCCAACTCTTTTTTGTTGTGCAGAAAGTACGTAAAAAGGCCAACCTATCGATCATCCTGACTACTTTCATGTCTTTAGTCATGGCTATCATCTGTATGTTCATTGCAGCCGATATTTATAATTCAATAGAAGGGCCTAATGAATTGCGATGTGGACCTCCATCCATTGTGGGATTATCAGTTTTGTCACTATTGATAATGCCTGTCATTGCTCTATTTGGCTATTTATTGAAAGAATAATTAAAACGACATTTGAACTTCTTAATAAAGCAGCTTAGGCTCTGCCTTTACTTATGAAATTGATTTTATTTCTTATTTCAACGCTCGTAATCCTCAGCTCGCTTTGCCGTGCACAAACTGTTGATTGGAAGAAATACATTCCAGCACAACCTGTAGACTCCATCGTTTTCCTATCTACCAACAAAAGCGCTCCCAGAGTATTGACCTCCAAAGATTCTTCTTCCCTCTCAAAAAAAGAATTACAGCAAATAGCCCTATTAAATAGAAAGATTGAAACTGCTTTTAAAGAGACAACGTTTCCATTGAACGATTACACGACTTACCTGGAAGTTTACGAAATCAAGCAGCAAATTCATACGCAGAGCGATATTCTTGCTATATTGGAACTATTTCCGAATGTCCACTGCGCCGAAATACCGGATGGCAGCCGTTGCTTGCCGGATTTTCGTGATGCTGTAGTGTTCTTCTATCAATCTAAACCGGTTTATGCGTTGAAGATCTGTTTTGGTTGCGAGTTCATTTACTCCACACCTGAAACCTACGAAGCCCGCTGTCTGGCGGAAAGAACACAATTGAATAAGATCTCCACGGTGTGGGTCAAAAGAAAACTGATTGACTTATTTGAAAGACAATAAAAACATGGTAACTGAGAATAAATTTGAACTGACTGTAAGAAAAGAAGACCTGCTCGAACTTTACAAAGACCAGACAGAATTTAAACTCTTTTCCAAAGCCTACGCAGGAAGGATTTTCTTTATCGCTGTAGCCTTATTATTAGGAGGTATTACTTTAGTGGCTTCTTTTTATAGCAGCAAGTATGTTTTCTATGCCTTGCTCTTTATGGCTGGAATCGTTTATTGTGTATACGATATTCGAAAAAGTTACTTTGCAATACAGAATAAAAAACAATCTGTCGAAGCATGGGCCGATGAAGTCTTGAAATTCAAAAAGCACGAACTTGCCATCAATGACTTCGCCCTGGTCTACACAAGAGACGCGGAGTTTTTCAACTATGCTTTCGAGAGCATCCACATGCACGATGCCGCAACTTATTTTCAAATCCTGGTGAAGGATGGTGCTGAACTCCTGATTCCCAAAAAAGCTTTTGCCGGTACTGAATACGAAACCTTCACCCAAAACATCAACGAAAGAAAAAATAATTTCAACAATGGAACGGTTCTGCTTTAAGGGTATTCAACTCCGAAAAGCCAATAAAAAACACTAATCCAAAATCTTGCATTAAATAAAACCTGGCAGATAGTAAAAGACTGCATATACGAATAAATAAGCTTATGACCTGTAAGGGGTTTTTGTTTATCTAACCTTAACGAAGAAAAATTATGGAACAAACTTGGTTTAAAACAAAGCCTTTCACTCAATTGGAGATTAAAGAATACCACTCGATCTCTACACGTAACGTTCATCACTCGGCTACAGTTACCGACTTATCAGTTATTCAGGCACTTGTTGATCGCATCGAACAGATTGATTCAAACGGCAATATGATGGTCTCCTGGGGACCGGATGCACAATACCTGACATTAACTTTCATCCAGGAAAACGAGCGTGAAGTCATTGAAGTCATTCAACAAAAATTCAAGACACCCTCTACAGGTTTTCATGGAAGGAATGAGCAAGAAACGGCTTTGTATCAGGAAATACAAGAGCTGTTAAAAGCACCACTAAAGAAGAAGAAAAAAATAATGCAATGAAGCTAGTTTACCACTCAGTCAAAAGCGCTTTTCCCTCAGCCAAAATCCCATTTGCCTAAGTCCTCATTTACTTTATCGGAGTTCCCGTGTAAAATTGGTCATACCTTAACCATTACACCCATGAACACGATACTGCAACTTTCCCTCTACGGAGTTTTATTAAGCATCAGTACACTGTTTGCTTTTCATTCTTCCAATCCTGACTTGCCAGTTACCTCCGATGGTTTAGTCTATCAACCTTCTACCTTAGGTTTATTGCCGCCTCTGGAAAATGGAATAGCCACTGCTCCTTCTGTTCAGGACAAAAGAGTTCAAGTCGTATTCGCACTCGACGCCACAGGCAGCATGAGCGGACTCATCGGTACAGCCAAAGAAAAAATCTGGTCAATCGCCAGCAGCTTCGCGCAAGACACCACTACTCAGGTAGAAGTAGGGCTGATCTTCTACAGAGACCGCGGTGATGCTTTCATTACGAAGAAAATACAACTCTCCGCAGATTTGGACGATGTATACGAACAACTCATGACCATTACCGCCGACGGTGGTGGAGACGGTCCTGAAAGTGTCAATCAGGGTTTGCACGAAGCCGTAACGCTCATGAAATGGAATACCGACACGACTGTATTTAAAAGCATATTCCTTGTTGGAGATTACGAGCCGCACATGGATTATCAGGACGATGTTAGATACCCTGTGTCTTGCAGCATAGCGAAAGAAAAAGACATCCTGATCAATACCATCCTGATGGGCAACAATGATGTTGCGAAAAAAATATGGAAAGAAATCGCTACTTGTTCCGGCGGAGAATTTCTGCAAGTAGATATGAATGCCAACAACCTTGCAGTGACAACTCCATATGACGATAAAATTGCAGAAGTTTCTTCCAGACTCGACGACACGAGAATGTATTACGGTTCCACTGAACAAAAACAAAAACAGGACATCAAAAAAGCACAGAGCGATAAATTACATTCAGGCATATCCAGTTCCACCGCTGCACGCCGCGCGGAATACAACAACAATACCAAATCAGGCAAAGACGCCTATATAGGAGATCACGAACTGGTCAATGATTACAAATCAAAGAAAATTGACCTCACTAAAATCCCGGCAACTCAGCTTCCTGATGCGATACAAAAAATGAATGCTGTGCAACGCGAAAAATACCTGGACAGTTTAACTGCTCAAAGAGATCAACTGCAAAAACAAATGGATGCATTGATTGTACAGAGGAAAGCATACATCGAAGAAGAGTTGAAGAAAAAGAAAAAAGAAGAAGTGGCCGAATCTTTTGACAACAAGGTCTATGAAAACGTAAAGAAACAAGCCGCCAAGAAACGGATTGAGATGAAAGGGAATGTAAAATATTAATTGGAAGGCCGGATGTCTCTTCTCACATCCGGTCTTCTCTCTTTGGCATCATTTTCGGAAATGAAAAGATACTACAATTGTATTATTCTATCCTGTAAATTATTCTATCATGCCAAAGCAAGAACAACAAAATCAGAAGCCACAACAGCATCAGGAAAAACCTGGCGATGAATCGCAAATGATGCCCGAACCTAAGTCGCAACCTGCTCCCGAAGGGAAAAAACTAAAAGGTAAAATAGCTGTCA
>Ga0247808_10000818_pt1 | contig 14996 bp, 13 predicted proteins | sample UWRJL089202R1_FD_179914 | JGI IMG/M metagenome (GOLD analysis project Ga0247808, IMG submission 179914) | Plant litter microbial communities from Arlington Agricultural Research Station in Wisconsin, United States - UWRJ-L089-202R-1 | ecosystem: Environmental > Terrestrial > Plant litter >... | reverse complement strand
AAACTTTCTCTTTCAGGTAACGGCACAAAATCGCTCTTATAAGCGGAACTAGCATCTATGGTTGGAACGGTCTTAGTCATCACCATCAAAGTATCATAGATGATAGGAATGAATTTCAAATTGGTCAGTTTGAATTTTCTTTTGTAGCTCACCAGAAAACTGGATTGCACAGGATCTGTCGCCAAGGCAATGGTATTAAAACCTTTCTCTCGTGCTAATGTGTAAGAATAGTATAGATTTTCTGTACTATGTTCTGCTTGGGTCTCAACAAAGATATGTTCTTTCGGTATTCCTAATTGCTCGGCATACAAAGCCATGACTTTGCTTTCTACATAAGGCGTATAAACAGCGGAGCCGGAAAAGATCACATTTTTGGCTATCCCTTTTTGGTATAGAAATAAAGCCCAATAAACTCTTCCTTGTACAATGCGATCCCAACCTTTTACACTGTCATGAGGAAAGCCTGGAATGATTATGGCATCAAATGGTTTCTCAGCCAAAGCTTCTGTATAGCATTTCTCAGGATCGGTATAAAAATTATTTCTGATGATTAAACAACCCGAAGTTGAAACCGTCAATGTCACCAAAAGAAAAAAGCGAACTGAAATAAGAAAAAGTCTTTTCATGAATACCTGAAACATTTTATTCTAGAATTATACGAATAACATTTAAAATTGGTGAATGTTTAGAAGCATTTAATAAAATGACACCTCAAAATATGAATCCATTGGATTACAACCACATAAGTATTCCTGAAGCTACTAAAATTCAATTGGAATTGAAGTCTAAAATTACGCTTATTCCATTGAACAAGCCTATTACAACCATCGCCGGAGCGGACATTTCCTTTAATAAATACAGTCCGGATGTCTATGCCGGTATTGTTGTATTGAGTTATCCGGAATTGAAACCCCTGTGCAGGGCTTTGGTTAAAGTCCGTGTTAATTTCCCTTATGTACCTGGATATTTAGCCTTTCGGGAAGTGCCTGCTTTATTACAAGCCTGGAATTTACTCTCCACTAAACCTGATGTATTGATCGTAGACGGACATGGTATTGCCCATCCCAGAGGCATGGGAATAGCCGCACATTTTGGTGCTCTTACCGAACAGGCAACTATGGGCTGTGCGAAGAAGATTTTATATGGACGTATCAGTGAACCTCAAGAAGAATCGGGATCGGCAACCCCTATCTATGACAGGAAAAAGGATGAAATCATTGGATGGACATTCAGAAGTAAAAATAAAGTGAAACCACTTTTCATTTCACCCGGTAATAAAATGAGTATGGAAGACAGCTTATCTATCATAAAGAACTGTGTCGGGAAATACCGAATGCCGGAGCCTACGAGATGGGCACACCATACCGTGAATTTATTTAGAACGGATCAATTGTCCTCTGGTTACTCCACCTTCTGATTCATTACTGATGGTTTTGCATGCTTTGCTCTAAAGAGGCTTTATGCATTTCCGAAGGTGAATCGGGAGGACATTGACTATTTTCCCGAATCATTTTTTTGACTTTACAGCCGTGTGTAGCACGGTATCGCTGGAAAAAATTCTCTCTCTGTTTCAGGGATACAAAATCAGCTACGTAAGCTTCTTCTTCATTAATGACAGGATCCGGGTGTTCTTTTAATTGTAAATCATCATACACAATGGGTATGAATTTTACATCATTCAAGTTAAACTGATGTTGGAATCGTTTTAGAAATCCACATTGCACGGCATCACTGGCAACTGCAATGGATTGAAAATTATGCTCTTTAGCAAGTAAATAAGAGTAATATAAGTTTTCTGAACTGTGTTCGGCTTTTGTTTCAACGAAAATATGTTCTCTGGGTACTCCCATTTGTTCTGCATACAAAGCCATGATCTCGCCTTCTACATAAGGTGTATACACAGCTGAACCTGAAAAAATGATGTTTTTAGCAATGCCTTTATTGTAAAGATAAACAGCCCAATATACCCTGCATTTAACGACCATACTCCAGCTTCCTTTCTCATGAGGAAAGCCGGGGACAATCACTGCATCAAATGGGGCATATCTTACAACTGCTTCATACTTTTTTTCAGGACTTAATACAGATGCACAACCTGATAGTAAAAGACCAGCCAACAATACAATGAGTGTGGACGCTATTTTAAACATTCGGTTCTTCATTCTGGAGTGTAATCAATTACGATCTATCTATATAAACTCAAAATAAGTACCAACATTTGAGCTGAAAACTTATGTTATGTAACCTGCTTTGTTTTATACATAAGCCCTGGAATTTAATACTCAAACTGTGCAAAGAATCTACAGTTTTATTAATTCCATTATTTTTGAAGGCTTAAAAAAAGCATTTAAAAGTATTTAAATATCTGGCATGGAATTTCCCTTATACACACTAACATCTTTTCCTTTGGGGTGCTGTAAAAGGCTGAGAAATACCCATTGAACCTGAAAAGGATAATGCCAACGAAGGAAAAGGAAAAGATGTTATACTGATCTCCCTTTGCACTACGGTGCAATGGTAATAGATGAAGAAAAGATGCAGTTGTTAAACCAACAAACAATGATTTATCTTGACTTCGGAACAAACGCCATCCTCTGGCGTTTGTTCTTTTCTTAAACCGGAGAGACAAAAAGAATTACAAAAAATACGAGAAACAGTCCTACCATCACTGAGCGCCTCTTCGCTTACTTATTATCCTTTCTTTCGACCAGCATGGCACCTTCAACAGGTGCCATTTTTTTGCCATTTTGTGTTGCATATATTTTAGTAAATTCAGCACCAAACAAAAGAATCAGACCTGCATAAGATACCCATAACATAATGAGTATAACAGAACCCGCAGCACCGTAAGTGGAGGCTGGATTACTGTTTCCAAAATAAATACCTAATGCAAATTTTGCAATTACAAAAAGTACTGAAGTAAGAAACGCTCCACCCCAAACTTCTTTCCATGAAATTTTCACATCGGGCAAGAATTTAAAAATAGATGCAAATAATAATGTAATCACAGCAATCGAAATGACAATATCGAGCACACGAAATGCAATCATAAGAGATTCAGAAATATGAACAGATACCCAGTCACTCAGCGCACTCAGTCCGGCAGATAAAACTAGTGATACAAGCAATAAAAAGGCGATGACCAGGATAAGACCAAAAGAAAACACCCGATCTCTCACGAGTTTTAATATTTTTTGTTTAGGTTTTGCCTCCACATTCCAGATCTTATTCAACATTTGTTGAACCTGATAAAACACACCCGTTGCCCCAAATAGTAAAACTAAAAAACCTATGATAGAAGAAATTGTGAGTCCTTTATTCTGACTGGTTTTGGCAATTATTTCTTGTATATCTTTTGCCGTATCCCCTCCAATTATACCACCTATCTGTCCAGCTATCTGGTGTGACACAGCTTCCTTACCAAAGAAATAGCCCGCCAGATTGATGACAATAACCAATAAACCCGGAAGCGAAAAAATGGTATAATAAGCTATGATGTTGCTGTTATTAAAAGGATCACGATCTTTCCATTCTATAAATGTTGCTTTCAGTAAATGTCCGAAATTTTTCACAGTCGCTTTTATTGTCTCCACTCTATTCATCACGTACCTTTTTAGTTCATTAATTTTTTTAAACATTCATTCAAATTCACTCCTTTTTCTAAAACACCTTTAAACAAATCTCCTTTAGTCTCAATACGTTTTAATATGTTATGAATGGTAAACTGAGAAGGCTTTAATCCCTTCTTTACTTCTTTCCATTCCAAAGGTGCAGACACAGAGGCTCCTTCTACAGGCCTCAAGCTATACGCACAAGCCAGGGTTTGCCCTTTTCTGTTTTGCAAGTAATCAATGTATATGCGATTCTTCCTTTTATTGAGAGGACGTTCCAGGGTGGTGAACTCAGGAAGTTCTTCCTGTACCATCATCGCTACAAGATGAGCAAAATCTTTTACCTGATCGTAGTTGTATTTGGCTCCCATAGGCACATAAACATGTAATCCTGTGGCTCCGGAAGTCTTGCAGTAGGAAGTGGCTCCTGCTTTATCCAGTACTTTCTTTACGACCTGTGCTGTTTGTATCACTTGTTCAAATGTATTCTTCTCCGATGGATCAATATCAATGATCATATAATCCGGATTGTCTACTTTTTGCACACGTGAATTCCATGGATTGATTTCTATACATCCCAAATTATTCAAGTACATCAATGTAGCTTTATCATTGCACAAAATGTAATCGATATCTTTATTGGCAGATTCGGAATACAATGGTATCGACTTCACCCAGTTCGGAGCTCCTTCTCCTGCATCTTTGTGGAAAAAACCTTTATCGTCAATACCGTTCGGATTTCTTTTAAGTGATTCAGGACGGTCTTTCAGGTAAGGAAGAATATATGCTTGTACCGATTGATAATACTCCACTACATCTCCTTTAGTCAATTGATCTTTTGGAAAATATATTTTATCCTGATTCGTAAGGTTCACTTCTACTTTTCCAGCTTTGACTTTCTTCACTTCTTTGGCAGCCGATGCTGCAACTCTTTTGGTAGCAGGTTTGGCAGCAGGCTTTTTTACTTTTGTCTCCATAGGTAATTTCTTTTCTTCCTTCACTTCACTGGGTTTCTTATCGATTCGTAAGCCCATGAATACAGGATGCCTTAGCTGTTTGTCTTTTGTCCATTCTGTATATTTAATGTTGCAGATCAATATAGGTTTGATCCAGGTCACTACATCATTTACTTTTATTTTCGTTTGAAAAGGAGATGCAGTAGTTTTTAATTTGTCCATCTGTTGGTACAATTCTTTCAGACTTTGATCTGAAAAACCTGTGCCAACATGTCCTGCATATTGAAGAACACCTTCATCATTATAAATACCGAGTATAAGAGAACCGAAGTGATTGCGGGAACCTTTTGGTGCTGTGAAACCACAGATGATGGTTTCTGTAATGTTGTGGTTTCTAATTTTCAACCATTCGCTGCTTCGTTTGTTGGTATGGTAAAGGCTATCCGTTTTTTTAGCAATCATGCCTTCCAGGTCATGATCCAATACCCATTTGAAAAATTTGTTTCCTCCTTCTACAACATGTTCGCAGTAACGGATAATGGAATTCTTTGGTAAAATACTTTGCAATTTTTTCTTGCGCGTAAGCAAAGGCTCATCTTCCAATGTCTTGCCTTCAAAACTCAGGATGTCAAAAACATAATAGATCAGTGTACAATCATCTGGTACATCCGGATAATGTTGCAGCAATTGGAAACTGGGTTGTGCCCTGGCATCCAGTACAACAATCTCTCCATCCAATACCATGTTGTGTTTTAGTTTTTGAAGAGCAGCGACAACTTCGACGTATTTATTTTCAAAAGAAACACCGTTGCGTGAATAGAGTTTCACTTTGCCTTTGTTCAATTCGGAAACCGCTCTGTAACCGTCCCACTTGATTTCAAATAGCCATTCAGGATCGTCAAATGCTTTACCGCCTGGCTTGGCCAGCATCGGATGAACAAATTCAGCGTATTTTTTCTCTGCACCTAATTCAGATAAAATAGACTGAAGATTACGTTTCGGTTTTTCAGGAGTTACCGGACTTTTTTTTTTGATGCCTTGGCTTTCGTCACAGGAGAATTGGCAGGTGTATGATCTTCACTGTTATAAGCGTCTTGTATTGCATATTGATCTTTGTGCTTGATCAATAACCAAGAATTAGAAGGTTTGTCACCTTTCATTTTAACCAAGGCAAATTCACCTTTTAGTTTCTTACCTTTCAATACAATTTTAATGGATCCGTTTTTAAGGTCTTTTAATAATTGCTTATTACCTTCTACGGGATCTTTGATGCTGATGTGTTCATACGTTCCTTTATCCCATATTTCAACTACACCTGCACCATAATTTCCTTTTGGTATTTCTCCCTCAAAACTTCCATAGTCATAAGGATGATCCTCCACCATCATGGCGAGACGCTTATCGTTGGGATTTAAAGAGGGGCCTTTGGGAACTGCCCAACTTTTCAATACGCCTTCCATTTCCAGTCTAAAATCGTAATGCAAGTGTGATGCCTGATGACGCTGTATCACAAAAGTTAAGGCCTTTTTAGCCTTTGCTTTGGAGCTACGCTCGGAAGGTTCAGGCGTATCCTTAAAGTTTCGTTTTTTTATGTATTGAACTAAACTCATCAGGCTCTTTTTAATTTAGCAGGCGTCAAACTTTCTCTCAACTGATCCATCAGATCTTTCTTGGCATTTCTTGTTACTTTTAATTTCGGTTCTGCCATCTTTTGACCTTTCGCCTTTGCCTTGATTACTTTCATCAAAGACGAAGTGTATTGGTCTTTGTATTTGTCGATGTCAAATTTTGATTGCAATTGATTGATCAAAGCCATGGCCATCTTTAGTTCAGTGGGTTTTACTTCACTTTTACCTGGCAATTTCAATTCAGAAATATCTCTGATCTCTTCTTTGAATCTGATTTTATTCAAAATGATTGCTCCATCAGAGGCTTTAAGAATAGCCAGGTTTTCTTTTGTTCGTAATACAAAAGAACAAAGCCCTACCATCTTTGATTTTTCCAATGCTGCTCTTAATAAAGCATAAGCTTTATGTCCTGCCTTTTGGGGTTCTATGTAGTAAGGCATTTCATAGTATATGCTATCAATTTCATCTTCCTTGATAAAAGACTGGATTTCTATTAAGTCGCTTTTTTCAGCACTGGCTCTTTTGAAATCTTTATCATCCAAGACAACCATTTTGCCATCGAGATCATAACCTTTGATGATGTTTTCCCAGGCTACTTCTTTTCCCGTATGTTCGTTTACTCTTTTGAAATGAATGTGAGCATGGTCTTTCTTGTCTAGCATGTCAAGATCTAAACTACTGTCTTGTGTAGCGCTGTAAATTTTAATCGGAATGTTAACTAATCCGAATCCTATAGCTCCTGTCCAAAGTGCTCTCATAAAAACGAGGGGTTGTTTAATAGATCTAGTCAAAAAATAATGCCAAAGCCTTACATACAGCTATACAGAGCCTCTAAGAAACACTAAGGCGTGTATCCATTCTATATTGTCCAACTTATTCCCCATAATTCAGACACTTTACATTACAATAAACATCAAGTAATCAATTCTTAACATAGCCACGTTATTTTCGCTGACAGATCATTTAGAATCCTCTTATGAAAAAAATCATTATCAGTCTACTGTTTTTGTCAGCAGTACTGTTTGTAATCGAACATTCAGGTTGTTAGTGTTTTATAGCTGTATGGCTAAACATGAGTGAGAGAACCTCAATACTCTTTTGGTGGTAAAGTGGAATATCTTTCCCCACATCGATTGCATTTGATTTATTTTTCCGCGAAATTTTTATTTGAATATAAACAAGAGACAATGAAGACCTTTATCTGTTGGGCATTATTGACGGGATTGATTTCTTTTCAGGGACACGTCGAGGTAATCAAATGGCCCGCATTAGAGGAATACATGAATAAAAAAGACGACAAAATTAAAGTCATTAACTTCTGGGCTACCTGGTGTAAACCTTGTATGGAAGAATTGCCCTACTTCGAACAAATACACCGGGAGTACAAGGATAAAAATATAGAAGTCCTGTTGGTAAGTTTGGATCATGCTTCTATGACAGATAAAGTAAAGGCAAGTCTTAAGAAAAATAATATCACAGCAAAAGTGGTGGTGTTAGATGAAGTAGACTTTAACAAATGGATCAATCTGGTGGACACGACCTGGTCAGGATCTATACCGGCTACACTGATTATTTCAAACAACAATACCAGTAAAATGTTTTACGAGAGACAATTTACGAAGCAACAATTAGAGGAACTTATCCTTCCATTAAAACCATGAATAGTATGATTATGAAAAAAACGATCGCACTTTTATCTTTGACATTTTTGGTGGTGTCTGCTGTTGTGCTGTCTTCTGCTTACAAAGTAGGTGACACCATTACTGATTTTAAGTTGAAGAACATCGACGATAAATTGGTGAGTTTATCAGACTATAAAGAAGCTAAAGGCTATATCATTGTATTTACCTGCAATCACTGCCCTTACGCGAAAGCCTACGAAGACAGGATCATTGATTTGCAAAACAAGTATGGCAAGACCTATCCTGTCATAGCGATTAATCCTAACGATGCTGTAAAGTATCCGGATGACAGTTTTGAAAACATGAAGAAGAGAGCGAAAGAGAAGAAGTTTCCTTTTGTCTATTTACACGATGAGAGTCAATCTGTCGCTCAACTATTTGGTGCCACTAAAACTCCACATGTTTACATCGTACAAAAAGAAGGCGTAAAAAATGTGATCAAATACATCGGAGCGATAGACAATAATTACCAAGATGCGAAAGCGGCTACTGAATTTTATGTAGCAGACGCCATTGCTGCTTTAGAAGGTGGTAAAGATATTAGCATTAAAGAAACGAAAGCCATTGGATGCAGCATCAAATGGAAAGAATAGTTTTTGTTTACAGTAAAGATGCAAAGAGCGGATGCAAAGAATACGGTTCGCTCTTTGTTCTTCCTGTAAATTTTTAAGCCACCAAGACTTCACCATTTAAGACATAAGCCACACATTTTTTGTTAGATAATACGACCAACGTCACTTCTGTATCTCGCTCAAAACTTTCAAACAAATTCTCTCCTACTTTAATCATTTTTAAGCCTTGCAAAATCGTATTTGCTTTTACTTTCCCTACACAGGATAAAAAATTGGCTTCATAAATATCCAGTTCAAAACAATATTTTCCTATGCATGCATGATCTTCGATGTGATGCGAGGAATAAATATTTGATTGGTTGACTTTGTTCAAGACGCGTCCCCGAACAAGAGTAAGTCCTTTATGATTGATGTTATTTTTGAAAACAAAATCTGTGATGAGTATTACAAAAGGAACAATGGCAAAAAACCATCCACCGAAAAAAAACAATAACATACCGACCATGCCCCATATCACACACAACAATTTTCTCCTTCTTAATTTCTTTTTAAGAACAGGTTGTAAGTCTCGATATATCTTAGTGTATTCCATAGCCTAAAGATGAATCGGTGATATGTTAAAAACACTTAAGAAAAGCGTTTAGTTTTCTAAACGGTACATTCTTGTGTCTCTCTTCATACGTTTTTTTATGCAAAATGATTCCATATTTTTAACTAATTATTAAAAACATTACATTACACAGCGTTTAGAGCTTAAAAACAAAGTTTTGAAAAAAGCCTTAATTCAGGAATAGACTTTAAATGTGCTTGAAATCCTTAGCAAAAAGTTAAAAAGAAGGGGTTTTAGGGGCAAATTATTACTTAGGCAGTTGTCAATTGTTGATTGACAATGGCAACCAATTCATTGATTTTATCGTCATCCACCAACGCTTGAATTTCATCACCAGGTTCTAAGGTAGAACCACCACTCGGAACGAAATAATTGGATTCCCTTTTTACAGAAATAATCAAACTTCCTTTCAATGCTTTAATTTCTACCAAAGGTTTATTACAAAATAAATCAGAATCAGGCACCGTCAATTTGATGAGCGTACGATTGGTTTGATCCAGGTTATTAAATTCAGAAGGCATAGTGACTAATTTATTCTGAGGAGCATTGAGTTTTAATAATTTTGCGACCCATGGAATAGACCAACCCTGAAAAAGAGCGGAAGTAATAACGATGAAGAAGACGACATTGAATATCCATTGCGCTTCCGGAATACCTGCAATCATTGGGAATGTAGCAAGGATAATAGGAACAGCTCCCCTGAGCCCTACCCATGAAATAAAGGCTTTCTCTTTGATGGAATACTTGAAAGGAATCAAAGAGATGAAAACACCTAAGGGTCTCGCGATAAAGATTAAGAACAAAGAAATGAGAAACTCTGTTTTAATAGCCGGTAAAATATGACTTGGAAAAACTAATAAACCCAAGGTGATGAACATCAAAATTTGAGAAACCCAGGCGGTACCATCGAAAAAGCGGAAGATGTTTTTCTTGTGTACAATGTTTGCACTTCCCACTACCATACCGGCGATATATACTGCCAGGAAGCCGCTTCCGTGAACCATGGCTGTGAAGGCATATACAAAGAATGCAGAAGCGAAAACAAATACCGGATACAACCCTTCAATTGGAAATTTTAAACGATTGATCAGGAATACCACGACTTTGCCCAGCAGTAAACCCAATACTAATCCAATACCCATTTCCATGAAAAATTCTCCTGCCATGGCGAGGTAAGAACTCTCTTTCGCTGTAGCAATTTGTATGAGTGTGATGGTAAGAAAGACGGCCATCGGATCATTGCTGCCAGATTCGAGTTCAAGTAATGGAGTAATATTGCCTTTGATTTTAATGTTGCGTGCACCGATAATTGAAAATACAGCAGCCGCATCAGTAGAGGCTACAATAGCTCCCAATAATAAACTGATATGCCAGGGTAAATGAAACAACCATGTGGTGAAAGCTCCTACTGCTGCCGTAGTAATGACAACACCTACAGTTGATAAACTTACCGCAGACCCTAGCACAGGTTTGACATGTTTCCATTCTGAACCCAAACCACCGGAAAAGAGGATGAGTACCAAAGAGGTGATGCCTATATTTTGAGCAAGTTGTGGATCATTAAAATAAATGCCTCCAGGACCTTCTGAACCGGCCAACATACCAATGGCCAAAAAAAGCAACAAAACTGGTACACCAATGTTATTGCTTAATCGGGAAATCAGAATACTGATGATGATCAGTGTGGAAAGCGTTAAAAATAAAGTTTCTAATTCAAACATAAATAAAATAGTGATGCATCAATCAAATGCATGTGTTGACTTACAATATAGAAAAAAACGGGTAAAAAATAAAGTCTCTCACGTCTAAGGTGAGAGACTTTAATGGTATTTTAATACCTATTATAACTTATTTTTTAGCTACTAAATCTACATTCAATTCGAATTCGTTAGTGATCGCTTTGTCACCCAATGAATCGAAGAAGCTAGCAGAACCATATTTGATGTCGTATTTTGTTCTGTCTACCAGGATTTTCGCTTTGGCAGTTACTTGAGTAAGAGATACTGTAACAGTAGCAGGGAATTCAATCGGCTGAGTGATGCCTTTGATGGTCAAGTTACCGTTGATTTTGTAAGTACCGTTTCCTGTAGAAGTTGCTTTAGTAATCGCCAAAGTAGATTTTGGGAATTTAGCTACAGAGAAGAAATCATCAGATTTCAAGTGACCGATCAATTTACCATTGTAGTCTGCATCTGTAAGGTCAGTACATACAATAGTATTCATATCAATATCGAAAGAACCACCTATAATGTTTTTTCCATCAGAAGTTAATTTGCCATCTGCGATGTTGACAGTACCAGTGTGTTCACCTGTAACTTTTCTACCGATCCAGGTTACTTTACTTTTTGTTTTGTCTACGTTAAAAGTAATAGACGCTGCTGTGAAAGCCAAAGCTGAAAAAGCGATAGCTGCTGTTAATGCTACGTGAGAAATTTTCATAGTTGTTAAAATTTAAATTGTTAAAATTGAATATATAGTTTATTAAGGTAATACAATTAATGAATCAACACAGAAGTCATCGCAATCGATCCCATGTCGGTTTTGTCGTTAAAGAATTCAACCGATTCTTTCTCTCCTTTAAGAGCCATCGTATATATCAATGGCAGGTAATGGTCGGGAGAAGGCACTGCCAGTTGTACGGCTTTGCCTAACGATTGATAATTGACCAGTCGCTGATGATCATTAGTAGCGATCAGATTTTTAAATGTCTCATTTGCTTCGATAGCCCAGTCATGACCTTGCGTCGGATTTTGCCAGTTGATCAATCTTAAATTATGAACGATGTTACCGCTTCCTACAATCAATACACCCTTGTCTCTCAAAGCGGATAATTCTTGGGCTAATTCGTAATGCCATTGCGCATCTTTTTTATAATTCAAGCTCAATTGAAAGACAGGAACATCTGCATTCGGGAACAAGTGACACAATACGCTCCATGCTCCGTGATCCAATCCCCATCCATGATCCAGGCCAACTTCCGCGCCATGAATCAACTCTTTCGTTTGAAGTGCGAGTTCAGGACTGCCAGGTGCAGGGTACTGAAAATCATTTAACGCTTTTGGAAAACCTCCGAAGTCATGTATCGTCTGGGGCTTTTCCATTGCCGTTACAAATGTTCCGTTCGTTTCCCAATGAGCAGATACCATCAATACCGCTTTAGGTTTCGGTAAGGACTTTCCTATCTCATTAAACTTGCGTGTGTACTCATTTTGTTCAATCGCATTCATCGGACTGCCGTGCCCTAGAAAAAGCACTGGCATTCTGGATGTTTTTTCAAATGTATCGGTAATACTTTTTAATGAGTTCAGTTGCATAGCGATCCCTCCTATCGGTATTAATGCTAATGTCTTTATAAAATCTTTACGATCCATGTAGGCTGACATTTAATAATCTGTTGTTCTACGAACATGGTGTTATTCTTTTGTTCTGTTTTACTGATACAATAGTAGGTTATTGTCGTTTCCCCCGCATTGATGCAGGTTAAGAAAATCAGTTGACTAAGATCTATACATTATGAATGATTTCGCTGATTCGATTTAAACCCTATTTCATCAAAAAGCAATAAAACTTGTTCCACCGCATGATTGTTTTCTCCCCTTACTGTATACGATACCACCTCTGAAGTAAAATCTGCCAAGATGTGTACCACTTTAGAAAAAGGCAATAGATCCTGAACTTCTTTACTCTTAAAATCACTGACCATGTTCACAATAATTTTACCTGTTACAACATTCTTGATTTTTCCCAGAAGTTGAAGATACTCCTCGCTGTGATAAAGCAATATCACATCGGCTTGCCAGGCACATTCGTGGGAACAGTCCAACATCTCTACAGAAGCTTCTGCATGTTGATTCAAAATGCATTGCTTCACACGCTCCCATTTTCTATCAGCCAACAGCAAAGGATAACCCAGCGCTGCAAGGCGCGATACGATAGTCGTATCCGATTGATTGGAAGAGCCTATGACTGCAATTGTCTTTTTCATACCTGTAATGGATGAGGATGATGAATCAAAAGTACAAGTATCAATTGCGCTATGCATTGACATGCATCAAAAAAAAGCATTGATCTAGATCAATGCTTTTTTTGATAGCCTAAAAAATAGGGAAATAAGGACTATTCAGGGTCATTATAACCGGAACACCAATCACCTTTCAAAGCAGATGCTTTTACATGTTCATGCTCAGCCGCTTTATTAAGCCATTGACAAGCACCGATAGTATCTTGCAAATACAGTAGACATAATCCCTTATGATAAAAAATATCATCAGAAGGATTTTTCTCCGATGCGATCAACTGGGAGAATAATTGATCCGATTCCTTGTATTTTTTTGCTTCCAGCAAACTCAATGCTTCCCAATAAAGAATAGTATTGTCTTTATGCTGAATCAAATTCAATGACTTCAATGCTTCAGTATATTCTTTTTTATTGACTTGTATCTCTCCAATCATACGGTACGCACTATCCAGTGTTTTCGATGAAGGGTAAGTTTTGACAAATTCTAAAAGGTTAACCAATGCTTCGTCTTGTCTTTTTAGTTTATAGAGACAATAAGATTTCAAATAGGATACGCTTTGTTTCTCTTGCTTGGTATGCGGACTTACATTGTCCAGTTGCTCAAAGGCTACATCATATTGTTTTAGATAGATGTTGATCTTCGCCATCGTGAAATGCGCCTCGCTAAAGCTCGCATCTCTATCCAAGGCGTACTCCAGGTTTTGATAGCCTTTATAAAGTGTTTTTGTTTCAATAAAATCAAATGACCATTTATAGGCTAACCGGGCAGACTTATAATTCATGTAAAACATAAATAAAAGACTACCGATGACTATCGTGATGATAATTGACCATATACCCAGCTTCTCCAGGACAGACGTTTTCTTAGAAGTGTCCGCTTCAGAAATGATCCTTGCTTTGGTTAATAGCACCAGATCTTTGGGAGTGACATCCATAGCATCTGCTGCAGATGGGTCTTTTAGTCCGTATACATCACAGGAATAGGTCTCCTCATTTTTTACAATGTTGCTGGCATAGGGCTTTATAAATATTTGCCTGTGTCCTTGATACTCCTCTCCTACGGAAAGAATACCGTGAATATAATTCGCAGATTTCTCTACTGCATGCAATGATTTTGTATGAACATCAAAACCTTCCAGTACTTGTTTCTTTTGTACAGGTTTTACATTGATCAAGGCATGCAATAAAGCTGGGTATTTAAATTCGTTGACAATTTGAAAAATGCCGGTTCTGTACCCATAGACAAAATGAAATTTGGATAAGCTCGATACCAGGAAAATAAGCAGTAAAATAAAGGCGAGCATGGAATCGATCAATACATCTTTGGAAACATAAAATCCATTCGATACAGAACCGATGATAAATTCGAACAATAGTATGCTGGTAAATCCTACGATCATAAATCTCCTTAACCAGTTGATATCCGGTAGTTGCTCTTCTTTGAAAGAAGGAGAAGTATTCAATGCGTAATTGATCATGCGGTTTAAGGCATACACAGCAAAGAACATTAAGCCATAAGAAAACAAATGGAATAAGCTCAGCTCTTCATTAACGAGTACGAGGTCAAAGAAACCATGGAGCAAAATGGCGGCAAGGAAACACAAGGCACCGAAGCCAATGTTTATTTCTCTCTTTGAAGCATTGACAACAAATAAACCATAGCCGATGACGCAGGTACCAAACAAGTGAACCACTACTGAAATCATAGAACGGATGTAGATCACCTGGCCTGGGTACTCTTTAAAGTACAGGATGTTCTCCAGTGTAGAAAACGTTAAAGCAGATGCCGCCGCGATGAGCAGGTAATGATAAGGCTCTGTTATTTTTTTTCTAAATAAAAGAACAACAATAATAAGCGGAATGCATTTGGCCACTTCTTCTATAAGACCTATGCCCAAAACGGTATAGAGTAAATCATT
>Ga0247808_10000816_pt1 | contig 15016 bp, 14 predicted proteins | sample UWRJL089202R1_FD_179914 | JGI IMG/M metagenome (GOLD analysis project Ga0247808, IMG submission 179914) | Plant litter microbial communities from Arlington Agricultural Research Station in Wisconsin, United States - UWRJ-L089-202R-1 | ecosystem: Environmental > Terrestrial > Plant litter >... | reverse complement strand
CCAGGCGAAGCAGCCAATCGCACTCGAAGCATCTCCGGAGATCCCGGAAGCCGTGCTCGAGTACGACCAGCAGCAGAACGCCGCGTAACTGAGGTCAACCCTCGCTTGAAAAAGCGAAAAGGGCCTCGCGGATAGTGTCATAACTATTTGCGAGGCCCCACTCACAGAGTACTGAATGTTGTTCAGTTTTCTGTAAATGAAGATACTAAAGAAAAACCCCACGACTGGCTGCCGTGGGGGGTTGACCGGCTTTTACGAGCGAGCTTGAAATATTCTAGCTCTTTTCTTCGTATAATGAATATGATGAACAAAGAGACACATATAATTGAGCAAATCAAAAATGGTGACCCCGAGGCGTATCGGGAGCTTGTTGAACGATATCAAACCGGACTAATTATCCACTGCGAAAATATCCTCAAAGACCGTCAGGATGGTGAAGACATCGCGCAAGAAGCCTTTGTCAAAGCATATGTGAATCTTAAAAAATTCTCGCAGGATAAAGCGCAGTTTTCAACATGGCTATATAGAATTGCAACAAATCTTTGTATTGATCACTTACGAAAACATAAACGATCGGTGAAGATTGCTGATATTGAGTTACTTGCCCAAGTTGTCGATCCGGCGTCGCTCCCTGAAGATGAGATCGCGCAGATTCGCGACTTAGTTGAAACACTCGAACCGCCAAAATATGCGGACATCATTAAAGCCTACTTCTGGGAAGGCAAGAGCTACCAAGAAATCGCCAGTACATATGACACTTCGACAAATACCATTGGGACTTGGATTAGTAGAGCGAAACAACAGCTCAAGGAGAAACTAGCATGAACAACGATACTCGTTTTGATGCGCTCATTGCCGCAGCCCGTCCAGAAAAATCCCACCCACGTGCCGAGTTTACCGATCGCGTGATGCAATCAATTGCGTCGCCTGAAATATTATCGTCGCAAATACGTAGAATGAATGACACTAAAAAGGAAACATTCATTATGAAACTTCGTCATTTACCAAAATTTGCCATCGTTGCCATTGCTGTCGGGGCATTACTCTTGCTTTCAACAGGGGTATACGCAACCTATCAATTACTCTGGCCAAAACCCGAGGTGACCGTTTCAGCGCCGACAACGTCACAAAACGGGCGAGAAGAAGTAGCGATTTCGTTTGCTCAATGTGGCGACACTGCTATGGCGCAACGATTCGAATTAAAGCGCAATGCAATCATTACTTCCGACCAAATTGCCGGTGTGGTAAAAGGGCAGTGTGAGCTCAAAGCAATCGGCGCGTGGTCTGAAAAAGAGTTTGGCTCTGAGATACGAAACAGGATGCTGCCACATGGTACAGAGCCGTATGACAATGAATATGCTCGCCCTTCGATGGCTTCTCTCCTTACGTCACGCAGTGCAACCTCACTAACATTTGGTGGCCTTGAAAAGTATCACCAATCTGAAAAAACATTGCCTACTACCGAGAATGTCCGTTACTTTGCCGATGGCATGCAAGTGAAGGCGAGTGATATCGCCGAGAATAGCCCCGTAGTGTATATCGTAAAATACCGTGAGCACATGACGCCTAAGCCTGGCTGCGACAATACACATTGTAGTATTTCAAGCACACTATTAGGTGAAGAGCTCCTGGCGGTCGTTAAGCTCAGCCTTCCCTTCGAGAACTACGACCAACTAGCATGGCAATCATTGACCGAGAAAATGGTCTGTACCGGAAACGAAGCTGACACATGTTTAACCGGATACATTGGTGGAATCGACCTGTTCATGGGAAGCGATGCAAAACTCAACGTAGACGGATTCGTATACAAAGAGATCCAGGGCGTAATCACAAAAATCGAAGGCCCCACAATCACCATTCGATCATCATCAGGAACGCTATTTACCTTAGTACCAGGCAAAGACATCGTAAACGAATTTAACACCACTCGAACACAACACTACAACAACCGCAAAATTGAAGTCGGCAACAGTGTAGGAGTGCGATATTACGAACCAAAAGACAAGCACGAGAAAACCCTCACCTCAAGGAATATCGCGTACATCTCACTCCAGCTAGAAATGGTGAGTAAGGGCGATCCGCTTAACGCGTATTAAGTTACCACTTCCAAAACGCGGTAATCAACAAACAACCAACCGCACTCGCGCCTAAAAGATACAGCGCGAGTGCGGTGATGTATCGTTTCTGACGGGTGAGAAGAATGGCAATAAAAAGTGTGACACTCGCCAAGAGTCCGAATAATGAAATTGTAATCACATCGCCGAAGGTGCGCTCGCTGTACGTTGCAAAGATAGCAGGAAAGGCGATAAGCAGGGCGCAGAGGGCACCAAAGGCGCGAGCCTCTTGAAGTGTGAGGCGAAGGATTCGAGGGCGAGTGTGAGACATGTGATTTATTATACGCGAATGCTCTGTATAGCTACGCCGCAACATCCACAGCGCGAGCATCCATACCATAGACAACGGGGATCAGAATATTGTATTCGCCAAGGTCATGGACAACCTCAAATGTTCCGTCTGGGGTTGGCGAGCTGCTAAAGGTTGCGCCATCAATCGCCACAATCGCCGAAAGTGAAAGATCGAATACAGGGATTTCATTATCCAAGTCAGGATTCATCATTGCTTCACGAACGGGGACGATAAGCGCCTGAACGTCACTAATCACGCCAGTGAGAACGTCTCCTTTTTGCGAAACTTGCGCGCCCATCAATTCGCCGTCTTGGTCTGCAATAAGAAACGCACCAGCGCCACTAACAATAATCGGCATTCCTTTCGCAATTTCTTCGGATGATTCAAGCTCAAAATCGAGGTGAGGTGCGATACGATCGACAAGCGCTTGTAACTCATCAACCGTCATTTCATTAATCGAACGACCTTCCTTTATCATAAATCGAGAGGTTATTTCTTGAAGATCGGCAAACGCCGAGTGCAGAAGCCGAGCCTTCTCAACTTGCACATCGTCTCGGAAAGGGTTCTCAAATTCAGTCATTGCTACAGTATAAGCGAGATTCTGCGTATTCGAAAACATAAGTAAAAACCCCACGACTGGCTGCCGTGAGGGGAGTTTATGCGCTGCGTGAACTAAATACGGTCAATAAGGCTGGCTTGGCTTGCTTTTGGCGAGTGAACAGCGGGCCCAACTTCATACGCATCCACGAGGTCGACCGGATTCGAGCGAAGCATGTCGTAGATCGAACTAATGTCGGTGACGGTTGGGTCAAGCCAACGCGCTTCGTCCTCGGGCATAATAATTTTTGGCATTCGGTTCGTTGACAGAGGCATATCATCCGTCGCACCTGTTGTGATGACCGAGTAGGTCCCGTGCGTCACGCCTTCGGGGTCTTGCCAAGAGCTGTAAATACCCGCAAACCCGAGTAGCCTCCCATCTTTTGCCTTCGCATAATATGCTTGTTTCTTGCCGTTACTACCGAGGTCGTAAAACCCGTTAGCTGGCACAATGCAACGGCTCTCACGTATAGCAATATCCCAGCTATGCTTAGAGAGTACGGTCTCTGAAGGCACATTGTATGTTTTGTAGCGGAACACCGAGTTCGTGTCTTTGGCACCTTTAGAGAGGAGGCCCCACTTCATTTGTTTGACAACAAGCGCGCCGTTTTCGCTAAGAATAACGGGTGCTGTAATTGTCGGGCTAATATTGTAATTTGGCTTTACACCTTTTGGTAGCCCTTGAATTATGTTGAACCGCTTACTTATTGCGGCTATATCAGAGAGTGCGTATCGAGAAATCATTCCTTTAGTATAGCTTAGTCGTTAGGTGTGAGCATCATCAAAGAACATGCCCGCATGGTAACTTTGCTTTAATATGAATAAAATGATATAATATACGCACTTATGACCGAACGTGCATTTACGGAAAATTCGACCGTCTCCCTCCGCTCAAATTGGCTATCTGTTGACGGTTACGCGCTTCGGGCGAATGTGTTAAAAGATTCTCGGAGTGAAAAGACCGATGTATCACCAGAGCAAGTTACTTCTATGCTTCTGCTCGGTCGACAATCTATCCTTCAGGGAATCGAGGAGTTTTATGATGTGCAAATTATCAAGAATCCATCACCCACGATTGTTCGTCCTTCTATTTGGACAGCACAACTTGGCACAACGCTTCAAACCGATGGCCGAAATAGCCAAGTATTTACCGAGCGCGGCTATGCAAACGGGGGAGTTAACACATCAGTTGATGAAATCAGGCCTCAATTTCACGACCACTGGAATGCAGTGAAAGAAGCGGGATTTTTACCTGAAGTCCGCCGAGGCTCTGGTGGCCCCAATGGTGGCTCATGGCTCTTACTCCGAAAACCATCATTGCCCGAGGTACTGACTCACTGGTTTGACGAGCCCGCAGATGCACTAACCGCAGCCATCGATGCGATATCGCACGATGATAAAGAAACTGAACGAAAAAGATTGCGTCTATATCGCATGGTTAGAGAAGAAGCAGTTGATCGAACACTGGACACGGTACGTCCAAAAGAGCAGGTCAGGCTCAACCTTGCAATGACAGCGATTAAATCAGCCCTAGGTGATACGGCAGGTTACGAAGACGAGCTTGAGGATGCACTGATATACGCTCACAATAACGAATTGATTAGTGCAAGCACGGTGCGAGCGATTGAGAATAGCGCATTTTAGCGTGCTGAAATAAAAATCCACAGATCTTCACTTGCGTGTAAACCTGTGGATTTTGCCCGAGATTAAACGCTCTCGGGCGGTGGCGTGTGCAGAAAACTTCTGCGAAGCTGGGGGAAGATGCGTTAGTCGAACGAGGCGGCTTGGCCCAAACTGTAGGTATGCCATTCGTCATGACTGATGTAGTGCGTCTGACTACGAAGCTGCATCATGCGGTTATACCCCTTCACCGTAACGGTGAAGAAGGTTGTCAAATCGCCCTTAACGCGGAGATCTGTGATGACTCCTTGAGGAACGGATTCCCAGAAATACTCGAGATCACGCTCATATTTGGCGCGCTTGACCTCGCACAGGACGGCAAGCAAGATGGGGGCGGCGAGCAGCAATGTGTTCACTGGCCAGGTCTCCAGGAGGTCGCGACGCGTGTATTCATTGGTCAGCGACGCGAATGCGAAGCAGAGCCAAAACACAGCGACAATGCCCGCTGCCAAAAGTGCAGTAAACCGCACTGTCCAAAGCACAAGATCCGCCCTACGGAGGAACTTCTCGCCATGCGGCTTCTTGTCCATCTCCGGGTAGGTCACGAGCTCTTCGAGTCTAACCATTGCATCTTCCATTGTCTTCCTTTCGTAAAACGGAGGTCGAACGATTTCAAAGCTTCCCAAATCGTGATGATTTGTGAGTGTATTATAGCATAACTAATTTAAAAAGTCAATTCATATGGTTTTAGCTAACTGCATTATCATTCGTCCGCTCGAGGAGCGAGCTCTTTTCTTTTGGTATATAATGTAGCTATGGCCTCTATTAAAACTCCTCAAGCACACTATAATGCAACATCAAATCTATGGATCTCGTTAGGTGTTACAGCGATTACAGCAATCCTGAATGTCGTTTTCATAGCAGTAGTCCTTGCACAAAAATCGTCTTTTTTGCTCTATACGTTTTCTCCAAAACAAGGGGTGAATACGAGCCTGTTAGACATCTCTGAAGCCGCATGGATAACAAGTATCTGGGTGATTGCTTCAATCGGCGTCACGCTTCTCGTTGCGCTTCTCGTTTTCTTCAAGCAACGTGATTGGCTACGACTCGTTATCATGTTCCAGGTGTTGTTTATTGGAATTGGTCTTTCGTTCATCGTGAATAGTGTTATTCGCATTGCAGCGGGGACTGAGTTTATTTCGTACGTTGCGAGCGGAGCAGTCACTTTGATTTCTGTTGCTGCGGCCGTCTACTATGTTCGTATTTTCAACCCGCAGGTGAGTCGTTCTCGCAAGAGCAAACGACAGAAATAAGGCTCGTGTCGCCATCAAGCGATACAATGCTATGATAGAAAAATGAATATCATCGCACACATAGGGCACCCCGATGAATCGATACAATACATTGATCGTCCGACCGTGAAAGTGATTATAAAAAGAGATAATTAGAAGCGCTATTCAACGAAGCGAACAGTTCGTACGACATTCTCATAAAACGAGATATCAACCTTAGAAGATGGATAGAGTGCTAAGTGCGCTTCGATCCGCTGATCCTCTATTTCGTAGATATAGGTGCGACCTTGCCATTCGGTGTCTCGCTGTAATCCGCCCCATTTTTTCGCTTCAGCAGCGTGCTTCACAACGTCATATTTTGTGCCGATATGACCGTCATCGAACGTGAATGCAGTAGAGAATATCTCAAGGTGTGCACTTGGATTAAAACGTTGCGACGCGACGGGCAGTAAGATGAAGAAATGCTCTGTGAGCCCGTTCCAGACAGGAGCACCACCTTCGTTAATGGTCGGCGCTACATCGGGTCGATAAACGAGCAAGTCAAGTTCATCGAGCTTAGAGAATATAATAGCCGTAAACGACGAGCTTCGTGAGATCGAGGCGGTCCATCCATTAGGCACTTTCACTGAGAAACGATCCGCAACGATCGTGACGACACCTTCATAGGACTCGATTGGCTGGTTCGCGGCTGGCTCTGAAGGCGCAAGCTCAGAAGCGCTGTTTGCTTCTTGGTTTAAGGGAGCAGCGACCTTTGATTGTGACCGAAGAAAGGAGTAATTACCTACAATGACGAGCGAGAGTATAATAGCCCCGGTAATAATCAGCTTAAACCGTTTGCTCAACTCTCTTCTATTTGTATGCATACAGCTAGTATAGCGGAAGTATAAAACGAAATGCGAAAGGCCCAGTATTTCTACTGGGCCTACGCGACCTGCTAGCTAAGGCATAAAGCCTTCCGGTGCGATAAAGAACTCAAACGCTTCGCGTCGATAGCCATTTATAACACCGTTGTTGTGGATACGGACAACCACATCGAAGACAAGAGGGCGGTCCTCTTGAAGAGCCCAGTATAAACCGTGCCATTCAACAGCGCCCTCAAGTGCCTCTCCGACCGTCAGGCGACGATTATCGGGGTCGGTCAGATAGCGCGCACGCCCGCCAACGTCCTCGTTGTTCTCGATGTGATAGTAGACAACGTAACGCATAGTGTGAGAATTAGAGTTGTCCATACGAAGCGACGCCCATGGGCGAACTGCTATGTAGTCAACCTGCTTCTCAACCCACGTCCGGAACGAAGGAAAATCCTTCGTGTTAAACTGTTGCGGGCCAACCAATTCGTCGAGAATCTTCCTCAACGTAGGGTTGTTTCCGGCAAATTCAGCGTACTTATTCCACTTCATGTTAATTCCAATCATATAGATGGGGTCGCGCTAGGATGTACCTAGATAAATATATTATAGCATAAAATATTAAAATAAGCTAGTGCTAGGTTCTAAGAAAAACACAAAGAACGGCTTGTTAGAAATTATTTACTTTCTTAGATATTTATGCTATAATATTATAATTATGTCGGTCGATCACGAACATTCGCAGGAACACCTATCAAGCCAAGAGCGTCGCAGTAAAATTGCGAACCATATTGCAGTGATGGAAATTGGAGTTCGCGTTCTCGAAGAGCAACACGCTCAACAAGAAGCAATTCAAGATTTTGAAGCACGTGAATACCAGCTCGATGCATTTGCGTCCCTATGGGAAGCACGCGAGAAGGGTGCAGACCGAGGTTTAATTCACCTTGCGACCGGGCTCGGTAAAACCTCGGTTGCCGTTGTTGACTTCGCAGCCTTTCGTCATCAACATATCGAAGAAACAGGAACGGAACCAAAAGCCCTTTTTGTCGTACATCAAAATAATATCCTTCAGCAAGCAAGTGAACGATTTGAAGAATTACTTCCTGAGTTGTCACGATCTTTTTATTCTAACCGCCAAAAAGATTTGCCAAAAAGCTCAATAACATTCGCTACGTTTCAGACTCTTTCGAAACGAATTGGTCGGCTCCCGGCAGATTACTTTGACTACATTATCTACGACGAAGCGCACCACATCGAAGCAGAGACCTATAAAAATGTCGTTGAGTATAATAGGCCAAAATTCCAACTAGGCCTTACCGCAACACCTGAGCGTGGCGATGAGAAAGATATCACCGACCACTTCGGGGAAGCGCTATACACAAAAACTCTTCCTGAAGCTATTGCAGAGGGTCATCTAGCGACAGTGCGTTACAATATCATGCAAGACGAAGCGGTTAAAAATGCTATCAAATTTAAATTCGAGCCGACGACAGTCGCAGAAATTCAGCGACTCTTCGAAGTCGAACCACGAAATGAAGAAATCGCATATGAAATTATGGATGCGCAAGAGAAAATCAAAAATGAATTTGGCGTCGATACCGTTAAGACAATCGTATTCTGCGCAGACGTACAACACGCCGACACCATTGCCCAAATGATGAATGGTAAAAGTTATCATTCTAAGCTTGAGAAGCAAAATCCTGTAACGTATGATGATTTCCGTTTTGGAAACCTTGAAACAATCACAACATACAATATGTTTAACGAGGGAGTTGATATTCCCGATGCTCGTCTTATTGTTTTCCTGCGAACTACAGATAGTAAAACCATTTTCGAACAGCAACTTGGCCGAGGTTTGCGTAAAAACAAGCGGAAGCAAGAGGTGACTATTCTTGACTTCGTTGGTAATGTCGAACGACTTAGTCACGTCAAGGATCTTCGCAGTCAGGTGGCTGCAATTCGCAATGAACAAAGCAAGAAAAACAACGGTAGTGACGAAAAACCCGGATTCGAGCCAACCGTAAAAACAATGGGGAGTGGTGAAGTATTCGATTTCGACGAGCTTTCGATTAATCTCATCGAAAAAATTACTGCACTTCGTGAACGAATTAATCACGACGTCCCAAAAACAATTTCAGGTGCAGCTCAGCTATGGCGAATGAACTGTGGAGACGAAAAACCTGATTCATCTACAATTCAGAAGATGTCGGCCGGAGGTATGTTCATATCAATGTCGTCACTAAGTAAACTAGGTGGGGTACGCGCACTGCAAGCAGAGCTTGGATTTGCATTGCGACCAGAAGTGCGATCACTTGAAGAAGCAGCCGAGTTGTGGCGTGAGAATTTTGGTGAAGAAATGCCAACAACAAAAAGCGTCACCGAAGCGTCCGATAAAGACTTATTCGTCTCGCTTCCTTTCATTCAAAAAATTGGTGGTCTGAGTAATTTTAAAAAATTATTAGGCTTCGAAGTATTAGAGCGACCAACGATATCATCACTTGAAGAAGCAGCCGAGTTGTGGCGTGAAAATTTTGGTGAAGAAGAGCCAACAATGCTTTCAATAGCAGAAGCTACCAAGGCGGGTCTTTTTGTGTCAGCCAGGCGAATCAACAAACTTGGAAGTGTCAACGAACTCAAGCAACTTCTGGGATTCGAAACAGGGCTTAAGGTCAATTCCCTTCAAGAAGCAGCTGACTTGTGGCGTGAGAATTTTGGTGAAGAAGAGCCAACTTTAGAAAAAATTAAGAGCGCATCTGAACAAAGTATTTTCGTGTCAATTGCCGTCATCAGTAAGTTTGGAGGCATAAACAAGCTGAAGGAAGTTCTTGGTCATGGCGACAAATTTAACATTAAAACAATACAAGAAGCAGCCGAGTTGTGGCGTGAAAATTTTGGTGAAGAAGAGCCAACCTGGGAAAAAATTAAGAGCGCATCTAAAAACAACCTATTCATTTCAGCAAACAAAATTACTTCCATCGGTGGCATAAGAGCGTTCAAAGAATCGCTTGGATTCGTTAACCGACCAGAAGTACGTTCATTAGAAGAGGCCGCGCAACTATGGCGCGAAAGTTTTGGCTTACTCGAGCCAACCTACACTAATGTAGACACAGCCTCGAAAGACGGTGACTTTATATCAACGGCAACTATTAAAAAACTCGGTGGGATGGATGCATTAAAGACACTCCTTGGGTTTGAAAATACAGCAGATGATTTGCCGAAAACACTTCAGGAAGCGGCTAATTTGTGGCGCGAAAGATTTGGAGACCAAGAGCCAAGCCAGGTAAAGATCAAAGAATCTTCGAGAGCTGGTGAGTTTATAAGTAATGGTCAACTAGATAAGCTCGGCGGATTGATTGCACTCAAAAAAACATTAGGTTTTGAAGTTCGTCCTAAGGTACGAACCATCGACGAGGCAGCAACCCTATGGCAACAAGTATTCGGAGAAGAAGTCCCTAATTCAGCCAAAATCAATGCAGCGTCAAAAGCTGGCAAATTTATTTCTTGGCCGACCCTCAAAGCGCTCGGTGGCATTGATGCACTTGAAATAGCGCTTAACAGAACTAGAGATTAACGTGTAAGTCCCATTTACAAAGTTTAAAATACCCTATATATTGAGCTTAAGGTTTTCACAACATAATTTTTGAACGGATGGTGCAAGAGTATGGGACATGGGTTAGATCAACAGGTGTCGCGTCGAGAGTTGCTCGTCCAACAAATAATTATTCTTATTTTGTTAGTGGGTATAACATTCTTTATTAGTACACAGGTATCTGCAGCTACAAAAGCGGCAATGGATGGTAAAAATGGCGCTACAGGGACAGCAGGAATTGCCGGGCCAGCAGGTGTTAATGGGTCAGACGGCCAACGAGGCTTGGTTGGAGCAAATGGTGTACAAGGTACAGCTGGCACTAACGGAGCGACAGGCCCAGCAGGTGCCAATGGCTTAAACGGCACTGGAATGATTGGTGCTACGGGTGCTACAGGTGCCAATGGGGCAGCGGGCCAACAGGGCATTGCAGGAACGAATGGCGCAGCTGGCTCACAAGGTGCGGCTGGAGCACAAGGGCCAGCTGGCGTTGCTGGCACAATGTCTGCAAACTTCGCATCATACTACAGCTCAACACCGGTGAACGTTCCTTCATCATCTAACTGGATACTAGAGTTTCCAACACAAGCAGCGAGTAAAGGCACCGATATTACGGTAGCTGGCAGTAATATTTCTATTTCTCGACCTGGGACGTACCTCATCACTGCTTCTGGTATTGTACAGCACACAGTTTACGAAGGCGAAACAGGGTCTCTTCATTTTAATATGACGCTGCAGCAACGAGTTAATGGTGGAGCTGTTACCTATGTTGCACCGTCTCCACTCGCTTCATATGCCAGTACAATACTCGACAGTTCGAGTTTGTCTTCACAGACATTTACCATTTCACGACTCGTCACCGTGACAACTGCAACGACAGATTTTGCACTCGTATTGAATAATTATTCTTACGGCGGGAGCGGGACTGTATACGTGTACGACCATCTGATCAATATCGTACGAGTAGACTGATGCCACTAAGCCCACAAGAATTCCAACTTGTGAGTCGGCAGGCTATTTTAGGATTAGACTTTTATTTAACAATTAAGAGTCAGTTCGCTACATGCATTAACCGTTCGATAGAGTTGGCTAAAACACGCGGGCTTGACTCTCTCAATGCTATAACACCGCAAACATATGTCTTTCCCGGGGACTTCGAAAAGTGGCGAGTTGCCGCTTCTGATCTAGATAAAATATGGATTTCTAAACCTGGCGATGGCGCACGAGGCGAGGGGATATATCTTGTAACAGACACTGTTGCAGTTATGCCACAGCATAATATAGTGCTCCAAGAGTACATTAAGAATCCGCACCTCATACATGGCTATAAATACACGCTTCGGGTGTACGTCGCCGTTACTTCACTTGACCCGTTAAGAGCGTGGGTCTTTCCTGATGGCATAGTAAAGCTGGCTACGCAGAAGTTCTCGGCTAGTCAGGATTCTCTTGATAACTTATTCATTCATTTGACCAACCCAGAGGTATTGAATAAAGACACTTCTGTGGACTTCACCACGCAACGAATGACCCATGCAGACTTTCGTAAACACTTAAAAAGTATGGACTGCAACGATACTCGGCTTTTCCAGGACATCCATGCGGTTATTGCAAAGTCACTATTAGCTGTGCGTGAACCGACCCTACAACTACAGCAGCAAAACAGTCACGCTCGTAAGGATGTAGATGAACAATTTATGCTACTCGGTTACGATATTTTAGTTGATGACACCATGCGCCCTTGGGTTATTGAGGTGAATGCGGGCCCATCCTTAAAAGATGATGCTGGCGACACAGAAATCGGTCACCGTGAACGAGAAATTAAACACCGCGTCGCGACGGACATGCTTGTCCTTGCAGGTAAACTCCGGAAGGCAGACGTAGCATTTGAACCTTTGTTCCCTAGTTCAAAAATGTCGGAGTGGTTGCCGTATTACGAAGTTGTGCGGAAGAGTGATAGGGCAGACCTAGGATTAGAATAGTTGGAGATGAGGCATACCAACAGTGTGGCCATAAAAAAATAGCCCTCTTTCAAGGGCTCTTCCGCTGATCTGCGGGTCGATTGCTAAAATTAGTTTAGCCACTATGATTATGCTACGCCAAAACGGCGCATGAGGGCGTCACGCTCTACAGGTTTTTCCCAGTTGCCAGTAATACAGCTCCGGAAGGAATCTACTTCAGAGACAAATGGACCAGTCGTCATGAAGTCATTAAACAACTTAGACAAGTCCCAGTAATTGAGGCCGCTCGTCGGATATTCTCCACCGAGCCATTCACTGATCTTGCCAGGCCTTTCATAAGAATAGCCAGCGTGTCCTTGAGAGTCGTATTTTACCCTTGCAAAACGACCATCCTGAAATAGGTTAATGCCACTGTTGTATTCTGCGTCATTCACAATCATCCACGACACTACTGTATCCGAGCCGATACTGACCCAGTTTACCCAGTCTCCATTCGCCGCACTATGTAGTGCGACTTTTTCTTGGACAGTCGCAGCGATGATCTTTGACCATAGCTCGACACGTCGTCGCTCCAGGAGCTTTCGGACGTCATTTTCCGACTGCTCTTTGTTGCGATAAAAATCTTCAAGCTTACCCACGCCAACCCCAATCAAAATCAAAATGTACATCCACTATTTGTAGATGTACATTATTATATCACATTTCCTTACTTTAGCAATAAACTTTATATCATATATACCGCATTTCCATATCATGATTATCAGTTGTTAATCTGTTGAGTCTAGCTATATTTATGTAATTATTGTATAATATTAAAAATGTCCGAGAGAATAACTCAGTACGAACAAACACCTCGCTTCAATAGTGAGATTGATGACATATTGAGCAAAAAAGTCACCGCCACAAATATCAATACATTCGCCGATGATGCTCTCATAGAACTTATAGATACAGTCAATCGGGTAGTCGGTTACTACGACAACAATCCAACCCTTAATGCTGTGTCGCAAAAAGAGACAGAAGTATCCGCATTCTCCTACAGTGGACTCGACCCAGTATTTATTGAGAGTGCACTGGATCGAATTAGTGAAGTAGTTGAAAAAGTTCAACAGCTAGAAGTACTCATCAATAAACGCACAGACAGCATCGACCAAGTCATTGTCCCGCCAGATATTAAAGACGTAGATCTCGAAGCTGGGAATGGCGATAGCAACAAGGGCTTTGCACTTGATAAACTCAAACTTCTTTTACTTCTACTACAAGAACAATGCGGTGTTGTAATATCGGATCCGAAGCAACTGATCATTACTAAAGGAATAAATCCACCTTCGATGTTCCGCAAATTGAGTTATCAATTAATCAACATACCAAGTTTACATCGCGACGTGCTTATATGTAATGAATACGGAAATACAACATTTATATTCGATTCTAGTAAATACGAAGATGAAGGCATCAGTGGTCAGAATCTCATATTCATGAGTAAAGAAGAACTGAAGAAGCTCCAAGAGATAGACGGAGTTGGCACTATACTAAACTATTCCGACACTTTCGCTGAAAGGCTTGTCAGCGCACTCGAAAATCCACTTTCATACAATGCTAGCGAGCCTAAACAAACCCGTTCAGTTGATATCCTTAGGCCACAACAAGCGCCGGAAGGACATTTGACGATCAGTGGACTTGCAACAAAATTAGACGCATCACATAAAACGATTGCAGCAATCATTGAAAAGATTAGCGAAGAGCTAGGCGAAGTTGCAAGATATCCTTCACGGGGTGGCGCTACACGCTTTTTCTCTATTGAACAGCAACTGCTTATAGAGAAAGCACTTCCCCAAAAAGCGCCGGAAGGCTACGTAACCTGGAAAGTCCTCGCTACTACTTTTGACATGAATCGTATTACATTATTGAAAGTTGTCGAAAGAGCAAATATTAATTTAGGCGAAATAAAAGAATATCGATCAAACGTTGGTATCTCCGAGTATCTGTCGCCAGATCAACAAAGAGTAATCGCAGAAGTTGTACCACCCAAACCACCCGAAAACTGGGTGTCGCTCAAAGAGCTAGCATTGATTGCAAAAGCTTCACCAGAATTACTGAGGAATATTATTTCGCAGAACGAAAATATCATCGGTGAAGTGAAATACTTCCGCGCCCCAGGGCCGGATGGGTTAGGTAAATATTATAGCCCTCAACAGCAAGAGCTAATCGTAATGTTGGTAGAACAGTCACCCTTACCACCCGAAGGGTTCAAAACTGCCGAGGCGATCGCAAGAGATAACAATACTAACGGCGCTACGATTATAAAAATTGCAAAAAAATACCAACAAGAACTTGGTGAAGTGAAAGAATATCGTTCGAATACAGGACTATCAATCTACTATTCTAATAAACAGCAAAGTATCATCGAATCATACCTTCTAGAAGTTGCTCCAGAAGGCCATAGAACACTCGAAGCATTAGCTCGTATCAAAAACTTAAGTGTCGCAGTATTACAACGTACCGTTGCTACTTATTCGAATGAAATAGGAAGTGGCGTGACTTATCGAGCAGGCGGTAGTAAAGGCTCTGCGGACTGGTACTCGCCAGCACAACAAGAAGCAATAGAGCGGCTAGCTCCTTCATCTGCTCCCAAAGGATACTTAACCAGTGGGGGTATTTGTCAAAAATACGAACTAAAGCAAGGTGATGTTGAAAGAGCTATCCATG
>Ga0247808_10000815_pt1 | contig 15018 bp, 15 predicted proteins | sample UWRJL089202R1_FD_179914 | JGI IMG/M metagenome (GOLD analysis project Ga0247808, IMG submission 179914) | Plant litter microbial communities from Arlington Agricultural Research Station in Wisconsin, United States - UWRJ-L089-202R-1 | ecosystem: Environmental > Terrestrial > Plant litter >... | reverse complement strand
TTTACAACTTACGCTGGAACCGCTTCTGAAATTGGAAACCGCAGAACAGACTTTCCATAAAACCACAAAAAATGAACGTGCGACGGTAAGTATTGGGATGTGCTTTGAGACCTTTCAGTTTACTTTGGAAAAGCACATTCCAACTTTGGATTTCAACGTCATCATCAGATTTGGATTGTATGAGCAGATGTTTTCGGATTTGGATAACGGACTGCTGGATCTCATCATCACACCAAAAAAAACGAATATCAAGAATCTTGAATTTGAAGCTTTTTCTAAGGAGAAAATTGTTCTGATCAATGGAAGCGGAACCGATACTTCTGAACTGAAAACCTTGATTAAAAATCAAAAAATAGAAGAAGCAGAAGCGTGGCTGAAACAGCAAATATGGTACAGCACAGCTGCAGATATGGAACATCTAAATCACTTTTGGAATCTGAATTTCAACCGACATCCGGATTTCAAACCAAATTACATTGTTCCGAATATTTGCTCAATCGTCCGCTGTTTGAGTGGAAATTCGGGTTTTTCTATTATTCCGGATTTCCTTTGTAAGAATGAACTGGAATCAGGCGGAATTGAAATTACCTGGGAAGGAAACCAGAAAATCGAAAATATTCTCCATTTTGGAGAAAGACTGAAAAATCCGGTTCAGAATGAGGTAAATCTGATCAAAGAAATATTCCGAAATGAAAGATTCTAAGATCTGGGATATTATTATTTATTTAAAATTACTAAAATAAATTAGAGTACCTTAAGTTCCAAATCTATTGTTTTACCGAAGAATTTCTTAGATATTTTTTCGAAATTTTTGGTGATATCTGACAAATAAAATTTGTAAGTTGACTTGTGTTCTTCATTCAAAAGATGATGTTTGTCCAAAATCATTTTCAATTGGTTTGCAACGATATTCGGAGAATCTATGACCCGAACTCTGTTTCCGTAATATTGTTTGATCTCGTCTATCAACAGCGGATAATGCGTACAACCGAGAATCAAAGTTTCAATATTCTTTAATTTGCTATTACTCAAATAATTATAAATAATAGAATGGGTAATCGGATGATTTTTAAAACCTTCTTCTATTGCCGGAACTAGAAGCGGCGTGGCTAATTCGTCAACTTTGATAAATTTGTTATGCTTACGAATTGATTTTTTGTAAAGTCCTGAATTCACAGTTGCTTTGGTCGCAATGACGCCAACATTATTATGAATTTCGTAAGCTACTTTCTCGGAAACCGGATTTATGACATCTATCACAGGTACTTTTTCTGCTACCAAATCAAGAACTTCTTTGAGTGCATTTGCAGTTGCTGAGTTACATGCAATTACAATGGCCTTGCAATTTTTCTCCAATAAAAACTGAGTGATTTTTGTTGAATAACCGACAATTGCTTCGCGTGATTTCTCGCCGTAAGGAAGATGCTTGGTATCACCAAAATAAATTAAATCTTCGTTGGGTAACAATCTTTTGATTTCCTTTGCCACCGTCAAACCGCCAACTCCGGAATCAAAAATTCCGATTGGCTGATTGGCTGAAAGATGAGAATAGTCGGCTTTTTTCTTTTTCAAAATTTGGAAAAATTATCTAGCAAAAATAGGAATTTTATTAGAAGTTTTTGTCATTCTGAAAGAATCTCGGTGTTTAGATTCCTACGGAATGATAAATAATGTTTTCTATTGAAAGTAATTTTTAAATCATAAATAAATCACTCGCAATTCCGTCGGCTAAAAACCAATGTTTTTCGGGAATTAAAAGATGATTATTTTCGATTTTCAAAATTCCAGATTCTAATTTTGGTTTGATTTCTTTATTAAAATAATCGATTATTTCTGAGGAAAAGTTCTGGTTAATTTTATTTAAATCGACGCCCCTAATTGTTCTGAGTCCAATCATCATCATCTCGTTGAAACGGTCTTTTTCTGAGAGAATTTCGGTTTCTTTGGGGAGAATATTCTGATTGATATTTTTGATGTACAGCGGATTATTTGCGAGATTCCAGCTTCTTTCGAGATTACCATTGTATGAATGAGCCGAAGGACCAATTCCTAAATAAGGTTCAGATTTCCAATAGGCCGAATTATGTCTGGAGTGAAAACCTGGCTTTCCAAAATTCGAAATCTCGTAATGATCGAACCCATTATCTTTTAAAAAATCAGACATGTAATAAAATTCCTGATTCTGTTCCGCTTCTTCCGGAGAACTTACTTTTCCATTCTCAATCCACTTTTCCAAAGCCGTTTTTGGTTCTACTGTCAAAGCGTAAGAAGAAACGTGCGGAACTTGAAGTTCGATAGTTTTGTTGAGATTTTCTTTCCAGATTTCGAAGTTTGAAGTTGGCGAACCGTAAATCAAATCGATACTAATATTTTCAAGTCCAAAATCTTGTGCTCTTTTGATAGAACTTTCAGCTTCGGAAGCGTTGTGAGCGCGATTCATCAATTTCAAATCTTCATCAAAAAAACTTTGTGTCCCGATAGACAATCTATTGATTTCTGTCTGCGATAGTTCTTTAAGAAAATTTTTATTGAGATCGTCGGGATTAGATTCTAAAGTAATCTCAATATTCTCATCAAAACTGAAATATTTTTGAAATTCATCAATCAAAGATTTGATTTCATCAACACTAAGAACTGAGGGCGTTCCTCCACCGAAATAGAGAGATTTTAAAGTCTTATTTTCGAGTTCGTTATGTCGTAATCCGATTTCTTTTTTGATCGCCAAAATCATCTCATCTTTCAAGCTAAAAGAAGTTGAAAAATGAAAATTGCAATAACTGCATTTTTGCTTGCAGAAAGGAATGTGAAGGTATATCATTAAAAAAGCCCTGAAAAATTCAGAGCTCAAATTTATTCAAATTATATTATTTATCTGTATCGGAAGCCTCTTGTGTTGATAAAATTCTCGATATTGAAACCAATTGTCAACATAAAACTGTTCCCAAAATTATCCGTCAGTTCTGAAACTCCGAAATTGTAAACACCACCAAATGTGAAGTTACCAACTCTACCTTTGATAATTGGTGACATCCCAAGATTCTCACTCCCAACTGCTGTTTTTGCACTTCGGAAACTGATCCCTGCAGAGATGTTGCTCCTCTCTCCAAAAGCAGTTGCCATCAAATTATAATCCATGATTCTTGAAGAATTGGTATTTAAATTCATCATCAAAGATGGTGTCAGGAAAATGCCTTCTGTGAAATGCCAGTCGTAGCCTGCATTCAGGTAAAATTTGGTAGGTGATGGCTCTATTCCATTGACAATCGGGATATCATTACTGATAGGAATATCAATCACGGAAACACCTGCAAAGAATTTCTGATACTTAACGGCAGCACCAAGATTGGCATATGCAATGAAGATATCATTTGTATTTTCTCCTAAAACAGGATCTCCGGCCTGCTCTGGGTTGATTTTGGTGTAATCGATATTCATATTATAAAGATTGGTACCAACACCAAATGAAAACTGATCCTGGCGGTCTTCTTCGTCAGAAAGAGGCACAAAATAAGATGCACCAAGCATCAATCCATTGGAAGATATAGGTCCATTCTGATCTCTAAAAAACGAAACTCCAGCACCTACTCTATCAAATACATTTGCATGCAACCCGATAGACTGGACATTTGGAGATTCATCCAACTGAGAAAATTGTTTCTGATAATTCAGGTTCAGTACCACATCATCTGTTTTTCCTAATAATGCAGGATTGAACAAAAAATCGCCATCAACAAGATATTGCTGATAAAAAGGCAAAGTTTCCTGAGCTTTGACATTAATAAAAGAAACTGTTATAAACAGTAATAATATTTTATAAAATTGGTAAGTTTTCTTCACAATGCAAATATATAAAACTCTAATTATTATCGAGATATTTTCTCCAACGCTCGGATGCTTCCTGCATATCTTTTGGCATTGGACTTTCAAAATACATCTCTTTTTTGGTTGTTGGGTGGATAAATCCTAAAGTATGCGCGTGCAAAGCGTGTCTCGGTAATACCTCGAAAACATTCTGAACAAATTGTTTGTACTTCGGTAAATTTACACCTCTCATTATAATATTTCCTTCATATCTCGCATCATTAAACAAAGTATGCCCAATATGTTTGAGATGCGCGCGGATCTGATGCGTTCTTCCCGTTTCCAGCTTACATTCTATCCAGGTCATGTAACGGAAACGCTCCAAAACTTTGTAATGTGTTACAGCGTGCTTCCCGTGGCTTCCGTCTTCATAGGTGTACATCTGCATTCTGTTTTTCGGATGTCTGCCGATGTGTCCGGTTACAGTTCCAGTATCATCTTTTACATTTCCCCAGACAAATGCCCAATATAGGCGTTTTGTGGTTCTGTCAAAAAACTGTTTTGCCAAGAAACTAAGTGCATATTCAGTTTTTGCTATCACCAATAATCCGGATGTGTCTTTATCTATCCTGTGAACCAATCCCACTCTGTCCAGATCTGAATTATAATTTGGATCTTTTGAAAAATGAAATGCCAGTGCATTTACCAATGTTTTATCCCAATTTCCAAATCCCGGATGAACTACCATTCCCGGATCTTTATCAACGATAATCAGATCACTATCCTCATAAACGATATTAATTGGAATATCTTGTGGAATGATAACATTTTCTCTTGGCGGATGTGCGAGAAGTATACTAACCTCGTCACCAGGCTTCACTCTGTAATTTTGCTTTACAGGATTTCCGTTAACTATAACATTGCCAGCCTTACAAGTTTGTGCAATTTTATTTCGGGAAGAATTCTGGCGAAAAATCAGTAAAAATTTATCTATCCTAAGTGGTTCCTGCTTTTTATCTACGGTGATATTAAGATGCTCAAAAAGTCCGCTGTTTTCGTCATCAGCAGAAATATCTTGATTAATTAATTCATCTTCTAAAAAATCTTCGGTCTCGTCCAGCATATTTTAATTTTAAAAGGCTTCAACATTTGTCGAAGCCTTTTGTTTTATTCAATCACCACTTTTTTAGGCTTTGGCTTATCTACGGGTTTTGTAGATTGTGGTGTGTTTGTATTTTGTTTCACAGCTGTCGAAGTATTCGCAGGCTGTGTTGTTGTAGTTTTTGGTTTAGTAGCAGAAGTAGTTTGTGTAGCTCCTGCCGATGTGGTTGAAGGGTTGGTAGAAACTGGAGGTTTTGTAACCGCAGGTCTCTGCTCAGTAGTTGGCGGTGGAACTTCATTATATTGTATAGGCGCTAAGGTCGTATCGATTTTTGGTCGGTACATATCATCCAGCTGTTGTATTTTGCTTTGTAATTCTGCCGGTGTTTTTTTACTCGCCCACAGATCAATCTGCATTCCCTGATCTCGCAGAGAGCCAAATTCGGGATCTTGATAATAAACGATATCGGATTCATCTTTTCCGCCGTCTTCGTGATCTACGATTCCGACTTCAAACAAAGCCTGAGCAATGATTTTTTTAGCTTCCTGAACAGTTCTTCCTACAACATTCGGAATAGAAACATTTCTCAAAGGTCCAGATCCTATTACTAAATCAACACTGGAAAACTTTGGCAGCAAAGTTCCCGGCTTGATACTTGTTCCATTGTAAACAATTCTAAGAACTGCATCACGCTGAATACTCGGTTCATAAAGTGTATCTCCGACTTTCAAACCTACAAGAGTCAATTGATTAAAAGCCAAACCTTTATACCTGTCAATAATATCCGGAACGGCCACTTTTGCCCAGGTTCTTGGATTTACTTTTAAAACAATAGCTCTTCCGCTTTTCACACTGGAACCCGGCGATGGGAACACAGCCAAAACCTGAAACGGGCGGAATTTCGGATCATATTTAAAACTATCCACCTCATATTCCAAACCGGAATCATCTAGGATCTTGATAGCATCGTGTACTTTCATATTCATCACATTTGGCACAGGAACTTCGTCTCCATGATGGGTATGAAACTCCAGCCAACGGAATGTAAGCCAAACCAAACCGGCGAAAAACGCCATTGCCAAAACGATATTAAGTAATACTTTCCAGTGGAAAAGCGATTTGAACATAATTATTCTTTTTCAGAAACGTAACGCAAATATAGATAATTAAATTGTATTACCCTTTCCGATGATCTTGAAAAACCTATTAAAAAAGAAAATGGGCGGTTTGGTTTAAAAGTCTTATTTTTGCACTTTGAAATACCTATGGAGTCTATACAAGTTCACGACAAAAGTTTCGTACCATACCTGAAACACGATGAAATTCAGGCAATTATTAAAGATCTAGCAGAAAAAGTTTACGAAGATTACAAGGATGAAACCCCAATTTTCATTGGAGTTCTGAATGGTGTCATTATGTTTTTTTCAGATTTTTTAAAATATTATCCTGGTAAATGCGAAATAGCTTTTTTACAGGTAAGCTCATACTCCGGAACGCAATCTACCGGAATTGTTTACAAAAAAATGGAGCTTACAAAGGATGTTGTGGATCGTCATATTATCCTGATGGAAGATATCGTTGACACAGGGAACACTTTGGAAAACCTTTTCGAATATTTCAAAAATACCCAACGTCCTAAATCTTTGAAAGTAGCTTCTCTACTTTTGAAGCCTGATGTTTTCAAAAAAGATTTCATCGTAGATTATGTTGCGAAAGAAATCCCGAACAAATTTGTACTAGGTTATGGATTGGATTATGATGAATTAGGAAGAAATTTACCAGACCTGTATCAATTAGAAGAAGGTAGAATCAATCACTAATTTCCCCAAAGTATAAAGAAATAAATCTAAATAAATTAAAGAAATATGATCAATATAGTTCTCTTTGGTCCTCCGGGAAGTGGAAAAGGAACCCAAGCTCAGCATCTGATTGAGAAGTATCATCTGAAACAAATTTCTACAGGCGATCTTTTTCGTTTTAATATGAAAAATGATACCGAGTTGGGAAAATTAGCAAAATCATACATCGACAAAGGAGAATTGGTTCCGGACCAAGTAACCATTGATATGCTAATTGATGAACTGAGAAAACCAACAGAGACCAATGGATTTATTTTCGACGGATTCCCAAGAACGGCAACCCAGACGGAAGCTTTGGAAACCATTGTGAAAGAAGAGTTAAACTCTGAAATCAGTGTTTGTTTATCATTAATTGTAGATGATGCAGTTTTGGTAGAAAGACTTCTGAAAAGAGGCGAAACCAGTGGCAGAACAGACGATTCTAATGAAGAAATCATCCGAAACAGAATCACAGAATATTATACAAAAACTGCAGAAGTTGCAGAATTATATAAAAAGCAAGGCAAATATGCAGAAGTAATCGGTGTTGGCGACATCTCCGAAATCTCTGAAAAACTATTTGCAGAAGTAGAAAAAATTAAATAAAAGAAGGAAGGTGGAAGTCAGAAGTTGGAAGTTATTTTCAACATCCTACATCCAACATCCTACATCCAACAATACATTATGTCAAATTTCGTAGATTACGTAAAAATCCATTGTAAAAGCGGTCACGGCGGTGCTGGATCGGCTCACCTTCGTAGAGAAAAATACATCCCGAAAGGTGGTCCGGATGGTGGCGACGGCGGACGTGGTGGTCACGTAATTATGAGAGGAAACGCTCACGAATGGACACTTTTGCCATTGAGATACACGCGTCACGTAAAAGCTGACCGCGGACAAAACGGTGCCAAAAACCAGCTGACCGGTGCTTACGGTGATGATGTTTACATCGATGTTCCGTTGGGAACTATCGCCAGAAACGAAGAGGGCGAAATCGTAGGTGAAATCCTGGAAGACGGACAGGAAATCATCCTGATGGAAGGCGGAAAAGGTGGAAAAGGAAATGAGCATTTCAAATCCTCTACCAACCAGACGCCAAGGTTTGCACAACCCGGAATGGAAGGACAGGAAGGTTTCGTCACTTTTGAATTGAAGCTTCTTGCAGACGTTGGATTAGTTGGTTTCCCTAATGCCGGAAAATCCACGCTTTTATCATCCGTTTCTGCGGCTAGACCAAAGATTGCAGATTATGCTTTTACAACTTTGAAACCAAATCTTGGAATCGTGGAATGGAGAAATTACAAATCTTTCGTCATGGCAGATATCCCGGGAATTATAGAAGGTGCGGCGGAAGGAAAAGGCCTTGGACACAGATTCCTTAGACACATCGAAAGAAACTCAATCTTATTATTCTTAATTCCGGCAGATTCTGAGGATCATTTTCAGGAATTTAAAATTTTGGAAAACGAACTTAGAGAATACAATCCAGAACTTTTGGACAAAGATTTTCTTCTATCTGTTTCAAAAGCTGATCTTTTAGATGATGAACTAAAGAGAGAAATCGCTGCAGAATTTCCGGAAAACAGACAACCATTATTCTTCTCCGGCGTAACCGGCGAAGGCCTTCAGGAATTGAAAGATGCGATCTGGAAGAAATTGCACGGATAAGTTTCGGAACAATTATTGAAAGTCTACCAATAAAAAATTATGAAATATCTATTCAGCTTAATAGTCCTTTTAGGATTAATGTCTTGCAAAACATCTCAAACTTCAAACTATTCCAAAATCGAATATGAAGTGGGGCCTTGTTTTGGATTCTGTCCAACTTACAAAATAACTATTGATTCAAAACGAAATGCAATTCTGGAAGCAGAACATTTTAATTTCACCGAAGGCGTCTCCAAAGATGATATGAATAAACCAAGAGAAGGGACTTTCAAATCTGTTATAAGCGTTGAAGATTATCAAAAACTGCTAACTTTAACAGACGCTGCGGATGTAAAAACCCTGAAAGACAGTTACATTGACAAGAGAATTATGGATGCTTCAAAAACCAACCTGCGTGTTTTTTTCTCAGATGGAACTAAAAAAGACATATCAATGTCAGCTGGCGAAAAACCAGAAAAGTTAACAACACTTTATACTTATATTGATGAGCTTAAGAAAAACCAAAAGTGGGAAAAAGTGAAATAAATAGTTAATATCTACTTTATTTAAAATAGGCTATCTTTGCACAATATTAATTCCTCCTAATATACGGGGGAATTTTTACTTTATTAAATTAAAAAAATATTCCATTTGAATTTTGACGAATTAGGCTTAATCAAGCCAATATTAGATGCTTTAAAAGCACAAGGGTACGAACAGCCAACACCAATACAAGAAAAAGCAATCCCATCTATCCTGCAAGGCAGAGATCTTTTGGGAAGTGCACAGACAGGAACAGGGAAAACAGCGGCATTTGCCATCCCAATTTTACAAAATCTTTCTTCAGCCAAAGAACCGTACAGAAATCAGATCAAAGCATTGATTCTGACACCAACACGTGAACTGGCAATACAAATCGAAGAGAACTTCCAGGATTACGGAAAACATTTGAAACTTAAATCTCTTGTAGTTTTCGGAGGTGTAAAACAGCATCAGCAGGAAATGCAGCTCAGAAGAGGTGTTGATATTCTGATTGCAACTCCGGGAAGATTATTAGATTTTATTTCTCAAGGCATTGTAAAACTTCATCATTTAGAAATTTTTGTTCTGGATGAAGCGGACAGAATGCTGGACATGGGATTCGTACATGATGTAAAAAAAATCCTGAAACTGATTCCTGCAAAAAGACAAAACCTTTTCTTCTCTGCAACAATGCCGAAAGAAATTGCAAAACTAGCAGCGGAAATCCTTATCAATCCGGTAAGAGTAGAAGTTGCTCCAGTTTCTTCTACAGCGGATACAATCCAGCAAAGTATTTATTTTGTTGATAATAATAACAAGACCGATCTTTTAGTTCACCTCTTACAGGATCCTAAATTCGATCAGGTTTTGGTATTCTCAAGAACAAAACACGGCGCAGATAAAATCGTGAAAAAACTTCACCAATACAATATCTCTGCAGAAGCCATCCACGGAAACAAATCTCAGAATGCAAGACAGAATGCCCTTTCCAACTTTAAATCTAAAAAAACAAGAATCTTGGTTGCGACAGACATTGCTGCAAGGGGAATTGACATTGATGAATTGAAATACGTTGTGAATTACGAACTGTCCGACGTTTCTGAAACTTATGTTCACAGAATTGGAAGAACTGGAAGAGCCGGATCGGAAGGAACTTCTTTCTCATTCGTAGATGCATTGGATCTTGCTAATCTTCGAAATACTGAGAAACTGATTGGGAAGAAAATCCCGGTTGTAATCGATCATCCTTTTCACCCAGATAATCTGGTTGAGCAGAAAAGAGACAGCAACAACAAGCCTTTCAACCCAAGACCGAGACCAACAGGTCAACGTACTGAAAAGCCTAAAAACAAAAGCAATTTCTACAGGAAAAAATAATTTTATACTGAAAAGAAATGATTTATAAAAAAATGCTGTGGAAATTCACAGCATTTTTATTTATTTGAAAAAATAAGTTAGTCCTAAACTTATAACCTGTTCTGATTTCTTTTTAGAAGTGCCTGCATAACCAATCTCAGAGGGACTGTTTTTCAAATCCGGATATGTGTTGGACAATCCAATGTCATATTTCAAAGCAAGTTCCAATTGTCTTTTATAACTAAATCCTACCCCTGCTCCTATTCCGAGATTAAATGAATTGGCTTTTCCATAACTGTCACTTTCGTATTCAGGCTTGTTCGAATTTTTAACTTTTTGATCTATCAGAAAATTAAATCTCGGACCAATCAATCCGTAAAACTCAGATTCAGCTTCGGAAAAATAGGCTTTAAAATTGAAAGGAACACTTAGATAATTATTTGCAAAAACTGCATCATATCCGGGTCTGCCTTTTGCATCTTTTGCTTTTCCCGATTCTCCAGCTCCAAAATACAAAACTTCCATCTGAAGATAATATTGCTCTGCTGTACCAATGGGTGCCTGGGCAGTAATACCTCCTAAAACAGAAATCCTGGCTCCTGACGGATTGTGTGCATTTCTAACTCTGGAATAGGTTCCTCCTGCTACAACACCAAACTCAGTTGACCTAAGATCTATCTGCGCCTGGGAGAATAATGACATTAATAATAAAGGCCCAAAAAGGATTTTTTTCATATCTAGTGTTTTTAAATTTTTTTTACTGTTCCAAATTTAAATAAAAAAATTGAGAAGCTCAGATAGAGCTTCTCAAATATATTTAACAAGGGATTTTAATAAACTGATTAAGCTAGAACCTTTGCAACAGTTACTCCAATCTCTGCTGGAGAATCTACAACGTGAATTCCGTTTTCTTTCATAATAGCCATTTTCGCTTGTGCAGTGTCATCATCTCCTCCTACGATAGCACCTGCGTGACCCATTGTTCTACCTTTTGGAGCAGTTTGTCCAGCGATGAAACCTACAACCGGTTTTGTAGAACCACTCGCTTTATACCATCTTGCAGCTTCTGCTTCCAAAGACCCACCAATTTCTCCGATCATTACAACCGCTTCAGTTTCCGGATCGTTAATGAACAACTCCAAAGCTTCCTTCGTCGTAGTTCCAATGATTGGATCTCCACCAATTCCAATAGCTGTAGAAACTCCGAAACCAGCTTTCACAACTTGATCTGCTGCCTCGTAAGTTAAAGTTCCTGATTTTGAAACAATTCCAACTTTTCCTTTTTTGAAAACAAAACCAGGCATAATTCCGATTTTTGCTTCGTCTGAAGTGATGATACCAGGACAGTTTGGACCGATTAGACGACAATCTCTATCTTGGATATAATCTTTAACTTTTACCATATCAGCAACAGGAATTCCTTCTGTGATACATACAATAACTTTGATACCTGCCTCAGCAGCTTCCATTACAGCATCTGCAGCAAATGCAGGCGGAACGAAAATAATACTCACATTAGCTCCTGCTTTCTCTACAGCTTCTGCCACAGAATTGAAAACTGGCTTACCAAGGTGCTCAGAACCTCCTTTTCCCGGAGTTACACCGCCAACAACGTTGGTTCCGTAATCGATCATTTGACCTGCGTGGAAAGTACCTTCGTTACCTGTAAATCCTTGTACGATAACTTTAGAATCTTTGTTTACTAATACTGACATTTTTTATTGTAATTTATTGATTTTATAAAACTTTGTTCCTCGCAAAAATAACGATAATAATCCAAAAATTTCTTGTAATCTATAAGTTTTTGAATTAATAAAATATGATTTACTTCAGATTTTTGATTCTGACTTCCTTTCTAAGGTAATCTCGGAATTCTTCTGCGATTGGTCCAAAGTAAGTCCCTTTTTTCAAATCTCTGTTCACGCCACTTTTTGCAAGAAGCACTGTTCCCTTTTCGATACGTACTCCGGAAGCCATTCCTACCTGTCCCCAAATCGTCACTTCATCTTCGATGATGCAGCAGCCGGCAATTCCGGTCTGAGAGGCTATTAAAACTTTTTTACCAATAATTGTATCGTGGCCAATTTGAATTTGATTATCCAAAACACTGCCCTCACCTATAATCGTAGAATCTGTAACGCCACGATCAATCGTACAGCTGTTTCCAATTTCGACATTATTTTCAATGACCACATTTCCGACAGAAATTAATCGGTCAAAATTCCCATTCAGTTTTCTGTAATAGAAGGCATCGCCGCCCAAAACTGTATTAGCCTGAATGATGACGTTGTCGCCTATAATTGTTCTGTCGCCGATGACAACATTGGGAAATATGTGACAGTTTTTTCCAATTTTCACATCATTTCCTATTGTTACAGAAGGATGAATGAATGTGTCGTCTCCCACTTCCAGATCGTGGAGTTCTTCTCTGAAATTTGAAATTCTGGTAAAGTGTGTATTAATTTTATTGAAATCCCTGAAAGGATCATCGGAAATCAATAGTGCTTTTCCCGCCGGACATTCTACTTCTTTATCAATCAGAATAATCGTTGCGGCAGAATTAAGAGCTTTGTCATAATATTTTGGATGGTTTACAAAAACAATTTCTCCGGCTTTTACCATATGGATTTCATTGGTTCCCAGAACAGGAAAATTGTCTGCGCCGATATATTTTGCATTGATGATATCAGCAATCGTTTTGAGTTGTTGCGGCTGGTTAAATGTCATGGCTGGATGTTAGATTTTAGACATTAATTTTTAGATTTCAATTCATTTATTATTTCCCGAAGTAAAGTCGGGAACGAATATAAGGCGGATTAAGCTACTAAAAAAGAAAGCTGAAAACTTCACGCTTTCAGCTTTCTGATATAATTTATTTTACTCTCTCCAAGTAAGATCCGTCTTCTGTGTTGACTTTGATCTTGTCACCCGGCTCGATGAACAATGGAACGTTTATTCTCGCTCCGGTTTCTACGATTGCATTTTTTAAGGCGTTGGTTGCTGTATTTCCTTTAATTCCGGGATCAGCCTCGATTACTTCTAAGTAAACCGACTGTGGCAATTCTGCAGAAAGTGGTGTCTCGTCTGCTTCTTTCAAAATGATGGTTACCTCTTCACCAGGTTTCATAAACTGGGAATTTTCAATCATTTCTTTATCAAGATAAAGTTGAGAGAAATCGTCATTGTTCATAAAATGGAAACCATTCTCATCATCATAAAGATACTGGAATTTTCTTGTGATCACCTTCACTTCGTCGATTTTGTGACCAGCTGAGAAAGTGTTGTCCAATACTTTTCCATTGGTTACAGATTTCATTTTTGTTCTTACGAAAGCAGGACCTTTTCCTGGTTTTACGTGCATAAACTCTATCACTTTGAAAATATCATTACTGAATTCTATGCAAAGTCCTTTTCTAATATCGTTGCTTGTTGCCATTAGTTATATATAAACGTGTATTATTTTTATTCTTTATTGGATCCGTATCCCTTTACAATTCCCCTTGGAGAATTTTGTATGAATTGAATGATCTCATCTCTTTCCACTGTTGGGAGCATTTCTTTTTCAATGAATTCAATTGCTTGGGTTGTATTCATTTTCATTTGGAAAATCGCTCTATAGATCTTTTGGATTTCGAATATTTTATCATTGGTGAAGCCTCTTCTTCTCAATCCAACAGAATTAATTCCGGCGTAAGAAATTGGCTCTCTCGCTACTTTTACATAAGGTGGAATATCTTTTCTGATCAAAGAACCTCCGGAAATCATCACGTGCTTTCCGATCTTTCCAAATTGCTGAACGGCAGAAAGTCCGCCCATTACCACAAAATCCCCGATCTCAACGTGTCCGGCAATCCCGCAACCGTTTGCAATAATGACATTGTCACCTACGATGCAATCGTGTGCCACGTGGGAAGTTGCCATTATCAGACAATTATTTCCGATTTTGGTATATCCTAAAGCCTTTGTTCCTCTGTTGATTGTCACACACTCTCTCAGCGTTGTTCCATCACCGATAATCACCTGTGTTTCTTCTCCATCAAATTTAAGATCCTGAGGTACTGCACCAATCACCGTTCCCGGAAAAATTTTGCAATTTTTACCAATTTTTACATTTTCCATGATGGTCACATTGGGGCCAATCCATGTATCAGAACCAACTGTTACGTTGGCGCCAATGGTTGTAAAAGGTTCTATGGTGACGTTTTTGCCAATTTTTGCGCGAGGATCTACTGCTGTAAGCTGATGAATCATAGATTAATTTTTAGTTTTTGCAACTTGGGCCATTAATTCAGCTTCTACAACAACGCTGTCTCCTACATAACCGTAACCCTGCATATGTACAATTCCTCTTCTGATTGGCTCTATCAATTCTATTTTGAATATCAGCTGATCGCCAGGAACTACTTTTTTCTTGAATTTTACATTATCCATCTTCACAAAATAAGTTGAATAATTCTCCGGATCCGGAACATTTGCCAAAACCAAAATCCCACCGACCTGTGCCATTGCTTCAATCTGTAAAACGCCTGGCATTACTGGTTCTTTCGGGAAGTGACCTACGAAAAATGGCTCGTTCATAGAAACGTTTTTCAGTCCAACAACGTGGGTTTCTGACAATTGTAAAATCTTATCAACCAAAAGAAACGGCGGTCTGTGAGGCAATAATTTCATAATGCCATTGATGTCAAAAACAGGTTCTGCTTTGAGATCAAAATCAGGAACATTTTTTCTTTTTTGCAATTTGTATTGTCT
>Ga0247808_10000812_pt1 | contig 15048 bp, 12 predicted proteins | sample UWRJL089202R1_FD_179914 | JGI IMG/M metagenome (GOLD analysis project Ga0247808, IMG submission 179914) | Plant litter microbial communities from Arlington Agricultural Research Station in Wisconsin, United States - UWRJ-L089-202R-1 | ecosystem: Environmental > Terrestrial > Plant litter >... | reverse complement strand
TTGAAAAAATCAGAGGATGAATGGATTCGTTCTTTTTTTGAATAAGGAATAAGAATAGCAAAATACTACTATGAAAAACGAAACTGGAAATAAAGTTAAATTAGGCATATTCATCACAGCAGGATCTGTGTTGCTTTTAGTCGCTATCTATTTTATCGGAGCAAGACAACATTTGTTTGACCGTACCATAATCATTACAGGGGTATTCAAAGATGCCAGTGGATTAATGGTGGGTAATAATGTACGTTTCTTAGGGATCAATATAGGCACGATAGAAGGGATCTCTATCATGACGGATTCTACCGTTCGCGTAGATATGCAGATTGAAGAAGATATCAAGAAGTTTATTAAAACAGATTCCAAGGCTATCATTTCTTCGGAAGGTTTAATGGGGAATAAGGCCATTAGCCTTACACCAGGTGATAGTGGTACGGTTATTAAAGACGGTGATTCTATTGCTACCATCAAACCGGCTGATATGGACATGATCATGGCCAAGTTGAACAAGACCGTTGATAATGCCTCTTTAATTACGGGTGATATGGCTGTCATTACCAAAAACATTCGCAATGGAAAAGGTAGCGTTGGTAAATTATTTTCAGATACTGTATTTGCAGACAACCTGGATCAAACGTTAGTGAATCTGAAGTATGGAATGAAAGGCTTCAGTGATAATATGGAAGCGGCAAAACATTCTGTACTGCTTAAAGGAGCTTACAAGCGAATGAAAAAAGAAGAGCGTCAGGAGAAAAAAGAAGAGAAGAAAGAAAAGAAGGAAGAGAAAAAAGAGGAAAAGAAAGAGGAGAAAGAAAACAAGGAAGAAGGTAAATAAATAAATAAATAAATAAATAAAAGTCTACTTATACCCATATAAAAAAGGGAGTTCGTTAATTGAACTCCCTTTTTTTATATGGGTATAAGTACAAGGTGAATCATTAAATACGTACGCCGTAATTTCTTGATGAATGGATCAATACTTCCATGCGATCAGTCATACGATCCATAATAGCTGCAGCTAATGATTTATCGGATTTCTTAATACAATGTACATTTGGATGGTCAATGTACTTAGAGTCGTAAATCATTTCTTCATTGGTCAATACCAAATCCGATTCTGCAATCAAATGATTTTCTCTTTCTGTTATTTCAAAAGATTGATCGTTGGAATGTAACGGATCGCTTACGCAATCATATACCACTTTGTCAAACCTAAATACTTCTAAGAAAGAACTGAATAACGGAGAAAAAAACAATCCAAGTGGAACAACTTCATTCGTGACATAAGAAGCTATAATATCTCTTAAGTCACTTAATGTGGCAACCTTGGCTTGCAAAACGGTCAGTTGATCATTGATCGAAATCAGATTCACTTGCCCTTTATCTTTGGGATTAAAATCGATGGGTAATTCTACAAATAAGACATTACGCTTATTTGCCATGCGACTCACAATATGTTGAGGTCTTTGATAAATGAAGTTCCATCTCACGGGAGAAAAAACAATCATATCATAATGAGCCGCCTTAGCTTCTACTTTTTTAGGAGAAAAAGAAGGCTTTAAATAAATTGAAGGCTGATTCAAGTCCATAACGTTACTGTTTAGATGATACGTCTATGGTTTAAATATAAACACTCCTTATGAAGTATTTTATTTTTAAGGAGAGATTCGAAATGCATACATACATAAATTTTTTCAAGTGCAATTTTTCACAGTTATATCCATTCTTCCTATGTATACTTCCTATGTATGCATCTTAACTAAACTGTGGTTTGTGTATAAGTAATGAAACGAATGCAAGCAGTTGGTTTTCTCTTACCCATAAAAAAAGGGAGTTCATACATGAACTCCCTTTAACTTCTTATCAACGATTATTGATCATTATATAAGTACTCCATAATTTCTGCAAGACCTGATCAATACTTCCATACGTTCTGCGGTGCGATCAAGTATAGCGGTAGGTAAAGGTTTGCCGTTGTATTGTTCGTTCAGGTTAGGTAAACAATGAACGTTAGGATGATCCTGGTATTTAGAATCGTAGATGGTGGTTTCATTGGTTAGAATAAGATCTGCTTCGGCAATCAAATGACCTTCTCTTTCCTGCATTTCAAAAGAACGGTTAGATGATTTCAACGAATCGTTTACACAATCGTAGACCACTTTATCAAAAGTAAACACTTCTAAGAAAGAACTGAACATAGGAGAAAAGAACAAGCCGATGGGTACGATTTCATTCGTTACATAATCATGCAGGATTTCTCTCAAGTCATCGATATGGGCTACTTTGGGTTGAAGGACGGTAATCTGTTCATTGATCATCACCAAATTCACATTTCCTTTTTCATTCGCATCAAAATCCACCGGCAATTCCACAAACAATATATTCCGTTTTTTCGCCATACGACTCACAATATGTTGAGGTCTTTGGTAAATGAAGTTCCATCTCACAGGAGAGAAAACAATCATGTCGTAATAGGAAGACTTTATTTCGGTCTTTTTGGAAGAAGGCTTTGGATAGAGAAGAGGCTGATTGAAGTCCATAAAGCTATGTTTAAGTGATGCTTTTATGGTACTAAAAATAGTGCCCCAATGTTAAGGTAGAGTCCTTTTTAAAATATATCTGGAAATCATACCGGCTCAAATTCTCAATAACTTGAAATAAAAAAAGATACGCTGTCTTTTCCAATGCTCGCATCCTAAGAGGTTTGTGAATCAATTATTTACTCCTTATAAAAGATCGTGATAAGCTTGAAATTGAGGTGCTGATTCTACACTATGTGGGGATTATTTTGCGTTGTATTTGAGAAGGCATTGTTCTTTCGTCAAAAATAATTAAATAGAGTCATTATATCTTACCGCTTGAGTCAGTTCCACTTGTTACGCCTGGTTATTTTTGTATGTGCAGTAATGCATGCCTCGAGAATATGCGCGCAATCTGCAAAAACAATTAATATGATTGTCAATGGAGATTTTGAAAAAGGGGACTACGGTTTTACCAGTGATTATTATTACCACGATTACGGTTCCCCTGGTTCTTATGTGGTGACCAATAATGCTCCGATGAATAATGCAGATTTTGCAAGTCCTTCTTTCGGAGATCATACGAAAGGCAGAGGAAGTTTTCTCATCTGCAATGCAGATGGACGTAGCGGAAAGAAGATATGGTGTCAGAGTGTACATGTGCAGCCGAATACACGTTACGAGTTCAGGGCTTATTTTTGTAACCTCTACGCTTTGCTTCCTCCTAAATCTAACTTCGCTTTTGAAGAAGGCGATGTCAAAGGCAATGATCCGGAACTAAAAGTAACCATAGGATCAGAAGTGATAGCTTTGGAAAAAGATTTTTATCATTTGTTTCGTTGGGTAGCCATCACGGGTGTTTGGTATTCTGATTTTCATGCCAGCACGGTAAATATCTGCATTGAAAATACCAATACTTCTGTTTCCGGAAATGATGTAGCCATTGATGATATTTCCTTTATGTACCTGGAGACTATGCCTGTCGGCTATCAGCCGCCTAAGAAGACCGTTACCTTAGTGGATCGTTATTATGTGGCTCCTAAAGATTCCGTAGCAAGGAAGATACCCTTAAGTTCTTATGGAGAATTTGCACTCGATGATACCATTACAGAGGGTGTATATGTTTTAAAAACGAAACCATGGCATCCTATCATCATAGATCCATTGCCTGTTGCGAAGAAGGATAGTATCATTGAACGCATTGCGTTACACAGCTTGAGTTTTGATCAGACCAAAGCAGAACTCAAAGAATCAGCAATGGCTGAACTGGATTTGGTTGCTCAATGGATGATGAGGGATCCGGTTGTACGCATTCGTTTTATTGGACATACCGATAATCAGGGAGATGCTTTACGAAATGTTAAACTTTCCGAAGACCGGGTGCGCAATGTAAAGAAGTACCTGGTGGATAAAGGCATTGCTCCCAACAGAATCGAAACCGTAGGGTACGGCGGTGCTTTTCCTATCGCCGACAATTCTACGGAAGAGTCCAGGAAGTTGAATCGAAGAGTTGAAATGGAGATTCTGGATAAGTAAAAAGCGCTTTATCCAAGACTCAAACAAAGCGTGTTCGGTAAAGAGTTCTGAAGATCTCAATCATACTAAAAGTGTAAACGCTGCAACAGCGCTTAGACAACAGGCAGAGTAAACTTAAAAGAGGAACCTTTGTCTTCTTCACTCTCTACCCAAATCTCTCCGGACGTTTTCGATAAGAATTCCTTACATAACAACAGACCTATACCCGTACCGGCATTGTGGTTTGTATCCGGTGAAGTAAAGTGAGCATCTGTAAATAAGAGTTTTATTTTTTCAGGAGGAATGCCGATACCGGTATCCCGCACTTCTATTAAAACCTTGTTTCCCTGAATACTTGCAGTAATAAATACTTGCCCTTCGTTTTTCGTAAACTTCAAGGCGTTAGCCAGCAAATTGCGAATGACCATGCGCACCACATTTTTATCTCCTAACACTTTGATATCATCCGGTACCTGATCTATCATTTTAATGGATTTTAATTCTGCCTGACTACTGAATAAATGGATGTTTTCTTTGACAATTTCTTTGAGCTTTAATTCCAAAATGTCAAATTTCATTCCTCCCATTTGTGTTCGTACCCAATTCAAAATATTATCCACGAGGTTAATCATCAATCCTAACTTATTGTTAAGATGTGAAGTATACATGTTAATGTTATCTTTGGTCAATTCATCTTTCAACATCATCGCCAATAAAGTTTGAAAGGAATTCAGGGGGCCTTTCAGGTCATGGGAAATGATGGAGAGTAGTTTGTCTTTTACTTTGTTGGATTCTTCCAGCTCTGCTTTTTGCTGATTGATTTTTTGAGTACGACGTTCTATTTTCTTTTCCAATTCTTCATTGGCTACTCGTTGTACATCTATCAATTCAGCTTGAGCGGCTTCTGTTTGTCTTTTTAGTCTGCTGTATTTATCGCTTAAGGCGAGTGATAGCAAAGAGATCTCTATGATTGTCCCCATTTCCATGGCATGAGCAACAAAGAAATTACGGTGTATAATTCCAGTAATGTTAAGATTCAATAATACAATGCCGATCAGGTAGAAAGAAAAGGCGAAAGCAATGAACCGAGCAGATTTATTGCCTTTGATCCAAATGAGATAACTGGATACCAGCACCAACATAGCGGACACAGATGCCATTAAGGAAGCACCTTTCAATGCGATTTCATAGGATACAAAAGGAAGGCTAATCAATTCAAGAACGTATGCCGCAATAAAGAACCTGAAAATAGAATGTACAGAAGGCATGTATTTTTTTGTTTCCAAAAATACTTTGGCGAACATAATGGTGGTCAACCCGGTCCATATTGCTCCGAAAGGAATGACCTTTTCATTGATCCAGTATAATTCAGGCCAGATGTATTGAAAGCCATAGCCTGTATATCCGAAGTAATAAATAAGAACAGAGAAGTTGGTCAATACATAGTAAATGTAAACTTTATCTTTTAGTGAAAAGAAAATAAATAAGTTATAGAGCATCATGATGATGATGGTTCCGAAAAACATCCCTCCATAAATCAAACTGATTTCTTCCTGCGCCGCGTAGAATGTTTTGGGACTTTGTATATAAAGAGGAAATTGTCGCGAACCTTGTCCTCCTATATGGAAGTAAAAGGTATGCGTTGTGGTGTCCGGCAATTGTACCGGAAAGGCAAAATGTTTATTGAATATTTGTCTGGTAGTAAAAGGCGTTTGATCTCCGGTTAATTGTTTTTGCCATGCTCCTTTTTCATCCTGATAATAAAATTCAAGGCTGTCAAAATGAGGGTAGGCCATTTCAAAGATCCAATCTTTTTGCTGATCAGGAATGTTATTCTTTACCGCGATTTTAAACCACATGTTTTCGGCAGTAATTCCGAAACTAATAGATGATTTTCCTGCATGGATGAAATGTTTATGAAACTCGGGAGACTGGATTTGTTTTAAAGTGAGGTTGTTGCCTCTGTCCCATAAGTAATAAACTTGCTCACGGGGCTGATACATTTTGTTGGCATCATTCAATACCGTCATTACATTCTGAGCGAAGGAATCTGTTTCGCAGAAAATAAAAAAACAAAGAAAAATAAAAACGATCTTTGTATACTTACCGTACAGGGTGTCTCGTAGAGTCATTACAAAAAGTATAAGCTGCATTCAATCAAATAGTTTTACGCAGGTATAAGCGAATAGTTTCAGAAACCTACCATTCTACACTTAATGGAGCCTATTATTACTTATTTAGAGCGGTTTAATTTGAGGCAGGTGTTTGGCCAATAAGGGGTCTGTACTCATTCTATCCCTGATAGCATCCCATGTTTCTTTTGGTAAAGAGGCTTCCCGGCTGATAATGTCCACACCTTCTGGTGTAAATAATGTTTTCGAAAAATAAATAACAGCCCATTGACCATTTTGTTCGTCTCTTAGTGCCACTCTCCAGTTACTGCTTAATAATTTCAAGAACCCTTTTCCTCTCCATACAAAGCTGTTCGCATCAGAATGACTTTGCGTATCGTATCCTTTGATGAATTTCTTTTTTCCTTTTTTTATATAGCTGACTTCGTCTGATAGAACAGATTTGTCTTTTGATCGGCTCACTATTTCGTAGTGAAAAGTGGGCTGGTGTTTATCTCCCTTTGTCCACATAGGAAAATTACTGAAGCAGATGAACCAGGTTCCGGTTAGAAAGGTGAGAATAGTATCCATACGATGATTGTATAACAGTTGAAATTTATTAAGCTAAAGGAACCTTCAAAAGCGAAGCGATCTGCTTTTTGACCAACTGTGATTCGGGCAGATCAAACAACATCCAGGCATGTATCATCGAGTGGTACTCGAAGTAGTTTAAATGAACCTGTTGCTCCCGTGCTCTTTTCTTTAACTCACGGGCATCGGGATTAAGAATATCATGAGTTCCCGTGAAAATACTTATTCTTCCTATATCTTTTAGTGTTCCATACAAAGGACTTACCTGGTAGAATTTTGTATCTGCAGGACCCGCATGTGCCTTGCCTACTTTTATGGCAGACTGGTATGACAACATAGGATCAGAAGGAAGTTCGGTTTTCAAAACCGGATTGCTCATGGATACATCGAGCCATGGAGAAAGCAAGATAATTTGGGCAGGCGCCGGTTTATGGTTTTCATGAAGCAACTGGGCAAGCACAAGTGCCATGTTTCCTCCGGAAGAATCTCCCATCAGTACAATGTTTTTATTGGCTGTTGTTTCTAGAAGCTTGGTATAAACTTCATAAACCATATCAAGCCTTGGCTTGTAATCATAGTCAGGGAGAAGAGGAAAATCCGGAGCCACAACGCTACAATGTTTTTCTTGAAGGAGATCTTTTATAAAGCTCCAATGAGGGCGAGTGAAGTTAACGGTAAATGCGCCGCCGTGTAAGTATAAGATAACGGTGTCAGAAGATTTGTCTTTAGGAGATAGCGTAAAACTGTTTCTGCCGTTGATAAGCGTTTGATGAATATGCGCTATTTTTTTTACAGCAGTTGTAGGAAGAGGCTTGCTGCTAAGATAAATCATGGGTTTAGATCCTGAAAAATGTTTTAGGATTTGTTTAAGTCCGCTCACTTTGAGTAACGCCTTGAGAAGCTTGCTTTGTATACTTTGTGGTTCCGTATAATAAAATTCAATGTTTTGTTCTGTCATCTTCTATTCGTTTCAATTCATGTGTCAAAATACATGCTGGATTTGTCTTTCGGTTATGAATAGTTTAGGCCGTTCTTTAGACGAGAAACGACTTTTGGGTTTCTTAAATTTTATAACCGGGACGATTTTGTAGAAAAAATGTCCTATATGCAACAAATCATTTGGATTTTGTTTTTTGTATCACGAACTTATGTACCATTGAATTGTTTTTTGTAGACTATATTTTCGTCTTTGCCAGCTGTTTTTAAGAATGAAAGTATTTTGTATTGGTATTCTTTTTGGATTAATGCTCTTTGCGCAGGAAAGGTCCTCTGCTGCAGATGTTATCCGCATTACAGATCAAACTGATTTTTTTGAGGTTGCTCCCAATTACATTACAAAATTTAAAGACTCAAGTAATAAGCTGTCAATCGGCGACATTTTGAAACTGCCCGTTGCTGCGTTTGTACATGACGATAAACTGTATACAGAAGATCCCAATGCTTCTTACTGGATTAAGTTTGTGGTAGCACCCGATATCAAAGAGCGAAAGAAATGGGTCCTGGAAATTCTTGATTCCAGACATTATGATGTAGAGCTTTTTGCAGAAGAAAATGACGGACAGTATAGAGTCATATCCACAGGCTTGAAGCTTCCATTTGCTTCCAGGAATTACCTGCACAAAAATTTGGTCATGGACCTCGATCTGAAGTCACACGATCAAACTACTTATTACCTCAAAATCCATTCTAAAGTAGTGGGCAGCATTTTGTTTAAGATTCGATCTAACGATGAATTTTCTTCTTATGCTTTCAATGAATATTATTTCCTCGGCATCTATTATGGCATTATTCTTATCATCTGTTTACTCAATCTGATTCTTTATTTTTCTTTAGGAGAAAAAATCTATTTGGTTTATGCTATCTATGTACTTTCATGGGGCTTCAACTCTATGCTGGACGATGGGATAGGGTATCAATACCTGTGGTCTTCTCATCCTGTTATTTCTCAGATTGGTTTTATACTTTCCAATCCATTGCTGCTGGTATTTTTTACTTTATACTCCAAATGGTTCCTGGATAGTAAAACGATTCATCCTAAGTATGATCAATGGATCAATTACTCCATGTATTTTTACCTCGGCAATTATATCTTAGATAAATTGGTATCGTATCCCGGAGGAGTCATTTACTTCTTGTTTTTAGCGCATTTCTTGTTTGTGTATTTAGTATCTATTCAGGTATACAAAGACGGTTTTAAACCTGCGCGTTTTTTTATCATTGGCAATACCTTCATTATCCTTGGTTTCATTCTTCGCTTTACAAAAGATCTGGGCATTATCGATATTTCAGGCAATATCTCTATTGTAGCCATTTATAGCCGTGACGGAGCCATCATTTTAGAGATTTGCATTTTGTTTATAGCTCTTGGAGATCGTTTCCGATTTTTGAAGGCGCAAAAAGAAGAAGCTCAAGCGAGAATCATTATGCAGCTGGAAGAGAATGAATCGCTGACGCAAAAGGTGAATAGAGAGCTGGAGCAAAAAGTAAATGAACGCACCAAAGAGCTGTCTGAAAAATCCGCAGAACTGGAGCAGCTCAATGTCAAATTAGAATCTCAAGCACTCGAGATCAATAAGTGGAATCAAATTCTTGATCTGGATAATCATAAATTAAAACAGAAGATCAAACAAGTCAACGAAGCCCGCATCAAGTCTGACGATGTGAGTTATGAAGAGTTTTTGCAAATCTTCCCGGATGATCTGGCGTGTCAGCGCTATATTGAAGAGATCAAATGGACAGCAGGGTTTCAATGTAAAAAATGTGCCAATAAAAAATTCTTCGCCGGTGCACGCATTTTTTCAAGACGTTGCACGCGTTGTGGTTATAGCGAATCGGTAACTGCTTTTACTTTTTTACACAAGTGTAAATTTTCTTTAGTGAAAGCCTTTTACATCATGATGAAAGTGAATAAATACAGTGATGATGTAAACTGCGCCGAGTTATCAAGAGAATTGGAAATGAGAAAAAGTACCGTATGGGAATTCAAGAACAAAGTCCTGGAATGCAAGGAAGGGAAGAAGATGGATCTTGACTACTTATTGCTTCACAACCTTAAATGATCAGAGATCAGGAATCTGAGATCTGAAATCAGATAAAACTTGTTTAACCATTCAGATTTCAGATCTCTGATTGCAGTTTTTTTAATTTTATTTGCTAATTTATTTAGTTTTACTCCGAAATCGATTATATTTGCTAAGTAAATTAGTTAATAGCCATGTACGCCGTAGTCGATATTGAAACGACGGGAGGATATGCTTCCGGCAACAACATCACGGAGATCGCCATCTTTCGTTTTGATGGTAAGGAAGTTATAGACTCTTACCATACGCTGATCAATCCTGAACAACGCATTCCCAGTTTCATTACTTCTTTGACAGGCATCACTTCGGAAATGGTAGAAGATGCACCGACCTTTTCAGAAGTGGCGCAGGACATTCTGGATTTTACAGAAGGGTGCGTCTTTGTTGCGCACAATGTCAATTTCGATTTTACTTTTTTAAAGCAGTCGTTTAAAACCCTGGACCTATCGTTTGAGCGCAAAAAACTATGTACCGTTAGACTGAGCCGTAAAATATTCCCCAAACTTCCTTCTTATAGTTTGGGGAATTTATGCGGTTCTCTGAATATAGACATTACCGACAGACACCGCGCCAAAGGCGATGCAGAAGCTACGGTGAAGTTATTGAAGTTGTTGTTAGAAAATGACCAGGAGCAATTCATTGACAAGTCCTTGCACCGCAACTCCCGTGAGACCTTGTTACCGGCTCATCTTCCGCGAGAGCAGTTTGATGCTTTGCCGGAAGAACCTGGTGTCTATTACTTTCATAATCATAAAAGTAAAATCATTTACGTAGGGAAAGCCATCAACATTAAGAAGAGAGTCATCAGTCATTTTTCGGGAAAGCAAAACAGCAAGCAGAGCCAGCGCTTTATGAATGAAATCTACAGCGTGAGTTTTGAACGTTGTGGCAGTGAGTTGGTCGCGCTATTGTTGGAGTCTAATGAAATCAAAAAACATTGGCCAGCTTACAATCGTTCGCAAAAGCGTGTGGTGAAGAATTACTGCATCTATCAATATACCGATCAGCAAGGTTATGCCCGGTTATCGGTAGGGCTTATCCAAAAGTTTCAGCAAACGATATTGTCTTTCCGCACGGCGATAGAAGCCAGAGACTTTTTAATGGAGGCGGTGCATGAACATCAATTATGCAGTAGACTGTGTGGTTTGCAAAAATCATCTGTCTCTTGCAAGGATGCAATGGTTTCAACTTCCTGTAAAGTATGCGACCAGGGAGAAGATTCCAATCGCTACAATAAAAAAGTATCCAGGGCGGTGTTATCATTTGCCGAACAGCAAGCCACACTGGCCATTAAACAAAGGGGAAGAACGGAAGAAGAGTTTGGTATTGTATTAATGGAATCCGGAAAGTACCTGGGCTACGGATTTGTTCCGCAAGATGTACAGGTCTCCACTTTTGAAGATTTTAAAACATACATTCAGTTGTATCCCGATAATCAGGACGTCAGAAGCATCATCGAAAGTTATACCTATAAAGCAGATGAGGCCTCTGTCCTATATTTTTAATACTGGATCAACCAAATGTTTGACGAGTGCATTTGATGATTTCATTCAGCTATTAATAAAATTTAATGATTACCCAGAAAGAGTTTTTTGCGAAGTATAATATTTCCGAATTGGAATTCAGATCCACCGGCTTAAAATGGAAGGACCTGGAAAAAATCCATGTAGACTTTGAAGAGCGCCGCAAACAATACGAACCCACAGCCAAAGATATCGCCGAGCGTTTATTGCAAGCTAAAAAAGTACACTCCGTAAGATACCGGGTGAAGGAAAGCGAGCATGTCATAGAAAAAATCATCCGTAAGAAGATTGAAGATCCTGATAAGTCTTATTCTTTACAAAACTATTACCTGAAGCTCACAGATATTATCGGAGTCAGAGCTTTGCATTTGTTCAAGGACGATTGGGAACTGATTGATGATTATATCGTTAAAACCTGGGAAACCAAAGAAACGCCGACAGCTAACATTCGCAAAGGAGATCCGGATGAATTGATCAAACGTTTTGAAGAGAAAGGTTATGACATCAAAGAACATAAGTACGGTTACCGTTCGGTGCATTACATCATAGGAACCAGCCCGACGAAACAATCTTTTACGGCAGAGCTGCAAGTCAGAACAATCTTCGAAGAAGGGTGGAGTGAGATCGATCACAATGTCCGTTATCCGTATGATCTGGAGAATCCATTATTAAAACAATATTTGATTTTATTCAATCGCCTGGCTGGCAATGCAGATGAAATGGGCACCTATCTTAAGTATTTGCAAAATGAATTGACCAAGAAAGATTTAACGCACCGCAATGCCATCATCGAAAGAGAAAAAATGATTGATGAGCTGAAGCAGAAAATTGACACCCTGAAAATTGATCAAGCGACTAAACTCGAGATCGGTAGCAGTCTTGATCATTTATTTGTTCGCTCCAAAGAAAGTGAATTACTCTCCAATCGGTTTCTGGCAGAACCCTCTTCCTTGTTTCAATCCTGGCACTTGTGTGAAAAATGCGGAACCTTATTTAACATGGAAGATTCGATTTCTCACTCGGGGTGTTGTGAAGCTTGTCGGTCAAATTGAGAGATGAGAAGTGGGGAATAAATTAAAAAAATCTATTTTCTATTTTCTCATCTCTCACTTCTCATCTCTTATCTCTTATCTCTCTATATTATACCATGTGCCGTAGCTTTCTTCAGCATATCCACGGTAGACTTGGCTTCAAACTTTTTCAACAGATTTCTCCGGTGAGTGCTTACAGTATGATTGCTGATAAAAAGCTGTGTACCTATTTCTAAAGTAGATTTACCTTCATCCAGCAAAAGCAATACTTCTCGTTCTCTTTCGGAAATGTTATACAGGGTATTTGCTTCTGAAAAACTCTGTGAAAAAATATTTTTAAATATTCCATTACGATCTTTTTTGGCGATCCTCATGGTGATGACTTCGTCTTTTTTGAAATCACTAATGTCTGTAATGATTTTTAATCCAAGGATTGGTTTTTTGTTCTCGTCGGTTTCCAAAACTTTCATTTGATGCAAATACCAACCTTCCGTTCCATCGCCACGAATGACTTTGGAAGGGTAGGATACTCTTAAGTCAGAGGCTTCACCGGATATGGAGTGTTTGTCAAAGTAATCAAACATCAGGGGGAATATTTTATGAATGATGATTTCATTCTGAGCCAGAGGAAATATGGTAACCGTTTTCTTTAAGCCATGATTATAAAAATCTTCCCGGCTATGTCCCCATATTTCTTGGATGTTTTCACTGATGTAAAAATAACCCTGTGTTTGAAAGTCCAATATCATGGTGATCGCCAGGTTGGCATCAAGGAAGGCCAGGAAATCCGGATTATGAATCAGGTCCATTGACCGGGGTTGAGATAATTCTTTCGGAGTGTATTTATTCATGACGGAAGAGATGTCATCGAATAAACGATAAAAAGACTGATCCAATACTTTATTTTCAAAAGGACTGTTTAACATCTTCTTTTTCTATTATGTGCTACAAATAAAAACAGCAGGATCGTATGATCCTGCTGTTGAATATAGTTAAAATAGTTAATGACGCAATAAGCGAGGAGCTCGTTCTTCCTACCTTCTCGTTTTGATTTGGGTGTCAGGTCTTTCGACCTCACACTGTCAGACCATAGCAATCATCAGTTAGCGCTAATCAGGTCGAAAGGCCTGACACTCATTCAATAATTATTTTTTTAACTAACAACTAACAACTATAATTATGCTACCGTAATATGAGAATCCAAATACACATCCTGTATCGTATTTAAAATCTGTACACCTTCTGCAAAAGGACGTTGAAAGGCTTTTCTGCCTGAGATCAATCCCATCCCGCCTGCACGTTTATTGATGATCGCCGTTTTGGCGGCATCTTTAAAATCATCCGCTCCCGCAGAAGCTCCCCCGGAATTGATCAAACCAATGTTGCCCATGTAACAGTTCGCCACCTGATAACGGCACAAATCAATCGGGTGGTCAGTGGTCAATTCTGTATAGATGCGTTCGTCTAATTTTCCATAAGTAGAACCTCCGGTATTCAAAGCTTTGAAACCGCCATTGTTCTCCGGTAGTTTTTGCTTGATGATATCGGCTTTGATTGTAACACCTAAGTGATTCGCTTGTCCTGTAAGATCGGCAGACAAATGATAATCTTTATCTTTTTTGAACGCATCGTTTCGCAGGTAGCACCAGAGAATGGTAAACATACCCAGGTTGTGCGCTTCTTCAAATGCTTCAGCGATTTCTATGAGTTGTCTTCTCGATTGTTCCGATCCGAAATAAATAGTAGCGCCTACACCTGCAGCGCCCATATCCCAGGCATTGCGGACCGAACCGAATAAGGTTTCATCGCTGGTATTGGGATAGCTTAATAATTCATTGTGATTGATTTTTACAATGAACGGAATTTTATGGGCATATTTTCTGGCGTGCAAAGACAATCCGCCAAATGTTGAAGCCACGGCATTGCATCCTCCTTCTATAGCCAGCCTGATAATGTTTTCAGGATTGAAGTACATCGGATTCTTTGCAAAAGAAGCTCCTGCACTGTGTTCTATCCCTTGATCCACGGGAAGAATAGAGACATAACCGGTGTTGGCTAATCTGCCTTTTTGAAACAGTTGTCCCAAACTACGAAGTGTTTGCGGATGACGGTCCGAGTGACCAAACATGTCCGTTACATTATTTGGATTTGGAAGATAAAGATTTTCTTTAGGAATTGTTTTGCAAACATGAGAGATCAAATCATCATATTCTTTACCGAGCAAAGTTGAAATGTTTTGTGACATAAGAGTGTTTTTATATAGTATTCAGTTTTCTTATTATTACTTTAAATTATAGATGACTTGGAAGTATCAAGAATAGGGCGTGCCCCTGCGGGTCGGGCTATCCGCTGCAAGTCCTCGCTCGGATCAAGTTTTAGCGCCTCATCGGGCCGATAGGCTCGCTGTGGGCTTTTCGCTACTATCCCTCACGCAATCATTCGTTCTATCTATTATTTTTATAATTTCAAGGGTAATATAGAACTACTCTGCTAAAAAGAAAATAAAACGGAGAAACAAATTCATTTGCTTCTCCACTCTCTTATTTATTTGCTGTCATTTAACATCACCGGCGTATCTCCATTCGTAATGATCACTTTAGCATTCGGCGAAGTCGTTAAACCTTTCATCATGTCAATGTATTTGTACTTCAAGGCCACAGGTGTCATGGCCTCGTTGATGA
>Ga0247808_10000810_pt1 | contig 15093 bp, 13 predicted proteins | sample UWRJL089202R1_FD_179914 | JGI IMG/M metagenome (GOLD analysis project Ga0247808, IMG submission 179914) | Plant litter microbial communities from Arlington Agricultural Research Station in Wisconsin, United States - UWRJ-L089-202R-1 | ecosystem: Environmental > Terrestrial > Plant litter >... | reverse complement strand
TCAATCATCTCGACAACAACGTCGACGATGGCTCCGGGGTCTCCCGCGGGGGTGGGCGAGCGGTGCTCGCGGAGGATCTCTCCCTGGTCAGATACCAACGCTCCCGCGATTTTGGTTCCGCCAATGTCTATTCCGATGGCATGCATTTGATTTCGAGTGTACGACCCTAAAACCTCCTTATTAACCCTCCCTGGAACAAAAATGACGACCGCTCACCGAGCGCGGCCCAGTAGAGTGAGGGAAATGTCCCCCGGTGCCAAAGGAGTTACCGTGAAGCACTACGACGTCGCTGCTCTCGTTGAAGCTGATCCGGACGCAAACGCGACCGATTTGCTCGTCAACCGTGTTGCTGCGACTCCCGATCTCCCCCTCTTCGCACTGCCCACCGGGGACGGCGGCTGGTCCGATGTGACCGCTTCCGAGTTTCTCGCCCAGGTGCGCGCTCTCTCGAAGGGCTTCGTCGCTGCCGGCATCGAGCCCGGCGACAAGATCGCGTTGATGTGTAAAACACGGTACGAGTGGACCCTGATTGACTTCGCCGTGTGGTTTGCCGGCGCTGTGTTGGTGCCGATTTACGAAACGGCATCACCGAGTCAAGTGCAGTGGAACCTCGAAGACTCCGGCGCGGTCGCCATCCTGACCGAGACCCCCGACCACTTCGCACGCTTCGACGAGGTGCACGCCGACGTGCCACTCGTGCGGTCCGTGTGGAAGATCGACCTCGGAGCTCTCGACAAGATCGTCGCCGGCGGAACCGCCGTGCCCGACGCGGAGATCGACCGCCGCCGGTCCCTGGCGCGCGGCTCGGACATTGCCACCCTCATCTACACATCGGGGTCAACCGGTCGCCCCAAGGGCTGCGTCCTCACGCACTCCAACTTCGTTGAACTCAGCCGCAACGCCGCGTTGAAGATCAGTGAAGTGATCTACCCGGGCGCAAGCACCCTGCTGTTTATTACCACGGCTCACATTTTCGCTCGTTTCATCGCGATCATCTGTGTGCACTCCGGGGTCAAAGTCGGGCATCAGGCCGACACCCGCCAGCTCCTCCCCTCGCTCGCCTCATTCCGCCCCACGTTCCTCCTTGCGGTGCCCCGGGTGTTCGAGAAGGTCTACAACTCGTCAGAGCAAAAAGCCGAAGCCGGTGGCAAGGGCAAGATTTTCCGTCGGGCGGCCGACGTCGCTATCGCGCACTCCAAGGCCCTCGACGCCGGATCGGTGCCACTGGGATTGAAACTGCAGTTCGCGCTATTCGACCGTCTGGTGCTCAGCAAGATTCGTGCAGCACTTGGAGGGCGCGTTGTTTATGCCGTATCCGGTTCGGCGCCGCTCGGGCTGCGTCTTGGCCACTTCTACCGGAGCCTTGGCCTGACGATCCTCGAAGGCTACGGCCTGACGGAGACCACTGCGCCGATTTCCGTCAACCTGCCGTCGAACTTCAAGATCGGCAAGGTCGGTCCCCCTCTTCCCGGTGTCTCGGTCCGGATCGCCGACGACGGCGAGATCCAGGCAAAGGGCATCAATATCTTTGCCGGCTACTGGAACAACGACGCGGCGACCGCGGCCTCGTTCGACGGTGAATGGTTCCGCACGGGCGACATCGGTGAGCTTGATGACGACGGATACCTGTCCATCACCGGTCGCACCAAGGAGATCATCGTAACGGCGGGTGGCAAAAACGTTGCTCCGGCTGCTCTCGAAGACCCAGTGCGTGCGAACTCGATCGTTGGGCAGATTGTGGTGGTGGGCGAGCAGAAGCCGTTCATCTCCGCGTTGATCACCTTGGACAGTGAGATGCTGCCCGTGTGGCTCCACAACGCTGGTGAGGCGGCCGACCTGACGCTCGCGGACGCCGCGGTGCACCCGAAGGTGGTCGCCGAGATTCAGCGCGCCATTGACGCGGCTAACGCTACGGTGTCCCGTGCGGAATCAATCCGCAAATTTCGCATCCTCGACGTGGAATTCACCGAGGCGAGCGGTCACCTGACGCCCAAGCTGAGCATCAAGCGCAACGTTATCCTCAGCGACTACGCCGACGTCATCGAGTCGATGTACAGCGGCAGCCCGGAGACGCAGGGTCAGTCGCTGGTCTACTGACGCGCGGCGTGCAGCCGAGGGTCAACGGCGGTGAGCTGTTAGTACCAAGACGATTCGCGGATGGCTTTCATGGCCTCGCGCTTCACGGCGGGCTCGAGCCCCTCAATAAACAGGTGACCGTCGAGGTGGTCGCTTTCGTGCTGGAGCGCCTGCGCCATCAGTCCGTCTCCCTCGAGAACAACAGGGTTTCCAGCGAGGTCAACACCCGTCACGCGGGCGTGAGGGTAGCGGAGGCGCGGGAAGTAAAACCCGGGTACGGACAGGCAGCCCTCGTCAACGAGTTCGGCCTCGCCACTTACTGATTCGAGAACGGGGTTGAGGATGTACCCCACCTCGCCATCCACGTTGTAGCTGAATGCACGCAGGCCCACGCCAATCTGGTTGGCTGCAACGCCGGCACGACCGGGAACCTCGACGGTTTCGATGAGGTCTTCGATCAGGGTTGCCACACGCGGGTCGCCGGGGACAACGGGGTCGCAGACTGAGCGCAACACCGGGTCGCCAAAAATTCTGATCTGTCGTACGGTCATGCTGTTATTTCCAGTTCCTTCAACGGCGGGCGGGTCAAGATCCACACGCAGGGAGGCACTGCCGGGCTCGCCACCAACTGTAGCGAACCTCCGCTCGCCGCGCGCAGCATCACCCTGCGCCGGCACCGTGGTTTACCCGCGCGAAACGGATCCGAAATGGATCAGATGTCGCGCTTCACCGGCAGACCCTCAACAACTAGCGCAGCGAGCTCGCGTGCGGAGTCCTTGGTGAGCTGCTTGAGGTCTTTGTAACTGACAACAGAACCGGCGGCGAGCTGCGGGTCGTACGGGATTCGCACAATCTCGCGGACACGCGAGCGAAAGTGCGCCTCGATTTCTTCGAGCTTAATCAAGTTGGTGCCCTGCGTTGCCGTGTTGAGCGCCACAACCGCGTTGCGAACCAGGTCGCCGTAACCGTTTGCTTCGAGCCAGGTCAGCGTCTCGGACGCCAGCCGCGCCTCATCCACGCTGCCTCCAGACACAATCACCACGGAGTCGGCACGCTGCAGAGTGGCGCGCATCACGGAGTGAACGATGCCTGTGCCGCAGTCGGTGAGCACAATTGAGTAGAAGCGTGTGGCGAGGTCGGCGACCACGTTGTAGTCGTCTTCGTCGAACGCTTCCGACAGCATCGGGTCGGTATCGGACGCGAGGATATCGAGTCGGGTCTCATCGCGCGAGACAAGTGTGCTGAAATCGGTGAATCCCACCACTGATGCGGCACGGGTCACCACGTCGCGCACCGTCATTCGCGTCTGCTTGTTGATGCGCTCGGCGAGCGTCCCTCGGTCGGGGTTCGCGTCGATGGCAATGACCCGGTCGTCGCGGACATCGGCGAGAGCCATTCCGAGCAGGGTGGTGACGGTGGTTTTTCCCACACCGCCCTTGCGCGTCAGTACGGGCACAAATCGCGCGCCGCCCTCAAATTCGCGCACGATCCGCAGGTCGACCATCTTGCGGGCGCGGTACTTCGCGGAATCGCCAATGTTGACCGTGTGGAACGTCAGCCCATACACAAACCGAGGCCACACACCCTGCGGTGCAGGTCGACGGCGACCTTTCGGCTCGAGCAGGCGGTCGGCAGTGAGCATTGCCGCTGATTCGGGCACGTTCGACAGCTGACCGCTTAATCGGTCGCGTCGCGTGAAGTTGTGGTCGCTCGGGGGCAGGCTCGGGATGACGCGGGCTTCCGGCTCCGCGGGGGCGGCCGGCTCGGGCGTGACCGCGATCACGGTGATCGACATGGTGGAGGGCTCCACCGCGTCGACCTCACCGGGATCGATGGTCACCTCGTCGATGGCCACGGCAACTTCGTCTTCGGGAATATCGCGAACGGTCTCGGGAAGGTCGAGGGTGATCGTCACCGACTCCCCCACCTCGAGTTCCGCAGCCTCGACGTCGAGTTCGGTGCTGAGAAGTCCGTCGTCGTCGAGGGTGTCGTTGGGGTTGGCGCTATCGGTTAGAGCGGTCGGCTCAGACTCGAGGACCTGGCCGAAGCGCTCCTCGTTCTTGCGTTTGCTGTCCAAAACGGCGGTACCTTTCGGTGGGGTTCAACAATGGAGTGTACCGCCGGCCCCCGAAGCGGGGGCGCCCCCTGTGGATTATCCGATCTCGACGATAAGATCACCGGCGTCAACCTGCTGGGTTGCAGGGATTGCGAGCCGCTTCACCGTGCCGGACATTGGCGCCGTGATAGCCGCCTCCATCTTCATTGCCTCGATTGACGCAATCGTCTGGCCAACCTCGACTGTTGCCCCTTCTTCGACCTGCAGGGTGACCACTCCGGAGAACGGCGCAGCAACGTGTCCCGGCTTGGTGGAGTCCGCCTTCTCGGCCGCCTTACTGGTAACAGCAACACTGCGATCGCGAACGAAGACCGGACGCAATTGGCCGTTGAGGGTGGCCATCACGGTGCGCATACCCTTGTCATCCACCTCACCGATGGCCTCGAGACCAACGAAGAGGCTGACACCCTTCTCGATCCCGATGACGTGCTCGGCTCCCTGAACGAGTCCATAGAGGTAGTCGTTGGTGTCGATGACTGACAGGTCACCGTACGCCTCACGGTTCTCTTCGAAACTGGCCGTGGGTCCGGCGAACAGCAATCGGTTCAGAGTGGTGCGGCGGGTCTTGGTGTCGCCAGCAAGCCCGGCGTGCTGCTCCTCGGTGAGTTCCTCGACGCCAATCTTGACCTGGCGGCCCTTGAGCACCTTGGTGCGGAACGGCTCGGGCCATCCGCCGGGCAGGTCACCTAGCTCGCCGGCCATAAACCCAATAACCGAGTCAGGGATGTCGTATTTGTCGGGGTTCTGCTCGAAGTCGTTGGGGTCGGCGTTTGCGGCGGCGAGGCTCAATGCGAGGTCACCCACAACCTTCGACGACGGTGTGACCTTGGGCGGGCGTCCGAGGATACGGTTCGCAGCGGCGTAGAGGTCTTCGATCTTTTCGAAATGGTCGGCGAGACCAAGCGCGATCGCCTGCTGGCGCAGGTTGGACAGCTGGCCACCAGGGATCTCGTGCTTGTAGACACGGCCCGTGGGTCCAGCCAGTCCCGATTCGAACGGCTTGTAGATGTGGCGCACGGCTTCCCAGTAAGGCTCGAGGTCCGAGACGGCCTGCAGGGAGAGTCCGGTGTCGCGTTCGGTGTGAGCAAGGGACGCGACGAGTGCGGATGCCGAGACCTGGCTGGTGGTTCCCGACATCGGCGCACTCGCGACGTCGACTGCGTCGACTCCGGCGCGGCTGGCCGCGAGCAGCGTCGCGAGCTGGCCACCTGCGGTGTCGTGGGTGTGCAGGTGCACGGGAAGGTCGAATCGTTCGCGCAGCGCCGTCACCAGCTTCTCAGCGGCTCCTGCACGGAGAAGACCGGCCATGTCCTTGATGGCAATGATGTGCGCACCGGCGTCGACGATCTGCTCGGCGAGGCGGAGGTAGTAGTCGAGTGTGTACAGATCTTCCGCCGGGTCAAGCAGGTCGCCGGTGTAGCACAGCGCGACCTCGGCGATGGTTGTTCCGGTGGCCAGCACTGAATCGATGGCCGGGCGCATCTGGGACACATCGTTGAGCGCGTCGAAGATACGGAAAATGTCGACACCGGTCGCCGCGGCCTCGCGAACAAAAGCGTCCGTCACCTCGGTCGGGTACGGCGTGTAGCCCACGGTGTTGCGACCGCGCAGCAACATCTGGATGTTGAGGTTCGGCAGCGTCTCCCGCAACGACGCGAGACGCTCCCACGGGTCTTCCGCGAGGAAGCGGAGGGCAACGTCGTACGTCGCCCCACCCCACGCCTCAACGGACAGCAACTCGGGCGTCATTCGCGCGATGTGCGGTGCCACGGCGACGAGGTCGCGGGTACGCACACGGGTCGCGAGCAACGACTGATGGGCGTCGCGCATCGTGGTGTCAGTCACTGCAAGAGCTGTCTGAGCGCGCAATGCACTGGCGAAACCCACTGGGCCGAGCTCGAGCAGTCGCTGGCGCGACCCGGACGGCGCAGGCACGTCAAGGTCGATGGCCGGCAGCTTCAGCGCGGGGTTGATGAGGCCGCTGCCGTCGCCGTTGGGCTGGTTGACGGTGATGTCGGCCAGCCAGTTGAGAACCTTGGTACCGCGGTCCTTGGACTGGTGTGCACGGAGCAGCTCGGGGCGCTCGTCGATGAAAGACGTACTGAGGTCGCCCGCGATGAACTCGGGGTCGTCAAGCACCCGCTGGAGGAACGGGATGTTTGTTGAGACTCCGCGGAGCCGGAACTCGGCGAGACCGCGGCGGGCGCGAGTGACGGCGGCGGCGAAGTCGCGGCCGCGGCAGGTCATCTTCACCAGCATCGAGTCGAAGTGGGGAGAGATCTGGGCGCCGGCGCTGACCGTTCCACCGTCCAGGCGGATTCCCGCACCACCGGGTGAGCGGTAGGTGGTGATCTTCCCGGTGTCGGGACGGAAGCCCGCTGCCGGGTCTTCCGTGGTGATGCGGCACTGGAGGGCCGCGCCACGAATGTGCAGGTTCTCCTGCTGCAGGCCGAGCTGCTCGAGCGTTTCGCCGGCGGCGATACGCATCTGGGAGACAACGAGGTCAACATCAGTGACTTCTTCTGTCACCGTGTGCTCAACCTGGATGCGCGGGTTCATTTCGATAAAGAAGTGCTGGCCTTTACGTTCGCCCGCGGTGTCGAGAAGGAACTCGACGGTGCCGGCGTTGACGTAACCGATGGAGCGGGCGAAGGCGATCGCGTCACGGTACATGGCCTGGCGGGTGGTCTCGTCAAGGTTCGGCGCGGGCGCGATCTCGATGACCTTCTGGTGGCGACGCTGCACCGAGCAGTCGCGTTCGAAGAGGTGAACGGTCTCCCCCGACGAGTCGGCAAGGATCTGCACTTCGATGTGCCGCGGCCGAACAACGGCCTGCTCAAGGAACATGGTGGGGTCACCGAAGGCGCTGTCTGCCTCGCGCATGGCCTCTTCGAGTGCACCACGCAGCTCGGGGAGGGTGTTGACGCGACGCATTCCTCGTCCGCCACCGCCGGCGACGGCCTTTGCGAAGATCGGGAAGCCAATGGCTTCCGCGCCGGCAAGCAGCTCTTCAATGTCACGGGATGCAGGGGTGGACTTCAGAACAGGAACGTTGGCCGCAATGGCGTGCTCTTTTGCGGTGACCTTGTTTCCGGCCATCTCAAGTACGCGCGTGGGCGGGCCGATGAAGGTGATGTCGGCATCGGCCGCGGCCTGCGCGAGGTCCGGGTTCTCTGAGAGGAATCCGTATCCGGGGTAGATGGCGTCGGCGCCACACTCCTTCGCGACACGAATGATTTCCGCAACATTGAGGTACGCCCGAACGGGGTGGCCTTCTTCCCCGATCTGATAGGCCTCGTCTGCTTTGAGGCGGTGCATCGAGTTTCTATCTTCGTACGGGAAAATGGCGACTGTGCGCGCCCCGACCTCGACAGCCGCGCGAAACGCCCGAATTGCGATTTCACCGCGGTTCGCTACAAGAATCTTTTTGAACAATGTGTTGCCCTCCGTCATGGCCAATATATAGGGGGGTGGGGCCTTCGCGAGAGCCTCTACTTCACTTAAAGCGATGCCCAGCTTTAGGTTCTTTCAGACTAGTGAAGGTATCGTCTTGTCTCGTGCACGTACTCAGCGTCAGCTCCCTCAAAGGGGGCGTGGGAAAGACTACGGTGACGCTCGGACTTGCGTCCGCGGCCTTCGCCAAGGGTTTGCGGACCCTTGTGGTCGATCTGGATCCGCAATCGGATGCCTCAACCGGCATGGACATCAATGTGGCGGGGCATCTCAATATCGCAGATGTGCTCGCCTCACCCAAGGAAAAAACCGTGCGGGCGGCAATTGTGCCCAGCGGTTGGACCAAGGGTCGCCCCGGGAAGATCGATGTCCTCATCGGTTCACCGTCGGCCATTAACTTCGACGGGCCGCACCCGAGCATCCGCGACATCTGGAAGCTCGAGGAAGCGCTCGCCAATGTCGAGGCCGACTATGACCTCGTCCTCATCGACTGTGCGCCGTCGTTGAACGCGCTGACCCGTACGGCATGGGCCGCAAGCGACCGTGTGACTGTTGTCACCGAGCCGGGCCTCTTCTCCGTTGCAGCAGCAGACCGGGCGCTTCGTGCGATTGAAGAGATCCGTCGTGGGCTCTCCCCCCGCCTCCAGCCGCTCGGCATCATCGTGAACCGTGCCCGCGTGCAGTCTCTCGAGCACCAGTTCCGCATCAAGGAGCTTCGGGACATGTTTGGTCCTCTGGTGCTGAGCCCACAGCTTCCCGAGCGTACGTCGCTCCAGCAGGCCCAGGGTGCGGCGAAGCCGGTGCACGTCTGGCCCGGCGAGAGCGCGCAAGAAATGGCGCGCAACTTCGACCAGCTTCTCGAGCGCATTATGCGTACGGCGAAGATTGGCGACTACAGCGAAGCTCGCTGACGCTCACTCAGCATCAGCGCCGCCGGTGCAGTACCAGCAGGACGTTCGACGTACCACCGCAAACCGCAATAGCGGGTGACTGCGCAGCCCGTCCCGCTCAGGTCGTCAAATCGTCCGATGGACCACGATGCTGGTCATCCAACGTATTGAGCGCACCAGTGAGACGGCTGCGGGCGCGCCACAGCAAAGGCATGATCGGGACGACCCGAGGTTTGTGAAGACGTGTGGCGGGGTTAGGCGAGGTCGGAAAACCTAGGACGCGCGGTGAGCGCGACGAACCGCAAGTTCGTCCGACGGGTCTTCGCCCTTGATGGAGTCGATCTCGACAAGACTGCTTTCGACCTCGCGGAGAACCTTGCCCACGGCGATGCCGAAGACACCCTGGCCGCGGCTGACGAGGTCGATGACTTCGTCGTTGGAGGTGCAGAGGTACACGCTGGCGCCATCGCTCATCAGGGTGGTCTGTGCCAGATCGCTGATACCGGCCTCACGCAGCTGATTTACCGCGACGCGGATCTGCTGAAGTGAAATTCCGGTGTCGAGAAGACGCTTCACAAGCTTGAGAACCAAGATGTCGCGGAAGCCGTAGAGACGCTGCGATCCCGACCCGGCAGCGCCGCGGACGGTGGGCTCTACGAGCTGGGTGCGAGCCCAGTAGTCGAGCTGGCGGTAGCTGATCCCTGCGGCACGAGCGGCGACATTGCCGCGATACCCGGAGGAATCGTCGTGATCAGGCATGCCATCCGTGAAGAGAAGGCCGAGGTCGTAGCGCGATGATTCGCTACGGCTGAGTTCACTCATGGCTGGGCCCTTCACAAGCTGGATTTCTAAGCTTCACGTTTAAGTTGACACTTATGGTTTGGATACTCTTACGCTACCGAGGAGGCGGGGACGGAGCAACGACATTCGATCAAAGTGGATCGGCGTGTCGAAATGAATCCCGGTTATTGCTGCAGTTTGGACAGCGCGGACCGGATGAGGCTGCTTCGAACGATCTCCAACTGGCCCGCAATTTCACGTGCCAGCTCGGCGGCCTTTGCCCTGCTCGACGCATCCTTGCGTCGAGCCACGGGAATCAGGGCGCTCTCGATAAGCCCAAGCTCGCGCTCGGCCGCGGCTCGGAAGCCACGCAGGTGTCGCGGTTCAATTCCCGAACGCTGGAGCTCAACGAGTGAGCGCAGGACGGCCAGGGTGTCCTCGCTGAACAGGTCAGTGGGAACGATCAGGGACGCGGAGACCGCGTCGTTGAGGAGCATGCCGGTCGCCCCGGCCTCCCGGATGAGTTCGTCGCGGTTGAGGCGACGCTCGCTGGACAGCATCGACGGCGCCTGAACTGCCCCGCCGGGAAGGATCGGCTGGCGGCCGGCATCGAGCTCGTCGAGGTACCCGCGAATGACCTTCAGCGGAAGGTAGTGGTCGCGCTGCATGGCGAGCACAAAGCGCAGGCGGTCGACATCGGTGGTCGAGAACTTGCGGTATCCGGATTCGGTGCGTGCCGGAGCGACGAGCTGACGCTCCTCCAGAAAACGAAGTTTCGACGGTGTGAGGTCGGGAAACTCCGGGTTCAGGCGCGCGAGCACCTGCCCAATGCTGAGCAGGGAGACGCCTCCCGACTCGCGAGCCTGGGCGGACGACCGGGCCACTACCGGCTTGCCAGATGAGCGAGATCGACCCGCGAAGCGTAGAAGGTCAGGCGGAACTTGCCCACCTGCACCTCGGACCCATCACTGAGGATGGCGGAGTCGATGCGAGAACCGTCAAAGTATGTGCCGTTGAGCGACCCGAGATCTTTGACCTCGAAGGTTGTGCCGTTCCGGTGAAACTCGGCGTGTCGACGGGATACCGTCACATCGTCGAGGAAGATATCGGCGTTGGGGTGACGACCCACCGTGGTGAGATCGGCATCCAAAAGGAAGCGAGCGCCCACGTTCGGCCCACGCCGAACAACGAGCAGTGCGGACCCAGACGGCAGCGCAGCAATCGCTTCGTGCTCGCCTGTTGACACGTTGCTATCTATCGCAGCAAGCTGCGCGCCGAACTCCGTCGTGAAGTTCAGCGTCGTGTCAGTTTGACGAGGCACGTTCACGTCGGTGCGACCCGTGTTGTCGGATTCAGCCATCGGAACCTCCCTTACTCTTCAAGCGTATCGGATACAACGGCCCCTGCGACCGGAATCCGGATGACCCGCACAGTTTCGATCACGTAAATGGCGCCAGCCCACCAATAGAGGAACGCACCCCAGATGGCGAACGACCAGCCTATTGGATTGGTCAGCCATGCCGCCCCCTCAAATGCGTGCCCAATCATTATGATCGGCAGCGCGTAAAAGAGGCAGAACGTCGCGACTTTGCCGAGGTGATGAACGGGCAGTGGTCCGTACCCGTAGTTCGCGAGCACAATCCCTACGCCAAGCAGTACCACGTCGCGTCCGATGATGATCGCGGTCAGCCACCAGGGCAAAATCCCCCGCACCGACAAACCGATCAGCGCAGCGAAGATGAACAGGCGGTCGGCGGCCGGATCGAGCAGCTGCCCAAGACGAGTGATTTGGTTGAACCGTCGCGCAATTACCCCGTCGAGGTAGTCCGATGCGCTCGACACCACAAGAACAATCAGTGCGAGAACGTCTTCGCCGACGATGAGGAGTGCGAGAAATACGGGCACCAACCCGAGCCGGATGAAACTCAGCACGTTTGGCACAGTAAAAACCCGAGTGCTCAGCTCCGCGTGGTCCGTCACAAAACCTCAGTCTATCGACGGGGCTTCCGATGTCGATGGTGGAGGAATGTGCCCGATCAGTAGATGAATATGGGCAACCAGTCCCGATTGTGGGCGTGCACTAGCGCGAGGAACAGCACGAAGTCGAAGATCAGGTGCACCGCCACCACAAAGCTCAGCGACTTGGTCAGGGTGAACGTGTAACCCTGAAGAAGCGCGAACGGGAACGTCAGCAGTGGGCCCCAGGACTGATAGCCGATTTCCCAGAGGAACGACGTAAAAATAACGGCCTGCAGCAGGTTCGCCTGCCATCCACGAAAGTGCCGACGCAGCAGGGTGAACGTAATGCAGATGAAAAACAGCTCATCCCAGATACCAACCGAGTTGACGCCGATAAACAGCTTGACGAAGATGTCGGGGTCGGAGGCGTCCGGCCAGTTCTGATAGACCCCGGTGCTGATCAGGTACACCGGCAGAATGAAGTACCCGAGAACAACAATGAGCGCGAGGTACGAGAATTCTCGGCGGCCCCAGCGTTTGCCCGTTCCGATGGGAAACCGGATGACGCGTTCACGGTAAACGAATCGGTGCACCGTATACGGCACCAGCACCGCCAGGGCCAGCACGAGTCCCATCGCGGCCATGTGGGCGATGCTGAGGTCTGCGTTGAGGGGCACGGTGCTGATGATGACGATGCCCGCGGCGATCAGCGCCAGGTCACGGAGAAGCGCGCGGTCCAGGACCGCGGCCGCAACGAGACTGGCCGCCACCGTGAGATAGCCCGCGACCGCTTCATCCACCCCAAACAACAGCACGGCCGACAGCGACAGCAGGGCCGCCGGTATCAACCCGAGCGAGAAGGCGGGGCGGTGGGAACCCGGTAGCGCGTCAGCAGCGGGAGTGGGCTCGAAGGTCGGGTTCACCTGCCCAGCATGTCAACTAAGCCGACGTGTCTCAACAACGCGGGTTGTAGCGCGGGTTCCGACACGGGTCGCGGGGCGGCATAGAGTCGAGGGATGGACGCCGCCACAACAGCACGCATCGACAGCTGGATCTGGGCGGTTCGGCTGATCAAGTCGCGTTCCCTCGCCACCGCAGCCTGCCGTGCCGGACACGTTCGTATCAACGGCGAGAAGGTGAAGGCATCGCAGTCCGTGCGCGTCGGCGACGAAGTACGTGTGCGCGAGGCCGGATTCGACAAGATCGTGGTGGTGAAGCGCCTGCTTGTGAAGCGGGTCAGCGCTCCGCTCGCTCTCGAGAGCTACACGGACAACACTCCCCCGCCGCCTCCCCGCGAAGAGGTCGCGTTGGCGCCGATGCGTGACCGTGGCGCCGGGCGTCCGACAAAGCGCGAGCGACGCGAGCTGGAGAAGCTGCGCGGCCGCGACGAGGAGTAGTCGCGTAGCGGCAACGTGGGCAGCGAGCCTGGCCTGCCGCACCCGAGAGGATTGCGGTCCTCCCCCCTGCGGGCGACAATCGTTCTCGGAAGGGATCCGGGGTGTTTCGAGACCGCGTTGATGCCGGGCAGCAGCTCGCCGAACTGCTCTACAGGTTCCGCTCGCCCGCGACCGTTGTGCTCGGCATCCCCCGCGGCGGTGTGGTGGTCGCCGCCGAGGTCGCCCGACACCTGCACGCACCGCTCGATGTTGTCGTCACGCGCAAACTGGGCTCGCCCTATCACCCCGAATATGCGGTGGGGGCGATCGGTGAGGGTGGGGTTCGGATTGTGGATGACGCGGCCGTGCGCGCCTCTCACATTGCTACGGACGCCCTCCGCGACGTTGAAAAAGCCGAGCGGGTGGAACTCGCGCGGCGAACGACACTGTTTCGTGGAGGCCGCACGCGACGCGACCTCACGGGGTCACTCGCAGTTGTGGTGGACGACGGGGTCGCGACGGGCGCCACAGCCACCGTGTCGTGCCGGGCGGTGCGCCAGCTGGGCGCGGCAACCGTGGTTCTGGGCACACCGGTTGCACCGCGCGACTGGGCCGACCGGCTCCGCGGCGAGGCGGACCACTACGTTGCGGTCAGCACTCCGTCACCGTTTTGGGCAGTGGGCCAGTGGTACCACCGCTTCGACCAGACAGCGGACGACGAGGTCATTGCCGCGCTTACCGCGGCGACTAGCCGTGCCACCGGCGAAGGTTAGTTGCGTGCAGGCTTGTGGAGCACTCGAACCGAGAGTGCGCCCTTGTCTGCCCACGCTTCGATACCGATAACGTCCCCAACGGAGTCACCGTCGACCTCGAACCGCTCAGGATGCTCAAGCCACACCTGGAGGCGACCAGCCTGGCGGTAGCGGAACGATTCCGTGTCGCGCATCGTGCTGCGCACCCCGCGGGCGCGGCGCAGCTGTCGCCACCAGGTGTTCTCCCACCACAGCCAGCGGGCGATCGCGGACTGGTCCTGGCTGTCGAGCGAGCGGAGCGCGATGTAGTCGAGTTTGCCGTCGTTGAGTTCGGCCGCGGGCAGCAGCCGAAAGTGACCCTGCACGGTTCCGCAGTTGCCGATGAGCAGAGTGTTGATAGTCGATGTTTTTTGTGCGGAACCGTCGATGCTGTACCGCGCGTTGAGCGTGGTCGGCGTCGCGAGGATTCGCGCGATCGCCTCAACATAGGCCAGCCATCCGACGCGTCTCTTGAGCTCGGGTTTTGTGGTCTCGATCATCTTCGCGTCGAGCCCCATCCCCGCCATCACAAGGAACGAGTACTCATCGGTCGCGCCGCCGTCGCGAGTGACCGCGAGACGTCCGACGTCCACCTTTGTCGAACGTCCCGAGAACGCGATGCTCAGCGCGGCAGAGGGGTTCCCCAACGGGATCCCGAGGTTGCGGGCGAGAAGGTTGCCCGTTCCCGCTGGCACAATCGCCAGCGTCATCCGGAGTCCCCTCAGCCCGTCGGACACCGCACGAACCGTGCCGTCCCCACCGACTGCAACCACCAAAGCGACTCCGGCATAGACCGCATCGCGGGCCTGCGCCGTGCCCGTCTCGGCGATGGACGTCTCAAACCAGAGTGAGTCGTCCCACCCGTGCGCGAGTTCCTGCCGTCGCACCTCGAGCCGAAGCGCATCGATGTCGATCTTGGCGGGGTTCGCAACGATGGCGGCGCGCGGACGCCGAACGGCGAGTCCGCTCATCCGCTCCACGCGGCGATCTCCGCCAGCAACGGTGCCTTCGCTTCGGCTGGAAGGAACGACGCCTCGATCGAGAATGCGGCCATCTGTCGCAGCTGGTCGTTCGAGATGTCGAGGGCGTCGGCCACGGCACGGTAGTTGTCGGCGATGTAGCCACCGAAGTAGGCAGGGTCATCGGAGTTGATGGTCACCATCAGGCCGGCGTCGAGCATGTCGCGGAGTCGGTGCAGGTCGATGGATGACACTCCGCCAAGCCTCACGTTGGACAACGGGCACACGGTGAGGGGTACCCGCTGATCGCGGAGATGGGCGACCAGCTCGGGGTCTTCGAGGGACCGCACTCCGTGGTCGATGCGCTCGACCTTGAGGGTGTTGAGCGCCTCCCACACGTATTCCGGCGGGCCCTCTTCGCCGGCGTGCGCGACGACGTGCAGGCCCAGCTGACGCGCCCGGGCGAAAACATCCTCAAAAAGGTGCGGGGGAAATCCGACCTCGGCAGAGTCGAGCCCAACGCCGAGCAGGTCGCCGCTGCGGTGGGCCACCGATTCGAGTGTCTCGATCGCCTCGGAGGCGGGAAGGTGGCGGAGGAAGCAGAGAATGAGGCCACCCGTGATGCCAGTCGTTTTCTGCGCGTCAGCGAGGCCGCGAAGGAGCCCGTCGATGACCGCATCGATCGGTACACCC
>Ga0247808_10000808_pt1 | contig 15110 bp, 10 predicted proteins | sample UWRJL089202R1_FD_179914 | JGI IMG/M metagenome (GOLD analysis project Ga0247808, IMG submission 179914) | Plant litter microbial communities from Arlington Agricultural Research Station in Wisconsin, United States - UWRJ-L089-202R-1 | ecosystem: Environmental > Terrestrial > Plant litter >... | reverse complement strand
CAGATGAATCCACATTTTATTTTCAATGCGTTGAACTCTGTCAATAATTTTATTTCTAAAAACGATGAACGCTCGGCGAATAAATACCTTTCCGATTTTTCAAAACTCATGCGAACGGTCATGGAAAATTCCCGTTACGAATTCATCAGTTTATCGACAGAGCTTAGCATTTTACAATTGTACCTCTCCTTAGAACATGCGCGTTTTAAAGATAAGTTTGATTATACCCTGACCGTATCAGATGAATTTTCATTGGAGCAAACTCAAATTCCACCCATGCTCATTCAGCCCTATATTGAAAATGCCATCTGGCATGGATTGCGTTACAAAGAAGAAAAAGGATTGCTGACCGTTAACATCCTGCCCAATGGCAAAGACTTGATGGTGACGATAGAAGACAACGGCATCGGCAGAAAAAGATCGGCAGAATTGAAAACACATAACCAGAAAGACAAAGATTCCATTGGGTTAAAAAATACAGAAGCCCGTATTGCCATCATCAATGAATTGTACAAAACGCACATGCGCGTGAGCATTGAAGACCTTGATCCGGCAACAGGCAGCGGAACAAAAGTAACGGTATACATTACACAAACGCCATCGGCAGACCATGAAGCTTAAAGCCATTATTGTAGACGACGAAGAAGCCAGCCGCGATACGCTGAAAAATTACCTGGGACGTTATTGTCCGGATGTAGAGCTCCTGGCTCAGGCCGACTCGGTGAAGAAAGGTATTGAAGCCATTCGTCAATACCAGCCTGATATTGTTTTTCTCGATGTAGAAATGCCTTATGGCAATGCTTTTGATTTGCTCGAGCAAGTGCAGGATGTTTCATTTGAAACGGTTTTTGTTACGGCATTTAGCAACTATGCCCTGAAAGCATTAAACCTAAGTGCTTCGTATTACATTTTAAAACCGATTGAGATTGACGAACTGATTCTGGCGGTTGATAAAATAAAAAAACAAAAAGAGGAACACAAAGAACTGCTGCACACTAAAATTCTGGTAGAGAACATTCATACAGAAAATAAGCAGGCTCAAAAAATTGTATTGCCCTTGCTGGATGGATTCGAAGTGATACAAGTAAAAGACATCATCCGTTGTGAAGCCAACGATAATTTTACAGATTTTATTTTGACCGGCAATCGCAAAGTGATGATTTGTCGAACGCTCAAGCATTACGAAACCATGCTGGAAGATTATAATTTTGTACGCGTACACAAATCACACCTGATCAATGTACAGCACGTGACCAAATACCTCAAAGGCAAAGGCGGTCAGCTCATCATGAGTGATCAGTCCTATGTAGACGTGTCGCCCAATAAAAAAGAGGTATTGATGCAGCGGTTTATCGGATAAATCACCTTCTACCCGGAAACAGGTATTGCTTGCTGTTTTTGACTGCGTAATTTTATAATTATACTACTAGCCACTTATCTCATGAAGCTACTTTTGTTCTTTCTGCAATGCATCGTTATATCAGTAGGCATGCCACTCGAAACACGTGCACAATTTTCTCTTCTCAAAGATGTTTATCCGGGTCCTGTATCAGGAATTGAACCTCCCTTTTTCATTTTTAAAAATAAGATGTACTTCAGTGCGGCTGATGATGTATACGGCTATGAATTGTGGGCATACGATGGCATCAATGAACCCTATATGGCTTATGACTTATTGCCAGGCAGTCCTACCAGCGGTTCGCGTCCGGCTCACTTTGCCATTTGCAAAGACACCTTATACTTTTCAGCCTTTGTAGACCTTACACAATCCTCTACTGCGATCCGGAAATACGATGGGGCTAATCCGCCTGTAATTGCTCCCTATGGAGCTGTAGCTTGGGTGGATCAGTTGATCGGTTTTCAAGATTTACTTTTTTTCCAAGGCTATGATGAAGATCATGGTTATGAACTCTGGACCTATGACGGAGTGCATGCTCCTCATTTATTAAAAGATATTAATCCCGGGGCAGGACATTCCTTGCACTATAGTTCTACCATTTTTAATAATAAACTGTATTTCATAGCCAATGACGGAACACATGGATACGAGCTCTGGGTATACGATGGAGTCAATGAACCTTCCATGGTATACGACATCACTCCTGATCCTAATGCCTACCCGTCTACTTCAGAGCTGATCATCTTCAACGACAAACTTTATTTCTCAGCCTCTACTCCAGACTATGGGAATGAACTATGGATGTACGATGGAATCAATGATCCCTTGAGGATTTCGGATATTAATCCAGGAGTAGATGATTCAGCACCTGGTTTCCTTACCGTATATCAGAGTAAGCTATATTTTAACGCCAGAACTTCCGGTTTGAATAATGAATTATGGGTATACAATGGCATGGATGATCCTGCTTTAGTAAAAGATATTTACCCTGGCAATAATGGGTCGGGGCCAAATTATTTAACGGTATACCACAACAAGCTTTATTTCACAGCCAGCATACCGGATCAGTGGCAGGAAGTATGGGTTTACGATGGGATGGAAGATCCCGTGCAACTTTCCAGCATCAGCCCGGATCCTGCGCAGTCTGCATCTGCTATTTTTTATCGGGTGTTCAATGATAAATTATATTTCTTAGCAGACGATAACATCAGCGGAGAAGAGTTATGGGTATACGACGATGGTATCGTTACTGCTACTCAACAAGTAAATGAAATATTTTCTTCTCTATCGGTTTATCCTAATCCAAGTCATGCTGCCTTCACTATACAGGGAAAAACAGAAGGTAATTATTATCTTTACGATGGAACAGGAAAAGAAGTCCTTACCGTACACTTAAACACGGCAAATAACTATCGTGTCACCATTGATCATTTAAGAGCAGGGCTTTATACTTTAAAGGGATTCACTACTAAAGAAACTGTATATCAAAAAATAGTGGTGATCAACTAATGGCATAAAACTGATAAAGATCACATGATGGATCTCTTCCTGTTTTAACTTGTTGGTTTTTTTATGACTATAAAAGACATTGCTTCTATCCGCTTACAAAGTCAACAGCTTAACGGAAACTCTTTTGAAAAACCGGAAGAACTGGTTCAATGGATGGGAGCGATGCAGGCACAGGACTATAGCATGTCCAAATGGGCCGTCGGTATTCGTATTCCCGGTACAACAGACGAAGCCATAGATAAAGCCATCAGTGAGGGCAAAATCATTCGCACGCATGTATTAAGACCTACTTGGCATTTGACTTCTCCGAAAGATATACACTGGATGCTGCAATTGACGGCTCCTCACATCAAGCCCCTCACCAAATCACGCGATAAGGAATTGGAGTTGACAGAAAAGATCTACACGAAGAGCAACGGAATCATTGAAAAAGCATTGACAGGAAATAAACACCTGACCAGAGACGAATTAATGGTCGAATTGTCTGCTCATAAAATCAAAGCGGACAGCGCGCGCGCAGCGCACCTGATGTTGCGCGCAGAGTTGGAAGGTATTATTTGCAGCGGCAAGTTAGTAGGGAAAACGCATACCTATGCTTTATTGGAAAACCGGATCATGCCCTCAAAAAAATTAAGTCGTGAAGAAGCTTTAGCCAAACTGGCATGGATCTACTTTACCAGTCATGCACCTGCTACTGTAAAAGATTTTGCCTGGTGGTCTGGTTTGTCACTGACTGACTCAAGAGCCGGATTAGAAAATATAAAAAGTAAACTGACTGGTGAAAAAATTGGAGACGAAACATACTGGCTGCCCGCAGCTTTCAAAATGAATGCTCTCAAAAAAACATCGTCACATTTTTTACCGGCATTTGATGAATTCATCATCAGTTACAAAGACCGCACAGCCTCTCTGGCATTGGAACACCAGTTCACTGCTTTTACCTCCAATGGTATCTTCAAACCTGTCTTGTTAGTTGACGGTCAGGGCATAGGCATCTGGAGTCGTACAGTGAAGAAAGATTCTGTTTTGATAGAAGCTGCTTTTTTCAAAACCCCTTCTAAAACTGCACGTTTGTTGCTGGAAAAAGAAGCTAAGTTGTACGGCCTCTTCTTAAACAAGAAGGTAGAGTTCATTTATTCTTGAGGTCATTAAACATTATATTGCTTATGAACAACCAGCCTGAACTTGTTGTTATCCGTTTACATTGATTATTGACTTATGAAATTTATCCCATACCTGGTTTCCATTTCCATTCTTCTTTTATCTCTCGTTGCGCAGGGTCAACACCAATTGAAACCTGGTTTCGATAAACAGGAATGTTTAGAACTTCTTAAGTTAAGTGCACACCATGCCGACAGTTCATTTTACCGTAACCTTCCTAAGCCTCAAAATTTTAAATCAAGCTACCGTTGTAAGGAAATGGGCCTGCAATTTTGTTGGGACCTTTGGACCAACGAATATCACCAGGCCGTGATCAATGTAAGAGGCAGTACCAGGGACCAGGAGAGTTGGCTGGCTAATTTTTATTCTGCCATGGTACCTGCCAAAGGTGAATTGCACTTGTCTAAAACTGAAACGTTTTCTTACGAACTTTCTTCTGATCCTAAAGCGGCTGTACATGTAGGCTACTTATTGAGTGTAGCTTTTTTGTCAAAAGACATCTTGCCAAAGATTGATTCGCTCTATAAGAAAGGCACCAAAAATATTCTTCTCGCCGGCCACAGCCAGGGCGGCGGGGTATGTTTCCTTCTCACCGCACATTTATACCGTTTGCAAAAACAAGGTAGACTTCCGGCTGATATCCGTTTCAAAACGTATTGTACCGCCGCACCTAAGCCAGGTAATTTATACTTCGCGTATACTTATGAACTACTCACACAAGAAGGCTGGGCCTACAATGTGGTAAGCACTGCCGATTGGGTTCCGGAAGTTCCGTTTAGTATACAAACCATTCATGATTTCAATACGGTGAATCCTTTCAAGGATGCCAAAAGATTAATCAAAAAAACGACAGGACCGAAAAAACTATTGCTGAAACATGTTTACCGTCAGCTCAGTAAACACCCACTCAAAGCACAGAAAAAATACGAGAAATTTCTGGGGCATTATTTATACAAGGGAATCAAAAAGACCTTGCCGGATTTTGAGGAGCCTCTATATTCCCATAGCAACGACTACGTAAGGACAGGCCGCACCATTGTGTTAGAGGCAGATGAAGCGTATTATAAGGAATATCCTGATAAGGCCAATGTGTTTTGTCATCATTTCTTTTATCAGTATTATTATTTGATTGCAAAATTGGGAGAGATTAAGTAGGATGTTTTTTCTAAGAACTGGTTATAAATTTGTGAGGTAGATAATTGTAATTTTTTGTGGTGCCTTGAAGAGAGCATAGGGCGTTCCCTTCGGGCCGGGCATTCGCCACTCGCTTCCCGCCAATCCATCTTAACTAGTTACCTCATCTGAATTTTGGCGGGAGAGCTCAGACAATGGCTCAATCCCTAACGCAAGTCAAATTTCTATTGATCAAACTTCCGAAGAAGCTACATATTATTTTTGATTGTTAGGCATATCTCTCTAAAGAGATTAACTTGGTATTTAATTTCGATCGAAGACCAAATCTTTTAAAAATGTCTGCTTCTCTTTCTTCCAGAATTTTCATCGTAGACGCACTGCGCGGCTTCGCGCTCGTCGGCATTTTGTTGCTTCATGCCATTGAACATTTTGATTTGCTCTTATATCCTCCAACAGCAACAGGTTGGTTAGCGACCCTGGATATCAACATCAGCAAAGTCCTGTTTTTTATTTTCGCCGGTAAAGCCTATTCTGTTTTCTCTATTCTCTTTGGTTTGAGTTTTTATATACAAATGCAAAAGCAAGCCCAACGCGGTGTGGACTTCCAGCTACGCTTCCTCTGGCGTCTTGTGATTCTTTTTGTTTTCGGTTATTTATTATCCTTGATTTATATCGGAGAAATTCTAACAGCCTTTGCGCTACTAGGTCTCCTGCTCCTTTTATTGAACCGCCTTACCAATCGCTGGCTGGTTATTCTTGCTGTGTTGTTTTTAGTACAGGCCCCTACACTTTTCCTATTAAGGGTTTCCTTTTCACAACCTGATTTTATGTACCAGGCCGACTGGAGCGCCTGGAAAAATGTTTTTGGAACTTTTTCAAAAGGTTCCTTTTTAGACGTGATCCGATTTAACTCTTATACCGGCCACCTTGCCAAATGGCAATTCTTCCTGAACACAGGACGCTACCTGCAACTGCTCGGTTTATTCATCATTGGATTATTGATCGGACGTATACAATACTTTGAGAGGCTAAGTGATTATTTAAAACTGACCCGAGTTGTTGCCTTAATGAGCAGTGTTTTATTTGTTACAGTCTTTACCTGTTCTTTCTTCCTTGCCGATTATTTCAATCCTTCTCAAACGGCTTTGCTTGCTACGTTGTGTGCTTCTTACAGTAATCTATTATTTACCTTTGTGCTCTTCACGGTCTTTGTTTTGCTCGCTGTAGAATGGAACACAGAAAATAAAAACACCTTGCTCGCCTCTTACGGTAAAATGAGCCTCACGAATTACATCGTTCAGCCGCTTATCGGAGTGACTTTCTTTTATGGTTTTGGATTCGCGATGTACAAGTACTTTGGCGTGACCTTCAGTTTTCTATTCGGTCTTATTTTTGTGATTTTACAATTGGCCGTTTCTCATTATTGGATGAAGAAATTTTACTACGGCCCGTTTGAATGGTTGTGGAGAGCCTTGACGTTTTGGGATTTTAGTATTCCGTTTAAAAAATAGTTTCGTTGATTATCCATCTGGCAAACTCTAAATCTCCTAAAGGGACTTTAATCGGATGCAAACAAAAAGGTCATCGCATAAAATAAGCGATGACCTTTTTATATAAAATAAACAACGTTCCCCCTTAGGAGCTAGGGGTTAAACTGTTTGACCCTTACTTCATCTTCACCATCTTAAACGTTGCCACTTCTTTATCATGCACCACAGTAACAAGGTATACTCCCGCAGCAAGTGACTGCCCGAGTGTGATGCTTTGATTGACATCCTGATTGTCGTTGGAATAAACCACTTCTCCTTGCATGTCCATAATTTTCAAAGATACTTTTTCTCCTTTCCAGGCTTGTAAATCAAGCGTTGTCTCCTGCACAAAAGGGTTTGGTGAAATGGTATAAGGACGACTTTCAGCTGTTTCGATGTCCGTCACTATAGGCGCATTGCAATTATTACCGATGCCGATCCAATCAATGTTTACTGTACCCGGAAAGCTGGCATTGTAAGTAGCGTTCGCTCCGGTAATGGGATACGAATAAAAACCCGGATTGATGTAGAATTGCAGTTTAGTGATGTTCGTGCTGTCTAGTATTCCGGGGCTGCCGCTGTTATAGTTTCTGAACTTGCCCGCAAAATTAATCGTGAACGTTTGATAAGTGGATGTAAGCTCCAGATCAATGGTATTTATATTATCTACTGTTCTTCCATTTACATCAGCCAATGTCAATCGCAGCAAGCAATTTCCGGAAGCTTTCGCTCTGATTTTCACAACGGGTTTATTGGCGGCACATTGAAAATTAACGGGCAGCGCAGAGGCTCCATTATTTAAGGTATAGGTGAAGTACGTCCATTCACCGTATCCGTTATTTGAAATTGTCCAATCTGTACCGGTCTCCGCATGTGAGAAAGCACCGGGAACAGGAGCGATCCAGCTTACAGTGCTGTTGTCGAAATCATCTGCCATCAAGCAGCCTGTAGGAGGATTGGCAATGGTGATGTAATTGGATTTTGTTTCTGTTTCTGTACCGTTTGCATTCGTTACCTGTAAACTGACTGTTTTTTGTCCGGCTGTGGCATACGTCACCGTATGAGGACCAACAGTAGCTGCGGTAGCAGGACTGGCTCCGGCACCAAAATTCCAGGCGTATGTTTCCCCGCCCACCAGGTGATCTGAGGCATTGGTAAATACGACCTGATTACCCGAACAAGAGGAGACCGTAGAAGCGGAGAAGTCCGCTGTCGGCGGCACTGTTCCTTCAAAAGTTGTCGTGAAGTAATTCATGTTTGTTCCGGTACCGGTAAATACAAATTTTACCAAATGCTGACCGCTGGTTAACACTACACCGCTCACATCATAATTTGACCAGGTTTGCCAGCCGCCTGTAGAAGCAATACTGACATTGCTTTTCACCACCTGGTCGTCTAACAGAATGTTGAATTTTCCGGTAGATACATTCGAGGCTACACGAAAACGAAACGTATAAGAACCGGTTGCACTAATATTGACTAAGTACTCATTCCACGTACCTGGATCAGTAAATCCTACATTTTGTCCCGCTCCCACATCACTGGTGTTTTGAAAGCCTGTGCCTTTGCGCCGGTACATTTTTTCTACTTCTATTTTCCCGGGAATCGCATGCTGAGGACCATAAGCGGCCGTGATGTAAGCCGTTCCCAATGGTTTCAGCAAACCATCAGCACCTAATAAGGAAACAGAAGGATTAGGCGTACTTCTTCCCGTAAACCAGGAGTAACGAAAGATATCCGGATCATTTTCAAAAGCGGCTACTGCATTTTGCAAATAGCTAATTTTATTCGCTTCGGTATCGGTATCCCAATAGGCAAACTCTGTCACCCAAATCGGACGGTTATACTTCTTTAACGAGTTGACCAAATAAGTCAATCCTCCGACGGTAGATTCGTAATTGTGAAAGGCGATGTAATCTACTTTGCAAGTTGGACAAGCAGCAAAAAAATCGTCGTGCCAATCAATAGGACTATCATAACCTGCATAACAAGCCGAACCACCACAGTAAGCAGCGGCAGCACTGACAATCTCCAGGTTTTTCGCAGCGGCAACCTGTTCTATCTTTGTCCACGCTGCAGCGGCATCTGCTGGAGTCATGCGTGCTTCCACATTAAAGTTAGGTTCGTTGTAGGCCAGTAAATATTTTGCACCTGTTGGAATTTTAGCTATCATATCAGCTACCGTATAATTATCATTCCATGCCATGGGTACAAACTCTACACCGAATGAACTGTAATAGTTTTTGATTGCGTCATCAGGAATGGCACTCCAGTTATACCACCAGGATACTCCTTCTGCTACTTTATTCAAATCAGCCTGAGAATGATAACCATAGGCCATTCCCCTTTTGGGACTAACTTGCGCCTGCAACATCAAAGAACAACCACAAAGGAAGAGCAAAAGCCATTTTATTTTTTTCATACACACCACCATTATTGTTTTACAAATCTGACTGATGCTAATAGATACTCATTACAGTTAAAAAATGACGGGAAACAACTGTCATATAAGAGCCCAAGCCTTTATTTATACGTTGTAAAGAGTATTCTTGTTTGGCTTTAAACACATTGATTGCACTATGTCTCAAGTGCTTAGAAAAGATCATGAAACAATTGTACCTTTTACATACCAAGAATGATTTTTTAGTCCAAAAATATCTCTGTTTCCTGCTAAATAAAAAAAGCCTTGTGAATGGATTTCACAAGGCTTTTGCTCTTAGGCAACATTGCTATTCGTTTTTCTTTCGAAACAATCCCCACAATCCTTTGCGTGGCTTCTCCTTTTTATTTTTCTCTTCGTCTGAATTTTCTTCTTTATCGTCCTTCTTTTTCTTCCCGAATAATTTGTCCCACAAATTTTGTTTAGGCTCTTCATAAGAAACGCAGTTCAGCCTTTCTATTGCGGTTTGAGACAAGGGAGAAAAATGTTGGTTTCTATTGTTCTTGAACGCAGGATCACGGTCTACTTTTGCCATGAATTTGGCCCATACCGGCAAAGCGGTAGCGGCCCCTTTTCCCAAGGCCAGCGAACGGAAATGTACCCGGCGATCTTCTGCACCTACCCAAACGCCTGCAACAAGAGTCGGCGTATAACCGATAAACCAGCCGTCAGCCTGAGACTGTGTGGTGCCTGTTTTTCCGGCGATGTCGCGCCGAAAACCATATACAGAACGCAAAGAAGAGCCGGTGCCTTCATTGACTGCATTCTGTAGCATGTGTGTCAACATGGCGGCATCGTCGGTAGACAAAACGCGTTTCGGTTTTTGTTGTTTATGCAGAAAAATTTCTTTGTCGTGTTTATCTGTGATGCGAATCAAATAGACGGGAGTATTCGTTACTCCTTCATTGGCAAAGGTGGAATAAGCCGTTACCATTTCCGTAAGCGATACATCTCCTGACCCCAATGCAATAGAAGGAATAGGATCCAGTTCGCTGGTAATGCCCATCCTACGTGCCAGTTGAATGGTGTTGCCGATGCCGGATCGAACAATCAATTCTGCCGAAACGGTATTCACTGATTTGGTCAAGGCGCCTTCCATGGAATAAGTACCGCCATACTCGTTCTCCGAATTGCCAGGCGACCAGCCGTCAAACTCCTCGTAGACTTTCTTTTCATCGGAAAACCGTTCGCAAGGATCTATGCCTTGTTTCAAAGCGGAGGCATAAACGATCGGTTTGAAAGTAGAACCCACTTGTCGTTTGGTGTTTGTATTCACGTGATCGTATTGAAAATATTCGTGATCAATACCGCCGACCCAGGCCTTTACGTAGCCGCTCTCCGGAGCCATGGCCAGTAAACCGGCTTGTAAAAAGTACTGGTAATATTTCAGTGAATCCAGCGGACTCATTGTCACTTCTTTATCGCCCGACCAGGAAAATACTTTCATGGGAATAGGCTTATTGAAAATAGCGGTGATCTCTTTTTCTGACAAGCCTTGTGCTTTCATGTCCTGGTAGCGGTCGCATCTTTTCTTCGCATCGGTAATCACCGCTGTGTTTTTACCCCAGGGCTTTTGCCCTTTCCAATGCGCGAAAAAAATATTTTGCAAAACAGCCAAATGTTCCTGCACAGCCTCCTCTGCATGACGCTGCATGCGGGAATCCAGTGTGGTATATATTTTCAAGCCGTCGGTATAAAGATTGTATTCTGTGCCGTCTGCTTTAGGGTGTTCTGCGCACCAGGTCAGTAATTCCTGCCTTAAATGTTCTCTAAAATAAGGCGCCAATCCTTCGTGATGATTTTCTACGGTGTAATTCACCACCAAGGGCAATGCTTTCAGCGAGTCAACCGACTTTCTTGACAAGTATTCGTTTTTATACAATTGTTCCAGTACTACATTTCGTCTCTCCCTGGAACGTGCAGGATTCTTACGCGGATTATACGAAGTGTTTGCTTTCAACATGCCCACCAATACAGCCGATTCCTGGATGCTTAAGGCTGAAGGTGCTTTATCGAAAAAACGTTTCGCTGCCACTTTGATGCCGTAGGCGTTGTCACCAAAAGGAACGGTGTTGAGGTACAGCGTCAGGATCTGTTCTTTGTTGAATACTTTTTCAAGTTTACGCGCCGTAATCGCTTCCCGTAATTTATTTAAAGGCAAAGAAAAAAAACGATACTGCCTGCGTGGAAAAACATTCTTCGCTAATTGCTGACTGATGGTACTTCCTCCTCCTGAATTTTCTTTACGCAGCAAAATACTTTTGACCAACACGCGCAGCATACCGATACCATCCACTCCCGTATGTTCATAAAAACGCGCGTCTTCAGTCGCTATCAAGGCATGAATAAGATCCTGTGAGATTTCCGGATACGCTACATTGCTGCGTTCATAAATAAAATATTTACCGAGCAGCACGCCATCGGCAGCATAAACTTCCGACGCCGTATGATTCTGAATGTTTCTCAAGGCTTCTTCCGAAGGTACTTTGCCCGCGACATAACGGTATACGATTACCAGGCCGATGATGAATAAAATAAATAATGCGGCAATGGCAAGCAGCGCTCGTTTGAGCCAACGGTTTGCAAAAAATAATTTTAACTTTTCTTTAGAAAATACAGGCATGCTTTAGCTGGTGGATTTGTGTGATAACGTCTAAAAGTATCAATCCATTGTCACAGTTACAACTGTGTAGAATCTCCCCAGGAGATTGAAAGGGAATTAAAGAGTAATTATTTGTCGCAGGATGAAAATCGGGATGGATAGATTTGCTGGAAGGTGTAGCAGCAAGGAGGTTATAATATGCTTCAGTTGGGCGTTCCCTTCGGGCCGGGCTTTCGCCACTCGCTTCCCGCCATACTGTCTGACTATTTATGCCAACCTTCATGGCGGGAGAGCTCAAACAATGGCTCAATCCCTAACGCAGGCCTCGTGAGGATAAATTGCGTTAGGGATCGAGAACAATCAAGCACGTGAGTGCGAAGATTGCGAACGTAGTTCTGCCCGAAGCGCGTCAGCATGTGTGGCTGGCGGACTTGAAGCGAGAGCCCGACCGCCGCTGTGAGGATGGGAAATGCTTTAGCGTTTGATCGGCGGTAACGCCCACCAAGCACATATCACCTTCTTTCAAATTATAGAGATATTTATATCTTATTCATCATTCCTATTCCTGCTTCAAAATAGAATAAATACAAAACTCATAAATGCTCCGCGTTTAAACATCCATTAAACCCAATGAAAAAACTCTTCTCCCTTCTGGCTTTAACCAAATCTTACCCCTACTTTAAAGTCTGATTTACCTCATTTTTAATGGACGCAACTGATTTCCAATCCTTATTTGAAGCTATTCCAGGACTTCACATCGTCCTTTCGCCGGACTTCAAAATTGTAGCGGCGAGTGACAGCTATGTTGCTGTTACACAAAAAAAGCGGGAAGAACTTTTAGGACGTATCCTTTTTGAAATTTTTCCGGATAACCCTGAAGATGTCAAGAACAATGCGGGCTACAGTCTGCAAGGTGCTTTGAAAACGGTACTGGAGCAGAAAAAAACACTGCATACGCCTTTAAGAAAATACAAGGTTCAGAACCACGATGGAACCTTTGAAACAAAATACTGGAGCTCGGAAGACAAGCCTTTGCTGAATGATAAAAACGAGGTCCGCTTCATTCTTCATACCATCACGGAAATCACCGAGCTTATCCGTTCAGAACAATTGTTCAGTAACATATTCGAACACAATCCTGCCTCCATTGCTTTGTCGCGCATGAGCGATGGAAAAATCATCAATGTCAATAAAGCCTTGCTTACCCTTTTTGAGTTCCCTTCCAAAGAAGAAATCATCGGCAGGACTTCAGCAGATATGAAAGTGGCGATGGACGACAGCGCACGCGATCAAATTGTAGCTGCATTATCCAAAGGAGAAAAGGTAGTAGGACTGGAAGGTCAAATCCGTCAGGTCTCAGGCGCCATACGCTGGATTTCCTGTTCAATACAGGTAGTGGACATCAACAATGAAAAATGCATGCTTTCTACGATGCTGGACATTACGCAGAAAAAAGAAGATGAAGTACATAAGCAATTGCAAGCTGTTCAACTCAAGCAAGCCAATGAAGAACTGGAAACCTTCAGCTATTCTGTATCGCACGATTTGAAAGCGCCGCTTCGTTCGCTGGAAGGTTTTTCTAAACTGCTCATAGAAAACTATAAAGGTAAATTTGACGCTGATGCAGACCGCTGGTTGAATTTTATAGCAGAGAACGCCAACCGCATGGGCGTACTCATCAATGACATTTTAAATTTCTCCCGCATCAGCCGAAGCAATTTGAATACCGTTTCCGTTTCCATGCAGCAAATGGTAGAGGAATTGTTTAACAACGAAAAAAACAATTACCCCGGTAAGCGCATTGAACTGCACATAGGAAAACTGGAAAATGCAGACGGAGACCGCGCCATGCTCGGACAAGTATGGCAAAATCTAATCTCTAATGCTTTAAAGTATTCTTCTAAAAACGAACACATTTCCGTTGCCATTGATTGTAAGAAAGAAGAGGACTTTATTGTTTACACCATTCAAGACAACGGTGTAGGATTCGATGAAAAATATAAGGATAAACTTTTTGGCGTATTCCAACGTTTACACCGCAGCGAGGAGTTTGAAGGTACAGGCGTAGGGCTCGCTATCGTCAATCGCATCATACAAAAACACGAGGGTTGGATTCAGGTAAGCAGTACATTGGGGAAAGGAACTGAATTCACGTTTGCACTTCCTGTTATTAAACACAATTGATCATGACCGAACTCATTGTTGACATCCTTTTAGTAGAAGACCGTATGGAAGATGCCGAACTGGCTATGATGGGTCTGAAGAAATACAACCTGATCAATAAAATCGATTGGGTGAAAGACGGTGAAGAAGCACTGGAATATGTGTTTGCCGAAGGACGTTATAGTCACCGCAGCATCGAGAACAAACCCAAAATGATCTTACTCGACATTCAAATGCCGAAGGTTGACGGACTGCAAGTGTTGAAAAGAATACGCAGTGACGAACGAACAAGAGATATTCCGGTGATTGTGCTGACCACTTCCAAAGAACAACAAGACATTATAGATGCCTACCAGCTCAAGGTGAATGCTTACATCCTGAAACCCGTTGATTTCGCAGGTTTCACAGAAGCGATGAAAGCCATGGGAATGTTTTGGATCTTATTAAATCAAAGACCTTATTAGTTGTTAGTTGTTAGCTGTTAGTTGTTTTTACATATAATTTATGAAAGCAGTTGTCTTAAAGGAATTCGGAGGAGTGGAGAATCTTGTGACGGAAGAATTACCGGTGCCGGCAATTGCTCCGGATGAAGTATTGATCCAGGTGAAAGCCATCAGCATCAATCCTGTCGATGTGAAAACACGCGCCGGGAAAGGCATGGCGGGACGCCTGAAAGAAATAAAACCATTGATCATCGGATGGGATATTTCCGGTATCGTCAGTGAAGTTGGTTCTGCTGTCAGCGCCTTCAAAAAAGGCGATGCCGTATTTGGCATGGTCAACTTTCCCGGACATGGTAAAGCTTATGCCGAATATGTCGCTGCTCCTGCAGCCCATCTTGCCCTAAAACCTTCCAACATCTCACACGAAGAAGCAGCGGCAGCCACACTGGCCGCTCTTACGGCCTGGCAAGCGTTGGTTACACATGCCAATGTTCAACCCGGAGCTCAGGTCCTGATTCATGCCGCTTCGGGCGGTGTTGGTCACTATGCCGTGCAATTGGCCAGACATTTGGGTGCGAAGGTAACGGGAACTTCATCGGGCAGCAATAAAGCCTTTGTTTTAAGCCTGGGTGCCACTCAACACATTGATTACAAAAGAGAGGTGCTGGAAGATGTCGCCCATCACATGGATTTCGTACTGGATACGATCGGCGGTGAATCGATTGATCAT
>Ga0247808_10000806_pt1 | contig 15111 bp, 14 predicted proteins | sample UWRJL089202R1_FD_179914 | JGI IMG/M metagenome (GOLD analysis project Ga0247808, IMG submission 179914) | Plant litter microbial communities from Arlington Agricultural Research Station in Wisconsin, United States - UWRJ-L089-202R-1 | ecosystem: Environmental > Terrestrial > Plant litter >... | reverse complement strand
AGCGCGGTGCCGTGGTTAAGAGTTGTTGGGTCGACGGGTGCAAGCTGTTTTGCACCGCTGATGAATCCGCGGCACGAGGGCTTGTTGCAGGTGCAGGTAAATCCTTGGGCCTGTAGATATGTTAGCATCTCCAAGAAACTAAGGTAGCAGAGTCAAGAGGTCATGAGTCTAGATTAGACTGCAAATTTCTCGCTTCTTGATCTGTTAGAACTCGGAATTTTCTTTACCATAGAATACTCTGTTGATGGATAAAAGAAGGTGAGCTCTTCGTTTTTCTTGATACCTTTGGGACCTGCAATGATCTTCATGTTTCCGACATCGAAGATCTTTAATATTGGTTAGTGGGCTTCTCTTTTTCCATAGACAAAGATTGTAGAGAAGACATACTAAGCTGGGTTCACAAGAATGGTTAATATAAACTAGATCAGAATTGAGGCTGAAGTGAGCATCCTATACCTCTGATCAATATTAAAGTTTTTGAACACAATCTCCGTTTAAGAGTTTATATCCAGCAGAGATTTCAATCACTTACGGCACCCATTTGCACCGTGGCATAGGTTGGCTCTTTATCCTCAGTGCATGGAGGGAAGTTGAGCTCGGCAAAAGTTTCGAACGGTTTCAGATCTACCATTGAAATGGACAAAGTGTTGTAATCACCCGATTTAAGATGTACTTTTTGGACATCGGGGTGGGAAGGCTGCTTCCAAGTAATTGCAATTGGTGCCATTTTAGTCACCGATGTGGGTCAGATATTGAAGTGTGATTTTTGATCTGATTTTTGAGATGTGATGTTTACCGTGCGTAAGTTCAGCCACGAAGAGGGTGCTTTTGTCGTTTGGGCAACTACAGAACACGGATCTGTTTCTGGTGACAAATTTGGTCGCTGATGATTTAGAGTTCTTCTGTAGATTTGGGCTGCTTTTGCGAAAACTGGCACAACAGTGGTTAGCTAGGTTATAGCGAAGATGGATTCATCACAAATCGTACGCAGTGTGTTATCTGTTAAAATTGTGGTATTATGAAGTCGATAAGAACAATCTAATTGTTCAAGTAAACAGTGAAATGTAATGTGAAATCGATCCTGTGACGTGCAAGTAACCCACTCCACCGCTCCAGCTCCTGGACCGAGGTGTACCGTTAAGCGAAAAATTATGTGGGTAAAAGGGGTCCTTGCGAAGATACCATCGATGTTAGAAGCTAGAGTATTAAAATGTCAGTTCAAACCATACGCATGGTTATTGGGTTTGATCAATTCGAATACGGGGCACCATACGCTCGTATTAGCGTAGTGCTCGTTGTATTTTAGTGGGATCAAGAGTGTGCTGTCTTGACTATGTATTGAGAGGTGTTTATATACCTAAATGGTATTATATAGTTATGTGGCTAGGTTATATGACTAGTATTCTATTCAAATATACTAACGCTGGAGCTACTCTAAAGGTAGTCAAAGGCTTTAAATATAGTAGTTCTTGATTCTTATGCTAGAATAACCATTCTCTGAATAGTATTAGAAATATACTCTTCTAAATACTCAACCTTTATATGTCGGCAACTATGAATATGCTTATAAAAGATCATATATAACTAGAAGGTAAAGCTACACTGTTGGTGTATTCTTACTACAAGTATGTACTACTGGTCATGTGACTACGTCACATGACCATTGTGGGTCCCTAGTTGGGGATATCATCAACACTTGTATGTAGTCAATAATACAACACCGATTACTCTACGAATACAACCAGCACATACGTGATACCACGTAGTCGTGCCACGTATTCAGAGTCAATCGACATACACTTTGCACATTTAACTAGTTAATAGTCTGGTAGATGTCGAAAGAGAGCTTGGCCTGAAGGAAACTCTATAAAGCAGCATGCATAAATTCATAGTTAAGGTTTCTTGTAAAAGCTAGGCTGGCGAAGTGTCAAGGACCTGTAATCACGATACGGGCAAAAAGAGAGGTTCCTCAGCGTGTGAAACGTGTATAAAGGTTCTTGGATTGTGATAAGTCTAGGGAAGGAAGCTCTCCGTAGGGAGAGATTCTAGGTAAGAGGGGTGTGGATGCCTGAGGCCACAACCCGAAGGGGTTATAGCTCTTAAGGAGACTGGTCAAAAGAAGAAAATTCTAAAGCTTTGATTCTTTTACGTAGACTGATCAATTAATTCTCAAAGTAGAATTCAAGACCTTCAAGCTTTTCTTGATGTTATTGTCTTAATCCTCGGATCTCCTCTTGCAGATCTGCAACTGAAGGTTGTACGTAGGCTCCGCAGGGGCCTCTCGAATTCGTACAGTTGTCAGGAGGGGGTTTCCGAAGGGCTCGCAGGAGGGGCTCGTGTACAAGGTTCGTACAGTTGGCTGGGTGTGCTGCTGGCTATTGGGTGCTTAAATGAGCTGATTTGCCGCAGCGTTAGCTGGCTGGAAGACTTTGAAGTGCTATAAGCTGGGTTTTCGACGCTCAATTAAGAGGCTGGCCGGTGATAGAGTTGCTGCTAGGCATTGAAGTTGCGTTTACAGGTGATCATGTCAATAAGTAAAATGAACTTCTATTGATCAATGTCAGTGTAAATCATACGCATAGTTATGAGGTTTGATCACTTCGAATACGGGGCACGATACTCTCATATTAGCGTAGTGCTCGTTGTATTTTAGTGGGATCAAGAGTGTGTTGTACTGACTATGTACTTGAGGGGTGTTTATATACCTAAATGGTACCACATGGTCATGTGACCATATCACATGACTAGTATGCTATTTGAATATGCCAACATAAAACTTGTACTTTGTGGGGTGTTGATAATTATTTCACTTTAGCATGTAGTAGATTCTATGCAGAATGCCATATGAATTGATATAATCTGCCGTATTGGCTGTTTGACAGCATATTTAAGACTAAGAAGAGTCTGGGAAGCTGGGCAACAACGTATATTCTATGCTGGAATTTCCTATTGCTGCTTCCAATTTTGCGCAGCATAAAACAACAAAATTCGGGCGGGATATGCGGTTTAACTTGGGCCAGAGCCAGAGTACAAGTTCTCAGTCCTGCTGCAAGTCAATGAAATAATTTTCAACCCATTACAGCCTCATTTTGCTTTTTCCGTGCCGTTGTCATGAATAATCTTCATCAATAGCTCTAGGCTTGTGCCACACAACAGAAGGAGGGGAAAAGCATTAAAAGCCCTCACACCTCCATTTGCACTTTTCAGGATAAGCCGTTTGAAAGCGTCTGAAAACCCAAGAGCGAATAAGAAGCCTCACGCGACCAGAACCTGGAGTGACCTTGTCGTGCGGATGTCACCATACCATCTAGAGGACTGGGTGTTTGCTCATGCGGCGTCGTTTTTTAGAGTTTAATGATTTTTTAAAATTGCCTCTTTGTTTATTGTGATCAGATGCACACGGAAGCAGGAGTGTCAATGTGAAAGCCATCGCTGACTTGATTAAATTATGGTAGTCTTTGATGGGTACAGACAGGTATTTGGATTCTCTGGCCTTTCTCACTGCCAGTATTCTACTTGTAGAAGGCGTCTACGCTTCGCAGTTGTATTGGGACAAGCGTCAAGCTCGCTCGGCGACCCTGGGTTTTCCTGACAATGCATCCGTACGTAACGCTAGCGCTCCTATTGCGGCATAACTCCGTATCTTCTCTCTCCTAGTACCTTTACGCTTGTGTAAAACAATAAAGCCTCCCCCTGAGCTCCCTATCAGCTTCGCGCTACGGAAACAGTCGAGGCTGGCTCCATGTAATTAACGCATACGTACACGTAGCATTCAACCTACCATCAATGTCCCGCACTACGGGGCACGAATCACAAGCTATAGCGATATCAACAAGCTTAAAGGGGGTGGGGAAGTGGGTTGCGGCATGAGAAATGGGAGTGCTGTAGCGTTGCCGCTGAATCTCCCCCTTCTATGCATTTTTCCAGAATATTGCCTTCTTCGAGTATCTGCTGGCGATGGATTGTCCCGGCGGATGCGGATGAGGTGATCGTCTGTTATCAACGCGGTGTTGTCAAGTCAGGTACCGTTTCAGGCCTTCCTGGACCAGCAAGATCCAAAGTAGCCATCCTGTGTGCTACCACAACGTAAGCAGTGACATGAAGTATCACATCACCAGGTTTTCTTGCTCTTACTGTGATTGCAGACCATCATGCCAGTGGCATGCATATACCTAGATTGTATTTATTCACGCGAGGTCATGATGTATAGCTGGTTCTTGGTATTCAGTAATCAGTAAAACAACCAATCAGTATTCGACTGTCGTACAACAGTACTTCAGTACCACTTGCTGTGTTACTTATCGTACCTCGCCACATATTGCGATTTTCCTGCGTTGCCATTCGCCAATTTCTCCCAATGAATTCCTTCTGGGGTCGTACTTGGTTCTTATCTGTGGATCGACAACCCTCAGGCTCTAAAACAAAATTGGTCGCTCCTTTATCCCAGACTCTCCGTAAACTGTCCCAAGATTGAAGCTTCTAGCGTCGGAACTTAGCACTATCTTGGAAATCCTTGGTAAAAGCTTGAGGCGGCCTTGGGAAAAGCTTCTGTTGATTCGATGCAGCCACTATCTACCGGCAAGGGCAGCACCTCTACAGCTCGGCGTTGCCGTAACGCTCCTGATGCTGACCTGGGCTTACACTAAAGACATCCATGTACCAGGAAATCTGGCCGCCGCCTTGAAAAGTTGAGAAAGCCAACTGGGGAAAGTGATGGGGTTCTGTTAGGGAGACGAGGTGGATCTATCTCCATGTACATGTATATATATATATGAGCACATCCTCTTAAGATGGCAATCGTAGAGCCACCATCCGATCAAATTCGAGCTCAAATCTCGCTCTTTTTCCTCTCCTGCGTGCAGGTTCCCCTTCTAGCTCACTAGACTGAGTGAACAGAGCCTAACATGGCCGAATACGATACGAAAGAAAAGTACGATGTGGAATCAAACTCAGCAGCAGTAACTGGCTCGCCCGGGGAAATGGAGGTGCCTGGAGGAGAGCGCAAGCTGAAAACTAACTTGAAAGGCAGACACATGCAGGTTCGTCGCATTCTTGCAATGGGTTATCTTCTTTACCATGCTAATATATTGCAGATGATTGCCATCGGTGGTTCCATTGGTGCTGGTTTATTCGTTGGTGCTGGAGGAGCTCTTAGATCAGGAGGGCCGGGTGCTTTGGTCATAGATTTCATGATCACTGGTTTCATGTTGTTGATGACTGTCAATGCCTTGGGAGAACTTGCTGGTATGGTTTCCTCTCTAGGAATGTATTGGACTTGAACACTAATATCTGCAATAGCTCTTTACCCTGTCGCTGGTTCCTTCTACACGTACTCTGTACGCTTCATCGACCCAGCTTGGGGATTCGCAATGGGCTGGAACTACGCCATGAACTGGTTGGTTGTGTTGCCTTTTGAGCTTACAGTTGCCGGAGTCACAATTGCTTTCTGGACCGATCCAGACAACACTGGCCATCCTTCTGTTAATGTTGCTGTCTGGATCGCAATCTTCTTGGTGTCAGTCATCGCAGTCAACTTTTTCGGCGTGAAAGGCTACGGAGAGGTTGAGTTCGTTCTTGGTCTCATTAAGGTCATCGCGATCATTGGGTTTATCATCCTTGGTGTCATTATCAACTGTGGAGGTGTGTCCACTGACAATAGAGGCTACATCGGCGCCAAATACTGGCATGATCCTGGAGCATTCCGTAACGGGTTCAAAGGATTTTGCTCAGTTTTCGTCACTGCTTCTTTTGCATTCGGTGGAACAGAATTGGTAGGACTTGCAGCTGCGGAAGCAGATAATCCTCGTAAGACGATCCCAAAGGCCACAAAACAGGTTTTCTGGCGTATCGCCCTCTTCTACGTGATCTCTCTGTTCATCTTGGGACTCATAGTTCCATCCGATAACGAAGATCTTTCCCATTCAGGTGGCGGAGAGACCCGGTACTCCCCTTTCGTCTTGTCCTTCAAGCTTGCCGGTATCAAGATCCTCCCATCGATCTTCAACGCCGTCATTACCATCTCTGTTCTCTCTGTTGCCAACTCCTGTAGTTACGCCAGTACCCGAACTGTCCAAGCACTTTGTGCTCAAGGAATGGGTCCCAAATGGGGCGCAAAGATTGATAGAAAGGGTCGTCCTTGGGTGGTTCTCATTTTCGCCCTCGCCATTGGATGTCTCGCCTTCGTCAATGTTGCCCCTGAAGGAGGAACCATCTTCACTTGGTTACTTTCCCTCTCTGGTCTGTCGAACTTCTTCACTTGGGGATCCATCTGCTTCGCACATATCCGATTCCGAAAAGCCTGGGCACGTGCAGGTCGTACCACTGATGACCTGCCATTTGCTGCCATGTTTGGAGTTGTTGGTTCTTGGCTTGGACTTGGACTGAACATTCTCTGTCTTATTGCCCAGTTCTATGTCGCTCTCTTCCCAATTGGCGGGTCACCCAATGCTGAGGCATTCTTCCAATCCTACTTGGCCGCCCCAATTGTTATCCTTTTCTTCGTTGGTTACAAATTATACTACAGACAGTGGTCGATTGGCGTCGTTGCGAGCGAGATCGATGTTGACTTTGGACGCCGAGAGATTGACATTGCTGCTTTCAGACAGGAATTGGATGACGAGAGAACGATGAAGGCAGGCTGGCCTTGGTGGAAGAGACAATGGGATTTCTGGTTCTAGATTAAGATCCAGTCCTTCTTTGAAGTATTAGAGTTTTAGATATACACTCCTAGAAATATATACTCCCACTTGAGAATACAGTGTATAGCATCTCATTCGTTAAGAAAAAATGAACTCTCATGATCACTTACTCCGCGAGATAGCCTGTATTAATTTCGCATAGTGGAGCTTAAGCCTGCGGTTGTATTTAATGCGAATATCACATCGCAAGCCCAATAAGTATTATTATTGCGATACGGAATAACGCCTTCGTGTAACCGAAGGCTCTCAAAAATGAGACCTAAAACGCGGTTCTCGTTTCTTGCTGACAATACCACAGATTCCTAAATAAATCAAGTAGGGAAGGCATCGTTACATCGTACTTTCATACTTGTGCTCAAATCTCGCTCAGTGATAAGCATTTAGGAGTTGGTAATTTGGCTGTACGAATTATTTTAGACCTGGCGTGCCATCCTTCACAATCCTTTCGCTAAATTTTAACACCAAGTCCTATGGCTGCCATCCTATTGATGTAAGACCAACCGTTTGACCAGTTCTAAACCATGCAAAGTTGGAAGCAATGTTGGAATCAACAACATTAGCCCCTTAAAAAGGCTCACTAACGCGTACACGATGTGAATGATGATGAGATATGGTGAGTTACTCCTCAAGTTCACCGACAACATAAATATCCGGCGGAAGCTGTAGCCTCACTACAACAGTTTCCTAGAGCAACAGTACGAATTCTTGAATCACGGGTTGATGAAAGCTCGACGACATAGTTGTTTCAATATAAAAGGATCAATTAGATTACGATTATCTCGTTGTGATATCGAAAGATCAGCGTGTGGTTGATGTGCCCATAGCCCTCCCAAGAACGAGGAATCCAGTTTACAGAGTCGCCACATCTATCAACAAACTCTAGGACTACCAAACCCTTTAGCCATAAAACGTCCAGAACCATTCACTCAGCGAGTACTAGTTAAGTGCCATCCACCGCCGCCATTCACGAGTCTTGCATTCGACTGCTCAGCCAGTTGGACCATTCGTTGGCGCTCATCCAGATGTCGTAGGTTGCCCCTAAGCTTCTCGCTGGACCCGTACATCACTGCAAGTGCTGACGATTTGATAACTTTCACCCGAGAAACCTTGGTCTTATAGATAGTTCCCGCCAAAAGAACAAAGCTGAGAAGCAGCAAAGCGAGGAGATAGCTGAGCCAAGGCCAGCGTACTTCAACATAGCTCTGTCCGATGTACGCTGTTCCGATTGCGGGAGTGCCTCTGAACGGTCGACTACGTATGCTATAATCGTGTCAGCTACGAAAGGCTACATAAGAAGGTTGGGTTAGCAACTCACTTATTGCTGAGACTGGTTGCAATATTTGCGACAAGTGTATTCACCGTCTTGAGTTGTAAGTCTCTTTCTTGCTGGAAGGTCATTGATCCGTTGCGCTTGCCAATCGTAACGGGGTTGAAAAGAGCTGTTGTTATCACCTCAGCGCCATCACTTCCATAATCAGCATTAGCAGAATACGTGGTTCCTTCCATCATTTTGGATAGAAAGAAGCGCACTGTTTCCCTTGAGTCACGGTCAACGGTATAGTTCTCTTGTTTATCCTTCCCGCCACTCAAGACCAATGCGGACTCTTCAATGAGATGGCGTGTATCTTCGCTTGTCAATGGATCGGGAATAACATCCGGTGAAGTTTCAAAAACCCCCTCCATTGTCTTGACGTCAGTTGATATTTTGATTGGGTTCGACGATGGAATACCGTCGACAACTTGAGTATCATGTTCCCCAACACACCAATAAAACAAGATCTCGATGGCGCTATGAGGGATAAACGGTCGTCCGAATTGCTCTTGTCGGTCATTCTTGAAGATAAGAAATATGTTCGCAATGCTAACGTCCATGACATTAGGTATATCCAAAAACGCGATGGATCGATTTGCAGCTGGACGAGTATTTTTGTCGACATGTGTCATGTTAATGCCCAAATATTGGGTTGAGTTCATGAGTGCACCATTTGGCAACGACACTTGTACCATGCTAGGACTTGTTTTATTCACATCGCCCGCGTTGTATTCAAGAGGTGTGTAGGTGAGTTTGTCGGTCACGTTAGCCGTTTTAGAGCAGATCTGTAACGTCCGGTATGGTTCCCAAGTGCAATTCCCAGTTGCACATGTTGGTGCAATCGTTGGAATTACTTGGTCATAAGGATGAAAGAGACCGCTCTGTGCAGCATCCTTCAGAGAGTAGTCCACGGTATCTGTGTCATGTCAGAATCATATGTTGGGGTTTCTTTTGGCTGTGTGATATGGACAACTTACAGCCTGCCGTGTTTTGTCCTTGGTGAGTACGTGCATAGAACAGGTCGCTTCTATCGGAAAAAGATGTGTTCAATCGATTTGATACTGGTCGAGTTGGATAGGCAATCATTTGTTGCGTGATGAAAGAAGTGCCAAATCCCAAGATAGATACCACTGCACCGATGCAGGCCAAGTGACTACACTAGCGATTAGTATACATCCACACCACGAGAAATATTTACTTACATTCCCTTTAGTCTACCAATGAGCTTCAAACCACCAATTGGTCCTCTGGAAGCTTCGTCGAAAGTTTGGAAGTCTGCAAGAGGACGTTCTTTCTCGGCAAACCAAATCCACTTTAGCTGACCTATTGCTGCTCCAATTGGTACGGTAAGGCCGGCTTTTGCAACGGTTGTCAAGAGTGCAAGAATGGAATTAAGAGTAACCTTATGTGGCCAGGATGGGAGTGGTTGACCGTCATAATAAAGCAAGATGAAGATGATTGCTAAAATGGAGTTAGCCAACCATATAACTAAAGTAGCGTGGGAGTTGAGAGAAGATGAGGACGCTATTACAGAGGGTTTTATACATACCACACGACGCGCCAATACTCAATAAACAGCCTAGAAGTTCAACAAGCCACCAGTCCTTGAGTTTTCGGAAGACACTGCGATTATCTTGCCATGGTTCAGAACTATACTCCTGGGCCCTTTCGTGGACAAAAGCACCATTCTTCTCTGCATCTCCGAGGTGACCATTCATGCCAGACCTAGAGGAGACAGGACTATCCCCAAGGCCCCCTTTAGACGTCATGGTGTCTGGCGAAGATAGTGTGTGGGAGGTCATATTGCTGTTGAGATTGAGATACGAATTTCTGGAGAGTTTTTAGGGGGATTCACTTCACGACAAATTCATTCAAGAAGATGACCATATGCAGGGGAAATGAAGCTGTGGGTGGGCTTGAATATGAACGAAATGAAGTCACAGAAACGGCCCTCCATGAACTGGACCATACGCGTTTTACGAGCCAATCGAAAGTCATGAAGCTGTTTACCTCCACTCAGGACCGGAGTTTCAGCCATGCGAGTGCAGTCAACATGCAGCCAAGAAGTACGTGATGGTGAACACAGCATCAGCCTTCCCCTGAATTTTGATTAAACACCCAGAGCCATATCCGACTTTAGGACTGACAACACCACAATGCGTCAAAAATCCAACATTTCAACGTGTCAAACATGCTGCTGGACTAATAGCAATTGACAAGAACCAACATTTGGGAAACGCTAATCTCAACTAAGAGACAGAGCACAGACAGAAGGAAGCCATCCGCAGGTCAAGTAGTACCAATTAATATATGCTCGTGCAGCAATGCTGCTACTGTGACTTAAAACGTTCCGGTCATGCTAACCATACTCGATAGAGAAATTTCGCCTCCACATGCTGCTTGATGTGTACTGTTACTGTGACATTACCCAAGGTTCCACTCGTAAGCGAGCGCTTAGATGCAGAAGTAGATGGCTATATATTAAGCTTATATAATGCCAAGTTTAAAGACGAGCGAAAGCTTATTCGTCAAGCACTGGATCCGAAAGGCCTGCCTAAGAACTCCTCTATGTTAATCACACCTTCCCTTGGGCCCCCATCGAGCTTGATCACTTCACCAATCAAATCATGATTGATCGACTCTCCAACTACACTATCACCTTTGTAGTCCTTGTGTTCTGCCACAAAATTTCGTATCCACTTTGCGGCAGTCCACAGTCGGCCATCAGCTCGCTTTTTGATCAGGCTAAGATAACTTGCGAATTCGCATCTGGTCTCAACATCTACGTTCATGCTATCCAAGTAACCCTCTACCAAAGGCACCAACCCTGGAAAATTGTTCTCCCCATCGGCCTTTCCACCGTTCATAATTTCTTCAACTGACATTAATGCATACTCATCCTCAACGGGTCCTGTCGGAGTTGGCGGTCTTGATATACCATTTGGAGTAACGGTTCCAGAGCCGCCCTGGTTGCCATTTGCGGAGTAGGGACGAGGGGTGCGAACTGGGAAAGGATTCTTGCGGAACCAAAATTTCTTCTCGAGGACAGCATCTCTGGCATGTGCTGTTTCCATATTCTCATCTACTTTAGATATCGGTATGTAGAAATTCAAGTCAAACGATAAAATAGCCCTCGTGATGAGGACCATGAAAACCGAAAATGCAGCATTCTCGAAATCCGTGATTTGGATTTCCATAGGTCTGAATTCGACTCGCCATCCAATATCGTTACCTGCTGGAGGAGGCTTGAAACGCATGTGTTGCCAGTTTGTAGACTGTAAATTTTCGAAGTGGTCGGTCTTCTTGAGATCTAATTCTTGAAGATCTTCCGCGAAAATGACGATGGGATCCCGGATAAAAAGATGAGCAAAGTGAGTTGCAAGCAGAGAGTCCATGCCTCCATCCATAAGCTTTTGTTTCACATCAGGGTCAATGATCAGATTAGGGTCCAAGTACTCTTTTCTTAAACGTGAGTCTTCAGATATATAAGTAGAGTTGGAAGCATATCGAGATTTGGGAATGCGCCATCGATTGTTTTTGAGAGGCTGCTACGTGTCAGCGAAATGCTTGAGTGTAGATGGACACAACTAACGATCTCTCCGAGCTCCTCTGGAGTTCGATCATCCACCGCTGCACTAATCTGATTCCAGCGAACATCAGTGTCAGCAAGGAAGCCTTTATATATGGGAGTAGCTGCTGTTAATGCGAGTAGAATTGGACCCAGGGGACTCAATTGATCGTACATCCGGCGACCTTCCGTGATGTTCTTTGCTTGGAAAGTTATTTGCAAGCAACAGCTTCCCATACCAAAAGCCATGGCATCCATATGGATAAAGTTATCAGGTGCTGCGCCATTTCTCACATCATCATCTTCGGGCCATTTGTGCAGATCATAGTTGACAGTTGGATCTTTCCATGGCCAAGTAGTGTTCTTATCTCTGAAAACTGGAACATTTACTTGAACTTTTCGTCCTCGTCTTGACCGTATGTTTGCTGCTAATGTGGGGAATCTTATATGTGGATTGGCGATTTCATCAGGAACAAATTGTGAACGAAGCTTCTCTCCAGAAGGTGGATAGTAAGGTGCAGTAAAAGTACCCGGAGCTCCTAGATGTGGGTAGGTAGTCAATGTAAGAGGAAACTCCTCAGGATACATATGCTCTTTGGCAATTTTTCGTCTAGAAAGTTTAGTATAAAAGCTGATGTAACGAAATTGCACTCTTACCTCAATTTCATATTAGACTCCACATCAAGAAGGTCTTTAAATCCAATTCCCCAAGGGCGACCCGGCGTTGCCTCAAGCATGAAACGTCCGAATTCTGGATGAAAGATAGGCAGAGGAGCACTGGAGCTTGTTAGATCAGAACATTCATGTTCGCTTGTTAAAAGCATACTTTGAACCTGCCGAGATAATGTCTTGCAAAGCTGGTACGCAGCCGCCCTCGGTCTTTAGTTTCTCATCAGAAGCGAGAGCTGTGAGGATATCTGCTTGTCGTAGCGAAAGTGTAACTTTCTCATCGTCTTCTTTGTAATTAACTACTAGATATTCTATCTGTAGGATATCAGCATTCTCCCCTACTACCAACACGGAGTAAAATACGAACTTCATCACCCCACAGAAGCGCATCTCTTTCCTTTCCCTTTGCTCCATTCCAAATTGCTAAAAGTTGCTAAAGCAAACCAATGAGCTAGCCGAACTACCTATAGCTCGAATCCCGTACCTGTATTCCCCATGCCCGAACATGATCTGCATTCTTCTTCGCCTCTGACCATTCTAGTGGGGTTCCAAGAGCTCTAGGAAACCGATTAGTATTGCCAATTCAGAAATCCTCCCTAGCTTGTCGCCTTACAAAAGACCCATCGTGTATGCTCAGCTAAATTTCCACGTAGTTCTCCCAGTCACGCTGTATGTCCAATAGCCAAATTTCTGCGGCTGCACGCTTTTATAGGGTTCGTTTAGATAGCTTTAGAGATCGTAACCCAGCGTCGGAGAGTTTGACTTCAAGTATTGTTTGGGATAGGTTTGAAGGGCTGCTGCCCGCCTGACCAGATGTCTTTCCTTAGGAAAGAATAATAACCCCACTACCAGTACGTAGCCATAGTCCAACCTGCAGTCAGTGATAGCCAATTGATAGGTCTTGATAGCCTCGAGCACGAAATAGCTAGTCCCGCCGGCTGATGAATGGAGATATGCTCAAAAAAACTGCGACAGAGCAAGTAATCATGGGGTGGAAGCTGAGATCTTCTATGTTGTTTTGTGGAACCGCAGAAATTGAATGGATTTGTAAGATGTATTTTTCCCTGAAAATGGGATGATCCAGATACGGTAGCGGGGTGGTTGATTACAAAGAATTCATATCGTCATCTTCCGAAGTGGGGTCCCGCTCGATTTCTAACCAGATTAAGGTTAACAACACCACAACCATGAAACACACGATCCACGGTTGTTTACCATACTCTCGCGGTATGATCGAACAGAACAGTCTCATTAGCTTAGTTTAAGCAATATTTTAGATGTACTAGATTGTTTAGTAGGCCATGAAGTAAGGATTTACTGTGTTTTCTTTTAGGTATCTCTCCTTTCCCCGAAAGAGGCTCTGTCACGCATTCGTAACGGGTTCTGTAATATATTTTGAGACATATCAAGAACAGTAATTTCAATCATTTTGGTTATACGAAATATAGATTGGCAGAATATATTCGATAGAGGTAACAACCAACGTTCGTAGATTATTCTTTCCGATGTATCAGATACTTTTGCATGTGCTATCTCCAAGTAGTGATGACATATACCCAATGCCACTGCGATACACAACTGGGTGAGATGGTAACGCAGAGAAAACTAATCCCAGTTTGATACAACTTCATATACAGCCTCCATATACAGCTTCCATCTAGTCCTAACCTACTAAGCGAGGTGAACCCCTATGTCCCTTAAGCGAAGCTCGATAATAAGGAACACTCTAAAAACGGTCGCATCTCTGATTTCGATCTACATTGATCTAATGTACCACAAACCCCTCACGGACCCATATTTATCATACACCTCTAGCCTCTGTCCCAATCGTCAACTTCCAAACCTTAGATAGGTAACAATGCCGACTTTCAACATCCGGAAACGTGCAAGCCCAACATGGAAAAGATCGGAAGCGTACACAGAGACAATCTGCAGAGATACTCTTCCATCGTCACACTACCTGTGTTACCTCCGATGCCTCTCATTCCTGTGGTGATGCTCTGGAATTGCATGCACGCTGGCAACCTCTATGATCCTTTTTTTCCATATGTGGCATGTGAGCGTCAATGCAGGTGAAGATGCAAGTCGGGACGCAAGTCAAGACAAGAAGTTGTTGTCTTCGTCGCTTCCCAAATTGAAAACAGTTGCTGCTGTTCAGGTTTGAATGATGAGATTTACCTCTGCTCGCTAATCTCGAATGAGGAGAGTTGGACCCAGTAGAGATCGTGCCAACTCAGGTTCATCTATCCCGAAACAAACCTGGTATACCATTCAAAAGAAAAACAAAATCACCATATCATAGTGAGCAAGCAAAAGAGGATCCAGGTAAACCCTTCCTAATATGTCTGCAACGGCAACCTCGCACCGATTTCCACGTCGACTTATCAGTTGTCCCCACCATGCACCTCGTTGCTGGCTGAGCTTTGTTGCAGTAACCTCAAACATGCACCTGTATGTCGGCTGCCGAATGGCAAGAACCACGCCTCATCATCATCATCACTTTATACTTTCCGCGGCCCTCTACACACGCAGGAAGAAGCTGAGAAGAACGCAAAATCTAGCTTTCCAATCATGAGGAAGCGGTAGCCTCAAAAAATTGGTGCCAACCATCACGTGCCTGTACTGGACAAGATCTCCAAAGCAGGTGAATTGCCTTCCTCTTCCTTTGCTGATATGGCCTCACCAGTGTGTGAGATTTCTATGAGGACTGCTAGTCCTGACTTGGTAAAGATTATGATTCCAACACTGAAATTATCTGCGTATTAAACAAGCTACTGCCAGCATAACCCCTTTTCCGCCGCCTCACTAGACGTCGTTAGCATATCTAGTAAATAGCAGATGATTAGAGAAATAAGAAATGTCTA
>Ga0247808_10000805_pt1 | contig 15112 bp, 17 predicted proteins | sample UWRJL089202R1_FD_179914 | JGI IMG/M metagenome (GOLD analysis project Ga0247808, IMG submission 179914) | Plant litter microbial communities from Arlington Agricultural Research Station in Wisconsin, United States - UWRJ-L089-202R-1 | ecosystem: Environmental > Terrestrial > Plant litter >... | reverse complement strand
ACCAGCTTAGCGCTTAGGTCAGGACGTTTAACTTCTTCGATGTTAATACGAACCGGGAGGCTTGCAAGCTTCTCAAGTTCGCTCTTGAGTTCAGTAACACCTGCACCACCACGACCGATAACAACACCCGCTTTAGCAGTGTGGATTGTTACAGTAACGAGGTTCGCAGAGCGTTCGATCTCGACACGAGCAATAGTTGGACGGCTCGCGAATCGCTTTTCAACGTGCTCACGAATTTTGATGTCTTCGATGAGTAGACGAGAAAAGTCTTTCTTGTGGGCAAACCAGCGTGAATCCCAGTTCTTGTGGATCTGGAGACGGAAACTGATTGGATTAACCTTCTGTCCCATTATTTCTTCTCCTCTTTCTTCGCTGGCTTAGCAGCAGGCTTCTTTGCAGCAACCGCAGGAGTTTCAACAACTTCCGCAGCAGTAACTTCAGCAGCCTTTGCTGGTGCCTTCTTTGGTTTCAACTCACCCGTTACTTCAACCAAGATGTTCGAAGACTTCTTTTGGAATGGTAGCGCGCGGCCACGGCTTGCAGGCTTGAATCGCTTCATGCGTGTACCGGTGGTCACAGATAGAGTACTAATGATGAGTGTTTTGCCGTCTAGCCCGTGGGTGTTAACAGCGTTTGCCTTAGCGCTTTCGATTGCCTTCAAAAGAGGGCGAACGGCGCGCTTTGGTGTGTGGTTAAGGATAACGATAGCGTCAGCTACCGAACGGCCACGGACAAGACTTGCTACCAAGCTCACCTTACGAGGTGTTTGGTCAACGTTCTTGGCGTAGGCGCGTACAACAGATAAATCAGCCATATTACTTCGCCTTTCCTCCGTGCTTGCGGAACTTACGTGTTGGACTAAACTCACCGAGTTTGTGACCAACCATGTTTTCGCTTACAAGCACTGGTACGTGTACCTTGCCGTTGTGCACAGCAATAGTACGACCCACCATGTCTGGGGTGATCGTGCTAGCACGAGCCCAGGTCTTGATGATTGTTCGGTCTTCGTGACTCAAAGCCGCCACTTTCTTAGCGAGCTTGAAGTCGATGAATGGACCTTTCTTAAGTGATCGACTCATATTACTTCTTCCTCTTCGCGTCGTGGCGAGACTTTACGATATAGCCAGCAACGTCTTTACGACGGCGGGTACGGTAACCGAGTGTAAGTTGACCCCAAGGAGTCTTAGGCGTACGGCCTACACCGTGTGCACCACCGTCACCACCACCGTGTGGGTGATCTACCGCGTTCATGGCGATACCACGAACTGATGGACGAATACCCTTACGTCGGTTGCGACCTGCTGAACCAATCTTGATGTTTTGGTGCTGAACGTTACCGACAACACCGATAGCAGCGGTAGCTTCAAGTCGGAACTTGCGAACTTCGCCAGAAGGAAGACGTACTTGTGCGTAGTCACCTTCTTTTGCCATCAATTGAGCTTTTGTACCAGCAGAACGGACCATTTGGGCGCCCTTACCAGAGTGAAGTTCAATTGCGTAAATTTGTGTACCAACTGGGATATTAGCCAGTGGCATACGGTTAGATGCTTCAATTGGAGCATCTGCACCACTGTGAATCACCTTGCCTTGGGTCATTGAGGTATCGGCAAGAATGTAGTGATAGAGACCGTTTTGATCTTTAACACGAGCGATACGAGCAGAACGGTTTGGGTCATACTCGATGTGCTCTACGGTTACAACTGAGCCAGCTGGCAAGTTGTGGTTCATGAGACGGTAGTGTCGTTTGACACCACCACCACGGTGACGAACCGTAATGCGACCAGTGTTATTACGACCAGCGTTTTGCTTCTTGCTCTTTGTAAGGCTTTTTAGGGGCTTACGAGTAGTAATGTCGCTCAAGTCTTGAGACGTCATACCACGACGAGCAGGAGTAGTTGGATTGTATTGCTTTAAAGCCATTACTTTGTCTCCTCCTCAGCTGGTTGTTCGAAGATAGCGAGTGAGCTACCCTGTGCCAAGGTTACATATGCTTTCTTGCTATCAGTACGCTTAGTTGTACCTGGGTAGCGGTTTTTTCCACGAGAGAAACGAACAGCTTTACCAGATTGTACAAGTGTCTTGATTGCTTTTACTTCGGCACCGTATTGCGCAGTGATTGCGTCGGTGATTTCGTTTTTATTTGCAGACAGTGGGACGTTAAAAACGTAAACGTTCTTTTGTGAAAGACCGTAGGCCTTTTCAGTTGTTACAGGAGTAACGAGGATGGTTGAGATGTTCTTAGCCATATTACGCCTCCTCCTTTACGAGCCAGTCTTTAAGTGTAGGAACTGATGCAGTTGAAAGTACGATGTGATCAGCATTAAGAATGTGATACACGTTAAGGTACTTAGTGCCCACGAGGAGCGCGTTCTGCACGTTGTTAGTAGCACGGATGATCGCTGGTGTTTTCTCATCTACTACAATGAGTGTCTTGCGGTCAAACTTGTTGTCGCTTAGGAATTTCACGAACTCAGCAGTTTTACCTGTTGTAACGAAGTCAAGTACATGTACCTTGTTTGCTTGTTCAGCAAGGGTAAGTGCTTGCTTGATAGCAACACGCTTAGATTGAGTTGTGATTTTCTTTGAGTAGTTTTCGTTACCACGTGGACCGAAAACGATACCACCACCGCGCCAGATTGGGTTACGGCTTGAACCGAAACGTGCACGACCAGTACCCTTTTGCTTCCAAGGCTTCTTACCACCACCGCGGACTTCGCCACGAGTTTTAGTAGATGCCGCGCTCGTACGAGAGTTAGCAAGGTATGAGTCGTAGGCAAGCTTCAATAGTTCGTGATTCTTCACTTCTACTGCGAACACTTCCTCGGGAAGCTTCGTTGCTTGTGTTTTAGTAGCGTCAGCCATTATGCTTTCCCTCCGATGACGATCAAGCCCTTCTTTGGACCTGGTACAGCACCCTTAAGACCGATAAGGTTGTTGTCGACGTCGATGTAGCTAACAACCAAGTTCTTGACAGTAACTTGATCGTGGCCCATACGACCAGCCATACGCTTGCCCTTAAAGACTTTTTGTGGGTACATCGAACCAATAGAACCAGGTTTACGGACATTGCCCTTACCACCGTGGCTTTTCTTGTGGCGTTCGAAATTGTGCCTTTTAATAGTTCCGGCGAAACCCTTACCCTTGCTTACGCCAGTAGCGTCAACTACGTCGCCTAGCTCGAATGCGGTTACGTCGATTGTGCTTCCGACAGTCAACTCTTCAGTTGTGTCTTCAACGCGGAACTCACGAATATACTTCGGAGTTACGTCAGCTGCCTTAAGGTGTCCAGCTACGGCCTTGCTCAAGTTCTTACCCTCTTCAAATCCTACTTGTACAGCGTTGTAGCCGTCGGTGTCGACGGTCTTCACTTGAGTCACTGTCACAGGACCAGCTTTAATAAGCGTCACAGGAACTGCGCGCCCATCTTCACTGATGATTTGGGTCATACCAATTTTGGTACCGAGAAGTGCTTTCATGCTCTTCATTCTCCCACTTAAAATTCTTGGTGGAAGGCAGTATCCGTCGATTTTACCCCTGTTAAATAAGCGGTTGCTTATAAAACGAAGGACACCTCTGCTGGACTTACCAATTCACCAAGAATCGTCTGTTATTTTCTTGTAGTAAAGTTACCTTACTGACTCTAGCAGATTTGACCCCTTAAGTCAAGTCTGCGACACCTTACGGAACGAGTCCATATAGGACGCGCGACAAGCGCTATAATGCTACTTTTACGTAGTAGTTCATTTTGTAATTATCGTATGCACCGCGTGCAGTCACGCCATACGTATCCACTACTCCTTCACAAATACCTGCTGTATCCATCCTATCGCCCTGTTTTTGTGTCTCGAACTTTATAAATATAAAAGCGACGCTTGCAGCGGCATTGCAGTTGTACTTCATGTAGCTATATTGACCGTCTGGGCTTTCCATTGAAAACCCGTAGTTTCCCGATGGATCGACGAGGCCTACGTTAATAACGCCTTTATCTGCAAGGCAGTCTATTATCGCACGAGGATACTCGGGATGAGCCGGGTTGGGATCAACGGCACTCCCTCTATTTAGCCAGCCGCCGCCTGCACCGTGGCGCCCACAGTTACTCCCCGCACCAATAAGATTACCTGTTGCCTGGCCGTATAGATGGAGCGCCGTTTCTATTTGACGAGAATGCTGCTTACGCACAGCATCTTTCGCCTGGCCAGTAATTCCGCCATAAGAAACAATCGTAATTGCAGCCAAGATGGCGATCACAACGATAACGACCAAGAGCTCTACGATGGTAAAGCCGTGTTCGGGTCGTGTACGCCCGTCTTTAGTGTGAAGATTTGCCCACTTCATTATTAGCGAAGTATAGCACAGTAACACCTCTCCCTCAACGAGCTATCTTTACATTTTAGCCTCCAAATGCTATAATAAAGTGGTATTATTTAATCGTATTGAGAACTCAGCCAGACGATAATCACACCGATTCGAGCAGAGGTTACAATACAACTACCATAGGAGCTCTATATGGCAGAACAAGAAGGTTTGCGTATTCGCATTCGCCTAAAGGCGTACGACCACAAGGTCATCGACCAATCAGCAAAACAAATTATCGACACTGCAATCCGCACCGGCGCAACTATTGCCGGCCCAGTGCCACTTCCTACTCGTCGTAGTACCTTCACTGTTGTGAAGTCACCACACGTATACAAGAAGGGTGGAGAAACATTCGAAATGCGCGTACACAAACGCCTTATCGACATCACCGGCGCAACGCCAAAGACCATCGACAGCCTGCAAAACCTCAGCCTTCCAGCTGGTGTTGACGCAGAAATTCGTATGTAATCAACGGTTTCTTATAAAAATAACCCCTTTTACGAGGGGTTATTTTTTTGCTAGCGTGTAGTTGTGATCGTTCGGACTAGATGTCGAGAAGCTGGGACTGTTGTGCGTCGAGAAGTGATGCTACTTCTACCTGAAGGCTAATAATCCATAATTGAGCAAAGATAATAAACGCAACGAGAATAACCCAGTAAAGGGTCTGGCGCGTTACCTGAAAGGTAGTAAAGGGCTTAACGTCTTTTGCAACGTGGAATGAGCGCATTTCACTAGCAACTGTCTGTTTTTTAGCACCGGTCTTTTTATTAGCTGGCTTTTTAGCTGATACTTTTTTAGCTAGCGGCTTGACTGTCGGCTTAGCACTTACTTTTGCTCGAGTTGCTGGTTTTTTTGTTGGAGTTTTTTTCGTTGTTGCCATGATGATGCCCTTTGGTTATAGTTTCACGAATGGATTGCTACTTAGCAGTATGCCTAATGTCGCCCATAAACACAAGCACGCATGCGCCTCACTAGTAGTCGCCTCCGCTAATATTCCAGTATTGCTCTAGTGTTTTTACACCTTTTGCTTTCATATCTTTAGCGACCTCTACTCCGACATATCTGTAGTGCCATTCTTCGGCTTTATAGCCCGTAATTGCCTCGTAGCCACTATAATAGCGCTGGATAAAACCATAGTCGGCCGCGTTTTGCTGTAACCATGTGTACTGCGAGGTAGACCCAAAGCAATCAAGCACGCACCCAATTGCTGCAACGTCAAAGGCAAGACCCGTTTGATGCTCACTATACCCAGGGCGAGCACTATAGGTGTCGGCACCGTCTTTACCGCTTAATGACACCCAGTATGCATACGTAGCAGCTTGGCTTTCATAAGAACGAAAACTACTCGTAACGTAAAATGGTTGGTGTGCGGCCGTAGCAGCTGCAATCAATGCATTAAACCCATCAGCCGCCTTACTGCTAATTGTAGCTCCGTGCACGGTTATCAAGTCGCTCGGCGTAAAGCCGACGGGCTGCATACAGTGCTTTTTGTTAACGACAACATCAATAGCGGTCGGATCGGCATGCGACAATGAGCGATTACACACTCTTGAGTTGACCGTGCTGTCATTTGGGTCTACCCCTTCGGCCGCTTGCTCAGCCATAGCTTTCGCGTCAGCATCGTTTTGAATCTTCTCTTGCTCTTTTCGTGCCTGCGTCTGTGCAATTAATGCATCACTTGCAGCACTAAAAGATGCCCGCTGTTCGTTGGTGGTGTTAATCTCTTGCTGCTTGCTGCTTAATAGCCACACATTCAATACCGCAGCGCATAACACTGCAGTAATACATACCATTAAATAGAGTGGTGGCTTTGTATTGAATATTTTTTTGAACTTCATTATATCTCCCACTTAGTATACTGGTAAGTTGGTTAAAACTAAAAGCCTCCGAGTAAACGGAGGCTTTTAGGATCAATGGGTAGGAGAACTACTTAACGATCTTTGTAACAACACCTGCACCAACAGTCTTACCACCTTCGCGGATTGCGAAGTTAAGACCTTGCTCCATTGCAATCGGTGCAAGAAGCTTAACCTTGAAGGTAAGTGTGTCGCCAGGGATGACAAGTTCTTTGTCAGCTGGAAGTTCAACTTCACCAGTAACGTCCGTAGTACGGAAGTAGAATTGTGGCTTGTAACCCTTAGAGAATGGAGTGTGGCGACCGCCTTCTTCCTTCTTAAGGATGTACACTTCAGCTTCGAATTCTGTGTGTGGTGTGATTGAACCTGGCTTAACGATAACTTGACCGCGTTCGATTTGTTCGCGCTCAATACCGCGAAGAAGAAGACCAGCGTTGTCGCCTGCTTGACCACGGTCAAGGTTCTTCTTGAAGGCTTCGATACCAGTAACAGTTGAAGTTTGAGTGGCTTTAACACCAACAATTTCAACAGGTTCGTTGATGTTGATAACACCAGTTTCGATACGACCAGTTGCAACAGTACCACGACCCTTGATTGAGAATACGTCCTCAATAGGCATTAGGAATGGCTTGTCGAGGTCGCGAGCTGGTTCTGGTACGTAGCTGTCGAGAGCTGCGACGAGTTCCATGATTGCGTCTTCTGAAGCTGCATCACCTTCGAGGGCCTTAGTAGCAGAACCCTTGATGATTGGTGCGTTTTCGTCGAAACCGTTCTTTTCAAGAAGTTCGCGGATGTCCATTTCAACTAGTTCAACTAGTTCAGGGTCAGCAAGGTCCATCTTGTTTAGGAAAACGAGGATCTTTGGCACACCAACTTGCTTAGCAAGAAGGACGTGTTCACGAGTTTGTGGAAGTGGACCATCGTTTGCAGCAACAACGAGGATTGCTCCGTCGATTTGTGCAGCACCGGTGATCATGTTCTTTACGTAGTCGGCGTGACCAGGCATGTCAACGTGTGCGTAGTGACGAGCTTCTGACTCGTACTCTTGGTGAGAGGTAGCAATGGTAATACCACGGGTACGCTCTTCAGGCGCGTTGTCAATTTGGTCGTAGGCAACAGCTTTGTTTACTTCGCTTGGAAGCTTCTTAGCAAGCACGTTTGTGATAGCTGCAGTAAGAGTAGTCTTACCGTGGTCAACGTGACCCATAGTACCAACGTTAACGTGAGGCTTTGTTCGGTCGAAATCTGCCATTTTAGTTAGTTCTCCTTTAATTTATAAATTCGCATAGGGTAATATACCCGACGGCGTATGCCAATTATTATAGCTTGTTTTATAGAGTTAGTAAAGTGGTTTTATCTGGTGGAGTCACCTACTCTTTGCATATCGACCTGCCATATGTCCGAGGAGGAAACATACTTTTGGTATAGCTTGCGCTGCAGAGCACTAAACCGGTACGCACGGCCGCTGTCTTTTGAGGTATACGGTGCAATACTATGGAGTTTTTTGAGGTCTTCTTTACTAAAGCACGCGTGCATCCGCTCTATGATTTCACCCATGAATATATCGAGCGTCTCATACGCAAGCCATGCGTATTTTCGCCCTACCGGAGCCCCATGAACAACAAGGCAGCGCACCTGATACCAAAACTCAATCAACGACGTCCAGTCGTTAACATCTGATACTTCCCCGTTCCAGTATATAGCCGCAGAAGGAAATGGATCGCGCTGCGTTTCATCACACAAACGCTCCAAATACGACCTCATCATGGCAAACACCCTCCCCTGTTGATAATCATCCCAAATAACAAATCGTTTTTTTAGTGCGTCAATCGCCTGACGATCGTTCATAGTACCTGTTGCCTCTCGGTACCATGCGTTATAGCCAATATAAAGCTTTAAGAACAGCGTTTCGTAATCTATGTGCGCCGAGCGGTACTGCATAAAAAGCCGCGCAACGGGATCCGTCGGGTTAGATTGACCACGCGTCATGGTGTATCTTTCCATTTGGCAATAGCACTTTCATTCGCCGAGACCACGCTATCAACCTGAACCTGCAGTGCTGAGAGAGACTCATTTACGGCCTTTACTATGCGTAGCTCATCAACACCCGGCGTTAGCGCTGCGTGATTATACCCTATCACTACAATTACTGAGCGGGCATTACTACGCACAGCATCGAGACACATTGATCGGATTGTCGACTGTTGGCTGATATGTACAGCTAGACTATAGCTTTTGTGTAACAGCACCAAACCACCGCCATCATAAAAATATACAAGCAGACTCAAATGAAGTTGCTTTGATATATCATGCATAATTTGCGAGGGTTGGACCATACGCTCTTGAGAAGTAGCGCTCGCTCGCCGACCAAGCTCAAGCGCTGCCACGATTTGGCACGACTTAGCTACGCCCATACCATTGATAGCGAGGAGCGAAGACACGGTCACACTCCCATCTTTAAGCTTTTCCGCAATACCGCGAGCTAAGCGTGCGGCCGATGTCTTTGCGTTACCCGAACCTACTATTACCTGAAGAAGTTCTGGTGTGGTTAAATGCGCAGGACCCTGAGCCTGTAATTTTTCGCGTGGTCGTTCAAATAAAATTCGCTCCATACCTTTATGATACGGAGCGAATTTATGATTACTTTGAACTTTTAGAGCAAAGTACTACTTGTTTGTGCGCTTTGCGATGATCTCTGCAGCAACGTTCGGTGGTACTTCTTCGTACTGAGCAATTTCCATAGTAGAAGCTGCACGACCTTGGCTCATTGAGCGAATGTCGTTAGTGTAGCCGAAGAGGCTTGCGAGTGGAACGTACGCACGAACCAACTTAGCGCCACCAGGGATGTCTTCCATAGCGTCGATACGGCCACGACGAGAGTTAAGGTCTCCGATGATGTCACCCATGAAGTCTTCAGGGGTTGATACTTCAACCTTCATGACTGGCTCAAGGATGACAGGACGAGCCTTTGGAATACCTTCCTTAACGGCCAATACACCGGCAAGGTTGAAGGCGAGCTCACTTGAGTCGACGTCGTGGTATGAACCATCGTAAAGAGTAGCCTTAACACCGATCATTGGGTAACCAGCGATCACACCACCTTCGAGAGTATCGCGGATACCCTTCTCAACTGGCTTACGGTATTCTTGAGGGACAACTCCACCCTTAATTTCGTCAGCCCATTCGAAGCCTTCGCCAGATTCTGTCGGTTCGAAACGGATCCATACGTCACCGTACTGTCCACGTCCACCAGATTGCTTAGCGTGCTTACCTTGTGCTTCTGCGATACCACGAATAGTTTCACGGAAGGCAACTTGTGGTTCACCAATATTTGCTTCGACGTTGAATTCGCGCTTCATGCGATCAACAAGGATGTCGAGGTGAAGCTCACCCATTCCTGACATGATTGTCTGGCCGGTTTCTTCGTCGGTGTGAATACGGAAAGTTGGGTCTTCTTCAGCGAGGCGTTGCAGTGCAATACCCATCTTTTCTTGGTCGGCCTTTGTTTTTGGCTCAACAGCAATCGATACAGGCGGTTCTGGGAATTCGATTGACTCAAGGATAATTGGGTTTGCAGGTTCAGCAAGTGTGTGACCGGTAAAGGTACTCTTGAGACCAACAACGGCAGCGATGTCACCAGCACCAACAGAGTCGATTTCTTCACGCTTGGCGGCGTGCATACGAACGATACGGCCAATGCGTTCTTTTTCACCGGTAGTGGTGTTGAGAATGTAGCTACCAGCAGTAAGCTTACCGCTATAAACACGGACGAAGATAAGACGACCAACGAATGGGTCTGTAGCAATCTTGAAAGCTAGTGCAGAAAGTGGCTCAGCTTCAGTTGGCTGACGTTCGATGAGGTCGCCAGTTTTAGGGTTTGTACCTTGAATAGCGTCAACGTCGAGTGGAGACGGAAGATAATCGTTTACGAGGTCGAGAACCTTTTCAACGATAACACCACGGCCATCACCACCAGTTACGAGGAAGAAGTCACCGGCGAGTACACGCTTACGAAGTGCGCGCTTGAGATCTTCGATTGAGATTGATTCTTCGCCTTCGTTAAGAAAACGTTCGAAAAGTTCGTCCTCAGCTTCAACAGCAGCTTCAACCAAGAGGCTACGTGCGTTCTTTGCTTTATCAAGCATGTCAGCAGGGATTTCACCTTGAACAAGTGCCTTGTCGGTGTAGTCACCGTATGTGTAGGCTTTCATGTCGATGAGGTCAACAAGGCCGTTAATGTCTTTTTCAAATCCAATAGGAAGGTGGATAGGAAGCGCGTGCTTAGAAAGACGAAGGTGAATAGTATCGAGAGATTTGTAGAAGTCACCACCAATTTGGTTGATCTTGTTGATGAAACAGATACGTGGCACGCCGTACTTGTTTGCCTGACGCCATACGGTTTCAGTTTGAGCTTCAACGCCCATCTTACCGTCGAAGACAGTCACAGCACCGTCAAGAACACGGAGTGAACGCTCAACTTCAGCGGTAAAGTCGATGTGACCTGGGGTGTCGATGATGTTGATCTTGTGACCCTTCCAGAATGCAGTAACGGCAGCAGAGGTAATCGTGATTCCACGTTCTTTCTCTTGAGCCATCCAGTCAGTTGTCGCGCTGTCGCCATCAGCACCACGAACTTCACCAATTTTGTGGTTGATACCAGTACGGTACAAAATACCTTCGGTTGTTGTTGTCTTACCCGCGTCGATGTGGGCAATAATACCAATGTTACGATAGTCCTTTAGTGGGACGTTTTGCTGAGCCATGTCTCTCATTCTCTCTTTCGTTACTTATTTTCGGCCATAGAAAATAGCGCTTTAAGTAAATTATAACAGATTTCACCAAGGATAGCTAGAACATAAAGCGTGTGACGGTATTCATCTTTAGATAAAATATGTCATCAGAATGGCTCAGTACAGCAAAAAGGTCATCACCTAAGATGTCGTGCCGAATGTCGATAATATCCGCATGCATACCCTCAGCCTCGGATAGCAACGATATAGGCTCATACCCTCCGGTGTCATTTTTTTGATAGAAATCACCAGCGACTCTTACTCGCTTCCCAACCAGCATCTTCTCAAACAATCCAGCCGCTAATAATAGGTCATCACCGAGGTTTTCTAGGCTCGAAAATAAAGCAACATCTTCAAACGCCGCAAAACTATTAGGGTCTTCCTCTAGGTAAGCATTTCGCAAGGCGTACGCGAGTGATGCAGCAGGCGATTGAAGAAAGTCGCCTTTGCTAGATAGTAGCTCGAGCTCCGCTTGAACCTCCCGATACTCTTCGAGTACTGACATTTTTATTTCGGCCGACCCATCTAGTGAGACAGCGACGTTTGTCGCGACAGCCAAGTTAACAAGCGGCACACCGTCTAATTCAGCAAAGCTAATTCTGTCTAACTTTGTCGCTAAGGCTATAGATGGATTAATGCGATACACCATTTCATCCGTTGATACATCCTGAATAGCATCGATACCTGGAATCATGGACTGATAATACCCCCTAAGGCTATCGCCCATTTCAAGCGGCATCAATGCCTTACTTTTATCCTCGGGTTGGCTATAGGTAAATACTGTCATGCCATTATCTTCTGTTGCATTGAACGTCCCTACGGGTCGTAACGCACCTTCGCCCGAAACGATAAATTGTACATTATTTTTCTGAGTAATTTCACGGAAAAGCTCCAGCGTATCACGCTTGACGAATGCTATTGATGCCATACGAGCCTCATCTGCAGACGTATAGTACCGCTCTTGCCGGCCTCGAATATTTTTAGCAAGCTCTTTAAGTGCATGTTCAATTTCTAAAAGTTGCTGAATACGCTCTGGAACCTTCTCTTTCATAACCTCGCTTTGAACTGCCACCTCAATCTCAGCTTCAGCACTCGTGTCCTCAAACGTTGGGTCAAATATATCATTGAGCGATGCTCGCATCGCTTCTGTTTGCATCGTATTAAATACCGCTGCAGACATGAGCGAGGCAGCTGCTCGAGTACTCCTGAACATGCTGATGCCCTCAGTATTTAAACGGACATACTCGGGCTTGTCGCCACCCTCTTCACTGAAGCGCGCCACTCGTATTGCCGCATAGACAGTGCCGTCATTGCGTCGCAGTAACTCAGCTTTCGGGTAATGCCCGAGAAGCGAAAGTTGGCCACCAACATCAAATGCCAACCATTCCCCTGTTTCATCTTGAGCATCTGGGCTATTTTCAGCATGGTAATACTGCAACTCACCAGTGGTCGTGATGCTGTATGGCTGGCCCTGGTCAAACTCGAGCGCCGTCTGAATGTAGCGCTCAACGTACTGTCTAAATGGTTCTGATTTTATAAAGTCTTTTTGCAGTTCATCAATGATGTACTGTATTCGAGCCGGAACACTTGTTTTGGTGTCGGCATGGAGCCATTCTCGAATTAGCTCAGCTTGTCGCAGCCAGTCTCTCTCGAGACGAACAGCCGCTTCGTGAAACGTTGGCTCTTCGTAGGTGTGTCTGTACAAATCCCCCACACGAGCAAATAGCGACTGCTCCTCGTCTACATCACCGTGAAACGCAAAAGCGTAGCCAACGTATATCGCTTGTATGCGCCCTTCTTCTTGATTGTAGGCAACCGCCGTTTCAGCGCCTAGTGAACGCAACTGAACGTCTTCAACGTCATAATAAAACTGGCCATCCTCATCGGTCTGTGGCTCACCCCACTCCTCGGGCGCTTCTTCGACAATAGCATCATCGGTAAGATAGACACGTCCACTCACGAGCGCTATGTCGTTATGGTGTGACCATTTCTCTCCGAGATCTTTATCCGTATCCTCAATCTCCCGGTAGTTACATGGCATGCCGTCAGTGACGTACTCTTGAGTAAGATGTTTTTGTATTTCTAATAGCTCATCGTTAAACGCTGTTAAGCCCGCATCGTCAGAATCGCGCAGTCGATCGACAAGCTCGGCAAAAGGATCAACTAATTCTGAGTCTTGAGATTCCGATTCGTATTCTCGCATTTTCCTATTGAACACCTGTTATGACTGTTTCGCAAGCATAACTTACATTGTTACGGCGCAATCTCTGGGTGAGCACGCTCTAAGGAGGAAGATTTGTGAAACCGAGTAAGACTTCGCATGGCAAGTGCTTCAGGGGTTACGCCTTGCTGATAAAGCCGAAGGAGCTCTCTGACCTCAGTAGCAATACGTTCAATACCGGCAGCGTCGTGTGGCTCTGGGGCGCCATCGAGGAGCCGTTCGAATGAGGCAGCCGTCTCTGTCGGATCGGCTCCATTAGTGCCTAAGTGCATCTTTCCACGAATAATAAGCGAACGATATCGTCGACGATCACGCGATGATGCCTTGGCTTTTATCTCGATAGGGATAACTTTACGAATCGTACCCCAGTGTTGATTGAGCACCATAATATCGTGCGTCTGGGATGGATGATAGTATCCAGTGTCTGCTCTTGCCGTTGATGGCATTGGGATATACCGAGGATCCTCCATGTATAACAGCGTGGAAAGTGCATTTATCTCGTGCAGTAATCCGATAAACATGTTTTTTGCATTCACATTATCCGCCTCATCGTAGCGACGTATTTCGTCTGACACGGCAGATGAAAACGCAACCGTATCCGCTAGTGTTCGCTGCAAGACAGGTGTTGTTACGTTACCGATCACCACTGACTTCATTAAAGGTGTAAACGCGAGTGGAAGTGCGTACCTATACGCGGCCGATGGTTCGTCAAAAAACACGCCGTATTCACTCGACTGTAAATGAATATCGGTCTTGAGCGCTCGCTCCCATAGAGCCTCTGCTTTTGTTACAAGATCAACCCGATCGACTGCGCTCAAAGAAGTGTCCGTTAGTCCGGCTTCGGCATATGCCCACGCGGCCGCATCAGTGTGTGTGGGCATATACGATCCTTCGAGTTCCCTGCCGAGTACTTGTAGTTCTTTAGCTCCGGAGATGCCTGTTGTCACTTTATGCATCTTAAGGTATCGGTGGAATGCGTTATTCTCTAGGTAGGTTCTGTGTGATTCGCTACTCAAGAATGGCTCAACCGCATCAACATCAACTGGTATATCTAAGCGTTCATGAAATGAATCTTGGAGAACATCGTAACCGGGCAGCGTGGTATCGTAGGCGAAACCAGGCCGCTCCATACCTAGTAGTCCATGCCTTTTATGCTAGTCTGTATTCCCATATACTTTTGTTATACACTACCGGACCGGTAATTGGGAGGTTTTTTATAGCGTAAACAAAAAAACACCCGCCACAACGACGGGTGTTTTAAGCTTTTGGATGTAATTATCCGCGAGCAAAGTGTGCGAATGCACGGTTTGCTTCGGCCATCTTGTGAGTGTCTTCTTTCTTTTTGAAAGCGACACCAGTTTCGTTGTAGGCATCTACAATTTCAAGGGCTAGGCGTTGGCTGTATGGGATCCCCTTACGAGATCGCGCGCTTTGCACGAGCCATGAAAAGGCGTAGTGCAATTGACGGTGACCAGCAACTGGGAATGGGATTTGATAGTTAGCACCACCAACACGACGAGATTTAACTTCGAAGTTTGGAGAGATGTTCTTGAGTGCACGTTCGAACACTTCAAGTGGGTTTTCGCTATCAAGCTTTTTTGCTGCTACTTCGAGTGCTGTGTAAACGGCACGTTCAGCAACGAGCTTCTTACCATCAAGCATAGACTTGTTGATAAGACGTTGTACCATAATGCTCTGGTACTTACGGTCTGGGTTAGGTATACGCTGTAGGCTAACAGTTGATTTACGTGGCATACTACTTGTTCTCCTTCTTTGCACCGTACTTAGAACGACCTTGTTGGCGCTTTGCAACACCTTGGAGGTCGAGGGCACCACGAACGATGTGGTAACGAACACCTGGAAGGTCTGGCACACGTCCACCGCGAACA
>Ga0247808_10000804_pt1 | contig 15115 bp, 6 predicted proteins | sample UWRJL089202R1_FD_179914 | JGI IMG/M metagenome (GOLD analysis project Ga0247808, IMG submission 179914) | Plant litter microbial communities from Arlington Agricultural Research Station in Wisconsin, United States - UWRJ-L089-202R-1 | ecosystem: Environmental > Terrestrial > Plant litter >... | reverse complement strand
ACCACGCCGGCCCTCGGGGTGGTGATCCGCGGGGCATCCCGGGCGTGGGGAAGCTGATCGACCCATCGCCACACCTCCGTACCGTCGCCACGCATCACAACGGCCGCCGGCGAAAGTGCGGCGGCGAGCTGCACAACAATGGCGCGGGCCGCAGCAACGGCGATCGTGGGTGGGCCGCAGATGCCGATGCCGAGACGTGCGTCCATCACAACCGGGCCGCTGGAGAGGGTCGCCGCCCGAGTACTCAATTTCGCCAGGGCTTCGCAAACCGGTACCGCGGCCAGCGGCTCCAGGTCGCCGTCGAGCTCAAGCGCGCTCGGCACGTCACCCACTCCAAGCCGCACGGGAATTGGGACGGCGAAGTCGACCCTCCGCCAGTGTTCCGGATTCGGGTCGGTTGCCTGTGTGATGGATCGCGCGCTCGGTGCCAACTGCTCGAGGTCGCGGATCTGACGTCGGTGCTCCCGGGCAATGGAGTCCCGGGCGCGGTCGCAGTCGTCGGCGAACCGCACGTTTTCGGAACGCCGAGTACGCCGGGCACTGATCTTCGCGTCCCCCACACTCGCGACGGCAATGATGGGGCCGAGAAAAGCGAAAAGAAGCGCAAACGGCGACTGGATGATCGCCCACAACGCGACCGCACCCACAACCGGCGCCACCGTCGCGAGCAGCGGGAATGGGTGTGGGGCCGGGGTCTCCGGAGCTCGCGGCAGTCGCACCCGGTATTGCGCGGGCGGGCTACCAACGGGGAAGGACGTCATGCCCCACAGAAAATCAGAGCATCACGAGACCGGCGAGGGTCAGTATTCGCCTAGTGGATAGGCGGACAGGATGACGCGGCTGTGCACAACACAGCGGTGGCGCGCGTCAGCTGACGATAAAGAACTGTTCTCCGATGTCGACACGGGTGCCGCGAACGATGCGGTAGCGACGTCCGGGTTCGCAGCGGCGCTGGACGGATTCCGGTTCGCGCACAATCGACCCGTTACCGGAGAAGCGATCGCTCACCCAGAACGCACCCTGTTCCTGGCCGAATTCGAGGTGGGTTTTCGAGACTGATTTGCCGGGGTCGGAGATCACCACAAGCTGGTCGAATTCCTCGTGTGGCTGGGGCATGGGGTTACGTCCGAGCAGGCCGTTGCCGTGCACCGTGATGCTCTCGCCGGTGGAGAACTGGAGCACAAAGCGTGCACCGGTCTCGCGGCGAGGAACGATCCGTGTGCGCTCGATGTCGTCGAGGTCGTCGGCGGCGTGGTCCAAGTCGATCGGCTCGGGCGCTGCGGGGCTCGGCACAACCACGTGAGTGGGGAACGGGCGATCGTCGCGTGCGCCGAAGTCAACGGCGGGGGCCGCCTCGGGTCGGAACTGCAGGTGAGATTCAGGCGCGGCCTCGGGCTCGGGTTCGATCGCGCCTACAAGCTCGGGCTCGGGCTCAACTTCGGGCTCAGCCTCAGGTTCTGGCGTGGATTCTGGTTCGAACGCAGGTTCCGGCGCGACTTCCGAATCGAGGCCGGGTGTCGTTTCGGGCTCAACCGCGGGCTCGGGCTCGGGCTCAACCACGGGCTCGGGAGGAGAAACCGGCGCTGCGGGATCGGGCGCAAATGGCGCGAGATCTGCGACAGGTGCAAACGGCACGGGTGCTGAGCTGTCGCGCGTGGGTTCGGACTCGGATGATGCGGGCTCGGGCATGTGTTTCGGTGCACGTCCCCGCTCGGGGGTGAGTTTCGGAGGGAGCGCCGGCGCGAGTGTCGATTCGGCCGAGGACTCCGGCACCGGCAGTGTGGGCTTCCTCGACCTCGGCGCGAACTGAGCGGGAGTTATCGGCGCGGGAGCAAACGGCGCAAGAACAAAGGGGGCCAACGGCGGCGCAGGTGACGGCTCGGGGGCGTGCTCTGCTGCTGGTGCCGGCCTGACGGCAGGTTCAGCATCGTCAGGCCGAACGGCCGCGCGTTTGCCTCGGCCGGGCTTGCTCGGCGGGGTCTTCGGCTGCGCTGGTGCGTTCTTTGCGCTGGGTTTCCGGGAGAAGAACGAGGTGCGCTCACGGCGCGGGCGCTGCTCGGGTTGGGGTTCTGGTTCGTCTGAGGGCGTTGCTGCGGACAATGCGGAGTCGTACGCGGCAGGTGCGGGATCGAAGTCGGCGAAGAACCAGTCGCGATCGAGAGAAACGGTGTCCCCGGGCGCTGTCGGCAGGATGGGTGTTTTGGCCGGGGCCTCATCGGGCCAGACGGGAGCGTATTTGGTCGCCGACGCGGTAACGTCCTTGGCGTCCGTTGCGGGAACATCCTCCGCCTGCGTTACGGGAACGTCGTCAGCGGGCGCAACGGGAACGTCATCCACGGACGCCTCGGAAACGTCGTCGGCTGGCGTCTCGGAAACGTCATCGGCTGGCGTCTCGGACGTCGGAGTTTCGGGCGAAGCCGCGGGTGCAGGCCACTGCGCAGCGTCGGGCCAGATGGGCGCGGCAACGGAGCGGGCAGGCGTCGCGTGCGCCGGGCGGGATGGAGGAGCGACATGCGCGGTAGTTGCCCGGCCACATTCTCCGCAGAACATAGCGCCGCTGGGCAGTTCCGCGCCACAAGTCAAGCACGTCACGTAAAACTCCCCCTAGCGTGCGAACGGATTACTGCCACTATATCCGCCGAGACTTCGAAGAGAGATTCGCGCGCGTATCCGCTTCCACAGGGTGAGGTCCGCATCGAGTGCCTGGGTGAGGTCTGTGACCGACCGCCACACTCGATCTGCCTCGCTCGCGTCGGTGTCGGCGGGGGCGAAAACGGCTCGGTCCGTGACCGCGGCGAGCACGGCGGGCCGGGTTCCACCGACTACCGCGGCAATCTCACTGCGGGTCGCCGAGATGGGCGGCACGTACCCGTGGTCAACGACGTGGTCCTGGAATTCCTGCCATCCACCCACAATCCTGCCGCGGTCCGTTTTTGCTTTGCGGCGGCGTCGGCGCCGAATGGCTTTGAGAAGAATGACGGTAAGGAACGGCGTGAGGAGCACCAGCACAACGACAGCGGACAGTGCGACCCAGCGCAGCACGGTGAACAGCAGTTCCAGCAGTGGGTCGGTCACTTCAGGCTCGTCGCGCTGCGTTTGTGGGGCGGACTGACGTTCGATGGGCGCCGGTTCCAGCGCGGGCGGCGGAACAACGGTCTGCGGTCGCGCGATGATGGTTGGCTCCTGAGGAACCTCCGGCGGAATCTCCCGCACGTCCGGGTTGGGGTCGAGGGTGACCCAGCCAAAGTCCGATGTGTTGACTTCGATCCATGCCGACACGTCCGACCCGATGACCTCAACGGGCTGCGGTGTGCTGCCGTCCGCCTCCGACGGGACAAACCCGAACACAACACGGGCGGGAAATCCGAGCTGGCGGGCCATCAGCGCCGCCGTCACGGCGTACTGCTCCGCGTCGCCCACCATCGGCTGGTCGCCCACGAGTTCGGTGATGCGGTCGGCGGAATGGCCCGATCGACTCGCGGTTTCGTTGTCGCCGCCGTGACTGACGTACCCCGCGGTACGCAGTCCGTCGAGCATGGCGGCGAGCTGCTCCCCCGGTTCCGTGGTGCCCGCGATGTAGTCGTCGAGGATGGCCAGTAAGTCGTCGGGAACGAGTCCGATCGCCGGCTGAGCGGCAACCCCGGGCTCGAGCGCGGCGAGTTCGTCGCTGCTGGGGACTGACGGCACCACGGCACTCAGTGAGTACTCGTCACCTGCCTCGAGGCCGTTGAGTACCGCGCCGGTTCCGGTCTGCGCGTTGTAATAGAACGAGTTGCGTAGGGTCGATGCCTCGGCCGAGACAAAGTCGATGGTTTCAAGCTGCCCGACCGTGGGCACCCAGGGCCCGGTGTACCCGGCGACCTGCACGTCAACGGCGACGGTGGTGCCGTCGATTCCGCTCTGGTCAACCGCGTAGGGAACACGGGTGAATGATCCGGATGACGCGGCCGTTTCGTCACTGCCGACGGAATACACAACGCCGTTGTAGGTATCGAGGGTCGCAATGCGGAGACGCGCACCAGCGGGAAGACCGCTCACGGTGAACATCACCTCGTCCGTGATGGGTTGCTGCCAGTATTTGCGCAGGCCGGACAGCGGGCTGATGTAGTCGCGGGGATCGAACGGTTGCTCGACCGCCGTCCGGAGCACGTCCCGGTCCCCCATCGGGGGCAGCAGTGTGGTGGCCCCAACGGCAGCCCCGCACGCGATGGCCAAGATCACAACGCCGCTGAGAGCGCTCCGCAGGGGTGCTGCACCCCCGCGTCGACGAACCGAGGTCGCCTCGGCGCGGGTCGGTGCGGTGAGCTCGGTGTTCACCGAGATGCCGCCGACATCCACGGGTGACCCGGGTGCGGCGGGGCTGAGCAGGGCCCGGCGGTGGAACCGGCGGCGAACGGCGACCCAGATCAGGCTGAGGGCGAGGAGGGCAAGAGCGAGTCCGAGCGCGAGCGGCCGCGACGACGTGGTCGGGCCGAACAAGAGTGCCGTGCAGAACAGGATGATTGGGCCAAACACGGCGAGCCCGCCGCGCACTGACCGGAGGGCCGCCGACAGCGCGGCCACGGTCAACACCAGGGCGAGGGCGAAAAATGGCACCAGCAGTGCCTCGTAGGCGCCGACGGGGAGGGAGATGGTCAGCAGCTGCTTCCAGCCGAGCGCCACCCCGGCGAACAGGTCGAGTACCCCGTCAATCGTGGGAACAACGGTGTACAGGGTGCTGGACGGAACGGCGAGCGGCACACCCGCGACGACAAAAACTCCCAGTGTGGCAAGGCCAACGGTCGCCGAGCTCCACCGCCAGCGGGCACCGAGGATCGCAATCGCGGAACCGAGAATGCTGACCCCGACCATCATGACGATCAGCTGCGGGCTGCGGTAGATCGGCCAGAGCGCTGCGGTCGCGATGGCCAGAGCGATCCACAGCAGTGCGGTGTTGACCACCACAAAGGAGACGGTGCGTGGCGGGGTCATACGCTGGCCGTTCGCGCGAGGAACCGGCCGAGGTCGCCGAGGAACCCTATGGTGAACACGGTGAGGCCGGCGACGCGACGCATTCCGGGAACACTTTCCGGGTCACAGACAACGGCGATGGTTTCGACGCCGAGAGGAAACTGTGCCGACGCGGCGCGGAGCTGGGCGGCGCTGACGCTGGACCCACACACGAGGAACACCACCGAGATACCGGTCACGCGTTCGGCTGTCACGCGGGCGACATCGATCATCCCGAGCGCGGTCGGCGCGATCTCGATTCCGGAGAAGTCGTCGAGCAAGCGGGTCGGGGTGAGTGTGGTGAGGTTTTTGACGGCATAGACCCGGCGGGCCGCGAACTCGGGGGTGCGTTCGCTGACAACAACGGTCAGGTCGCGGGTGTCACGAATGGCTCGGGTTCCGAGCGAGGCGGCGACGCTGACGGCCATCTCGAACTCGGCATCGGAGCTGTAATCGGATGACGCGAGGCTCAACGCAATGAGGAGGTGGCTGCGCCGGGTCTCCTCGTATTGCCGCACCATGTAGCGGCCTGTTTTTGCGGTGGACTTCCAGTGGATGGACCGTCGCTCGTCGCCGGCCTGGTATTCGCGCAGGGCGTGGAATGACATGTCGCTGGTGGAGAGGTCGCGGGTGGGGTTGCCCTCAAGGTCGCGGACAAGACCCGTGCTCATGCTGGGAAGCGCCACGGTCTGGGGGTGCACGTAGAGCTCGCGGCTCTCGGTCCAGACGATCTCCCGGCGCACAAGACCAACGGGGTCGGCGCGCACCGAGCGGACTGGTCCGACCCGCACAATCCCCCGACGGGTGGTGGGAACAACAAACTCGGTCACAAAGTGGCTCTCGCGTCCGAGACCGGGAAGAGCAACGTCGATAAGGCCATCGCCGACGGGAATCTCTACCGCCGCGCCGAGAAGGCGGGTGCGCCGGGGGTTGCGCACCACAATTTCGCCGGTCGCGTCATCCCCCACAACAACCCGGGCCGACACCATTCGCAGATCAATCGCCAGCGCGGTTCGCCCGAGAAGATACAGCGACGCGAGGGCGAGAAGGGCGAGGCTGGCCCACCCGACAACAACGAGTTCGGTCCAGCCGGCGATGTACCCGATGACAAGCGCGAGTGGCACAAGGGCGCACAAAAACCAGCCGGGCGCGGTGATGACCGACTGCGCCTGTGTGAGTGCGGAGCCCGCCGCGGTACGGGCGCGACGAAACTGGCGAGCAACAAACACGAGTGTTTCGGCGACAATACCCGTGCGGGTTCCGACGAGCCGAGTGCGGGCGTTGGTGAGCCCGACGGTGGAATGAGCGGTGTCGGAGAGTGTGCCTCCGGCGCGCGGCGCCCACCCCGTGCGGGAGCCGGTGCCAGGCGCCGCTCCCTTCGAGGGTCGGGTGCCGCGGGCGCTCACACGGGTTGCCGATCGCTGGGCGGGGCGGTCTCGAGCAGGATCTGTCCGATCACGCTGGACGCAGTGACGCCCTCGAACTCGGCTTCGGCGTCGAGAAGCAAGCGGTGCGCGAGAACGGGTTCGGCGAGTACCTTGACGTCGTCCGGGATCACGTAGTGGCGTCCGCTCGCGGCAGCGAGGGTTTTGGCCGCACGCACCAGCGCGAGCGCTCCACGCACACTGACACCGAGGCGAACTTCAACCGCCGAGCGGGTGCCGTCGACGAGGCGCGAGACGTAGTCGTTGATGGCCGGGTTGACGTACACGGTGCGGGCGAGCTGCTGCATCGTGAGGATCGTCTCCGCCGTGACGATCGGGGTAAGCGAGCCCTGGTGTACTGACGTTCCGGCGGATTCGAGAATTCGCAGCGTTGAGGCGTGGTCGGGGTATCCGATCGAGGCCTTCATGAGGAACCGGTCGAGCTGCGCCTCGGGCAGGCGGTAGGTGCCGGCCTGTTCGATGGGGTTCTGCGTGGCGATGACCATAAACGGATCGCCGACCGGATGGGTGACGCCGTCGACCGTGACGCGTCCCTCCTCCATCACCTCGAGCAGCGCGGCCTGGGTTTTGGGGCTCGCGCGGTTGATCTCATCGGCCAGCACAATGTTCGCGAAGATCGGCCCGCGGTGAAACTCGAACGTGTTCGACCGCTGGTCGAAGATGCTGACACCCGTGATGTCACCGGGCAGCAGGTCGGGAGTGAACTGCACGCGGCTGCTGGTGCCCTGCACGGTCTGTGCCATGGCTCGCGCGAGCGACGTTTTTCCGGTGCCGGGAAAGTCTTCGAGCAGCAGGTGGCCGCCGCTGATGAGGGACGTAAATCCGAGCCGGATGACGAGCGTTTTGCCCAACAGCACCTGTTCAACGTTCGCCACCAGGCGTCCGAAGGTCTCGGAGAACCATTCGGCCTGCTCCGCGGTCATACTCATGCTGTTCCTCTAGTCATAGTCGTTCCAGTTGTACACACGCTTGAACTCGTTGCCGCCGACCACAATCGTGATGGTCAGGTTGGGGAACGTCGGGGCGCCACCCGAAGCGCCGTTCTGCGTGACGTCGCAGTTCGCGCCCTCACCCTGCGACAGGGTGCGCGCGTCGCCCCCACAGGAATAGGTTACGGACTCGTAGCTGCCGTTCGGCGACGACGACCAGCTGTAGGTTGCGGTCGCGGGAGTGCCGGATGAATCGCCCGACCCGGTCGAGGTCAGGGCGAGTCCGCCGAGGTCGGGGCTCGATACGGGCACTCCGACAACCAGCGAGGGCGACCATTCGGCGCTGCACAGCGGCTGGGTCAGCTCGTTGTAGACCTTGCACGCCTTGATCTGAATCGATGTCTCGCGACCGTAGTGGCTCGCGTTACTCGTTGTCAGCGAGGTGTTGACGTCCTGCGGTCCGTGCTGGCCACCCTCGACCCCGGTGCCGCTGAGGCGGTAGATAAAGCTGTCGGCGTCCGTCGAACCGCTGGCGATGGTGAACCCCGTGAGCTGGTAGTCCCACGTGCTGTTTCCGGCCTTCAGCGGAGCCGAGAAGGAGGCGGCCGTCACCGTTCCGGGACGCGCGCGCGGGGTCACCTCGACGGGTGTGCTGGCGGTGCACCCCATGCCATTGAACGCATACACAACAAATTTGTAGGCGCGGTTGGGGGTGAGGCCGGTAAAGGTGGTGGATGACGCGGTGCCGAGGTCCTGGAAGGTTGCACTGGCAGCGGGCACATCCACCGTGCCGGGCAGGGGGCCGTCCACCGTGCACGCGGGCAGTGCGTTACTCGAGGCGGGAAGAACCGCGGCGTAGTAATTCGTGATTCCCCGACCATTGTCGGTGAACGCTCCCGGCCAGCTCAGAGTGGCGCGAGAGCCGTCATCGGCGTTGAGCGCAGCCGTCGCTGCGAGGGCGCGCACGGGTGCGCCAGCCGGTGTACCCGACCCCGTTGCGGTGTTCCATCGTGCGAGTGCGCTCGGGGTTTGGTTGCGGGCGCTGACGGTGAACGCGACGGACGACCCGTTACGAATATTCGGCGACGTAAACGACCGCGTGTACGTTGTGCCGGCGGGATCCCGGGCCGGCACCGTGAACTCCTGGTTCGCGGCGCCCGCGACCGTCACGACATAGCGGGTGATGGGGGACCCGGCGCCGGAGTCGGCCGGTTTTGTCCAGCTGACCTGCAGGCCGTGGTCGAGCGGGGTGGCGACGACCTTGCTGGGCAGGGCCGGCACCACGTCAGACCAGGTTGTTTCGGCGAGGGATGACGCGTCAGACGCGCCAATCGCGTTTGTCGCCACCACACTCACCCGCACCGCGTTCTGCGAACCGTTTCCTGCCGTGGCGACCTGGCACTGGGCGCCACCGCAGGGTGTCGAGCTGACCTGGGCTCCGGTGGTCGCGTTAGTGACGACCACCTGATACCCGGTGATGGGTGAGTTGTTGAACCCGGCGTTGTTCCACACCACGGTGAGTCGACGATCGCCGACCTCGGTGACGCGCACGGACCGGACGGGGTCCGGGCGATCCTGTACGGAGACACGCACGGTGCCCCAGACGGCGCGGGTGGCATCGCCGGTGGCGTCCATCACCTGGTACTGGAAGGTGGTGTCCACGGGAGCTGCGGTGGGCGCGATTGCCACGGAGAGTGTCGCGCGATCGGCGCCCGGGGTGACCCGCACTCCCGGGGGCAGCGCGGAGCTGTCGATGCCACGGATCGCACTGACAGTGAGCGGGGTTCCCGGGAACGGGTTGGTGGCGTTGTCGTTCGCGAGCACATCGATCACGGTGGTCTGACCGCGCTGCGCAACCGCGGTGTCGGTCGCGGGGCGCGCCAGCGGCCGGGTTGAGGGAACGACCCGGAGTGAGATGTTGCCGGCGACCCCGGTCGACATGGCGTCGCGCACCCCAATCGACATGGTGGCGACGGCACCGACGGTCACGGATTCGTTCGCGCGCAGCGACAGCATCTGCCCGTCGAGTCCGTAGGTGAAGCCCTCGGGAACCGACAGCACCGTGTACGCAAGCTCGCCCAGGTCATCCGGGTACGGGTAGGTGGTGAGGCGACTGAGGTCGACGGTGCGCTCCTGTGCGGGCTCCACCTCGAGCACGGCACCGGTGAACACGGGTGGCTGGTTGTCGCGCGGCATCACCGTGATGGGCAGCACCAGGGTGGCGGTGCGGCCGTCCGGGTCTGTCGCGCTGGCACCGTCCGTGACCTCGAACGAGATCGACGCGGCGCCGAAGTATTGGTCGGCCGAGGTGAACTCGAGCGTCTGGCGGTCGATCACGAGCTCGGACCCGTTGTTGTGGGTGGCCCGCACGGAGCTGCTGTCGGTCAGTCCCACCCCACTGTCGCTGACGGAGAGAACGTACTCGTTGAGGTCGATCCGCACCGTCTCGCCACTGATCACGGTGAGCGCGGGGGCGTCACGGTTAAGTTGCGGGAGTGCGTCGTTGAAGCCGGGCACCCAGATAAAGCCATAGCTGAACACCGCGTCATCCAGTGGATGGGTGACCCGGAACGGGATAATTTGGCTGGCGTTCGTCGGAGTCACCCGCACGATTCCGGTGGGAGTGACGGATGCCGCGGCGTCGAAGCCAGCGCCGATGCTCACCGTCAGTGTGGACGGGTCACCATCGGCGAAAAACACGTTGTCCAACACGTCGACGTCGACACGGGTGCGGTCGAGGATATCGGCGAGACTGAGCTGGGTGTCCGTGACAACCGGGTAGCTCAGCGGAGCGTCGGGATCAACCTCCACCCGCACGAAGTTCGAGCTGATTCCGCCCGACTCGTTCTCGATTGTGTAGACCACGCCGTACACACCGGGCGCCTCGGGTGGCGTGATGACCACCAGGTCGCCGTTCACCTCGGCGAGGGTCACGTCGTCGTTGGGTTCGGCCGACACCACGGAGAGCGAGCTGCCATCGGGATCGGAGTCGTTATCGAGCACCTGCACCGACACGGTGGTGCCGGGGCGCACGGTGACCTCGTCGAGGGTGGCGACCGGGTTGCGGGCACCGTCGAGCGCCGCACTGATGCCGACCCGCACGGTGCCCGTCGCGCGGGCACCGAGCGCGTCGATGACGGCGTACTGGAACTCGTCGGTTCCCGTGGAGTAGTCACCGGCGCGGTAGGTGATGGAGTCGGATCCGACGGTGATGACCGATCCCTTTTCGGGGCTCGTCTCCTGACCGAGCAATTGCACGGTGTCGCCGTCGGGGTCGATTCCCGACAGCGGTACGGGAATCACGACGGTGGCACCCGCGAGGGTACGGGCGGTCAGCGTGGCTGGCACGGGCGCCGAGTTGGTCTCGACGTTCGCCTCGCGCACCGAGATGCTGAGCTGGGCGCGCGCGCGCTGCCCGTCGGGCCCCTCGATCTCGTATACGGCGAGAAAGTTGCCGGGGGTTGCCGGGGCGAGGTAGCGCAGCACCTTGCCCGAGCCGAAGAGCAGGCCGGCGCCCTCGGGAAGGTCCTGTGGCAATTGCGGCAGCAGCGTCAGAGTGGCGCCGTCGGGCTGGGAGTCGTTGTCGAGCACCGGGATGTCGATCGCGGCGCCCACGCGAACCGTGACCTGGTCGTCGACCGCGATGGGAGGCTGCAGTGCGGGCGGCACCGGAATCTCGATGACGGTGATAACACCCTCCGCGTCGGCGAGCCCGTTGCTCACGCGGTAATTGAACGTCACGGGTCCGTCGAGCGGTTTGTCCAGTCGCACCCGCACAAACCGTTGTTCGAGCACCTCCGCGGAAACCCCGGAGTCACTCGCGAGGTTCTGCACACCGGTGACAACCAGCACGCCGCCGGAGGGATCGAGGTCGGACCCCGCGACATCCACCTGTTCGGTCCGAAGGCTCTGGATAAAGACCGTTTTGGGAATCGTGATCGGCCGCGCACCCACGACGGCGGGCGACACGTCAACACGCACCAGTCCGGTGGCGGTCTGGTCGCCGTCGGTCACCACATATTCGAGGTAGTGCGAGCCCACCTCAGCACTGGTGACGCGAAACTCGCCGCTCTCGTAGCTCGGCGCGATGTCGAGGCCCGACTTGGGCGGAACACTGCTGAGGCGCAACACCCCGTTACCGCCACGCACATGCTCGAGCGGAGTCACGATGGTCTGCTGCCCGGCGGTCGCGAGCACCACAAACGGGTCAGCGACGATCGGAACGGTGCCGGCGGGCATCACGGTGATGTCGAGAGTTCCCGTCGCCGAGGCCGTGCCGTCAGAGACCGTGAGCGACACCGAGGCGGTGGACTCCCCCGCGCCCGACTCCTCAAACAGCACCATCCCCTGCGGGGTAAATGTCACCAGGTCGGACTCGCGACCGCTCACTCCCGACAGGTACACCGCATCGCCGTCGGGGTCCACCCAGTCGCCCAACACCTGCACGGTCACCCGGCCATTGGCCTCAACGGTCGCCCTCGTTGAACGCACCTGCTGCGGTGGCTCGTTGTCGTCGGCGTCGCGCACGGTGACGGTGGCTGTCGCCGAGGAGGTTCCGCCGCGCCCATCGCTGATCGAGTAGGGAACGGAGATGGTTCCGGATGACTCGGCCGCGAGTGTCAGCTGAATCTGCTGGTCATTGTTGATGAGGTCGACACGCCCCACGACTTCGTCGAGCGTGGGAATCTCGGTGATGACAATGGCGTCACCGTTGGGGTCGTAGTCGTTGAGCAGCACGGGGAGCACCGTTGCCCGGCCGGCACGCGCACCGAGTTCGTCGTCAATGGCGACCGGTGGCTGCTGCACCGGGTCGATCTCGGGTGGGGTGTCGTCGTCGTTGGCCACCTGCTGCTCGGTGTTGTCCGGCGGAATCAGTTCATCCCAGTTGTTGATGAGCTCGCCGCCGGCCTGCACCGCCCACGAGTTGCCCGACAGGGAGTCGTTGAGCACCACCCGGTTCTGGTTGGTGCGGAACTCGAGCACTGCGGTCGAGTCCATCGAGTCGAGCGTGAGCAGCTGCCCGTTGTCGCTATCGCTGTTACCGTCGTTGTCGCCGCAGGAGCCCCAGGCCTCGCCGTTGCCCCACGCGCCAATGATGCAGTCCTCGGCGACGACCGGGCGTGCGGGCGCCCCGCTTCGTCCGTCAACAAGGGTGGTGGTGTCGCCCTCCGCCAGGGGAACACTCAGAAGCGCCTCGGAGTCGGCGAGCACAATGGCAGATCCGCGTGACGCAGCCTCCTGCAACACCACGGGACCGACCGCGTCAGCGAGGTCAACGGTGCGGCCGTCGAGGTACAGGGTGCGCCCGCGCTCGTCGAGCACCGCCCAGCGTTGGTCAACCGACGAAATGCTCAACAGCGCGTCATCCGGAACCTCGAGCTCCGTCGTGGAATGGACCTCGGCGGCCGTGCCCGGGGTTACCTCGTAGACAAGTTCGGAATCGGGCGAGTACACAAAGAGTTCGCCCTCGTCATCCATAGTCGCGACGAGTCCGGTGCCCAGGCTCAGCGCGGGGTCGGTTTCGGCGTCGAAGCTGGCGAGGCCGTCGACGGTGACGGTCCAGATCTCACCGGTGCCGCGGGCGACGATGGTGACCGTGTCGTCGGCGAGGAACACCTGCGGGTCGTCGGGCGGCAGCGCAACGGTCTCGGTGATCTCGGAGGTCGCCGGGTCCACGATCGCGACCGTGCTGTTGCTGCGGTCGGCGAGCAGCACGGTGTCGCCGTCCTGCACCACATCGAGGTCGCCGCCCGCGCCAGGCAGCACGGAGTTGAGTTCGAGCACCTCGGTGTTGATTCGCCCCGCCGCCAGCTGCTGGCCGTTCGAGACCCACACCGCGGCATCCTGCAGGTCAACCTTTTGCGCGGTGTACCCGGTCGAGACCACTGCGGCCGCGGCGACGAGTGCGGCCACCACGGTGCCGCTCGTTGCGGTCACCACAAGCGAGCGATGTGCGGCGATCCATTGTCGAATCACTCGGGAACGTCCACACATTTTTCGCCGCTCGCGTCCCCGGCTTTACCGTCGCGGTTGACGGTGACCGTCACACATACCCGGTCGCCCGGTTCGGCGTCGACGAGAAAGTCGGTGGAACGCTGGATGCTCGTCTGGGGTCCCGTGGAGATCGAGTAGACGTCACCCGAGCGTACTCCGGGGTCACGCCACGAGAATTCGACCGTGGTGCCCGTGATGTCGGCAGCGACATCGCTCACCACCGGGATGCCGGGCGACGCGGCGCGCACCATCACCACCACGGCGGTTGTCGCCAGGGCGAGCACCAGCACCGACGACACCACAAACGCCCAGGTGACGGCGGTGAACCGGCGGCGGGCGGGGGTTGCAGCCGCTGCGGACGTGCGCAAAGCACCCTGGTCGGAGGGGTTCGGCGTCGAGGAGTGGGCGCGACGCCGACGTCCACCCGCACCGGAGTTGGGAGAGGTCACGACACGAATCTGTGTGCGGTCGTCGAGGTCACTGACGGTGGCGTGCGCCCAGTCGTCCATGGCGACCTCGATGGGTGTCTGCGCGACCCCGAGTTCGGTCTCGATCGCCTGGAACCCGTGGATCAGGTCGAGCACACTCGCCGGCCGGTTGTCGGGTTTGCGGCTCAGCGCGTCCATGAGCAGCCGGTCGAGGCTTCGCGGCACGTCTGGCCGGTCGATCGGCTGCGGTTTTCCGCGGGTGATTCGGGAGATGAGGTCGGATGACGCATTGGACCCGCCAGCAATCTCAAACGGAGACCGCCCCGCGAGCAACGAGTAGACCGTGGCGGCGAGCGACCACACCTCGGCCCGAACGGACCCGGGTGACTCGTCGAGCAGCACCTCGGGCGCCGACCAGGGAATCGACATTCCGACGCTCTCCTGGCCCTCCATCTCGGCGAGGGTGGCGGCGATGCCGAAGTCGGAGAGCACGGGGTGCCCGTAGGCGGTGAGCAGGATGTTGCTCGGTTTGATGTCCCGGTGCAGCACCCCGGCGCGGTGAGCCGTTTCGACGGCGCTTCCGATGCGGACGGCAATGCGCAGCACCTCGGTGACCGGGATGCGTTCGGCGCGGTAGCGCGCGCCGAGCGACGGGGAGCACAGCTCCATGACGAGGTAGGGACGCCCGTCAGCGGAGACGCTGGCCTGGTACACCGTGAGGATCGACGGGTGAGCGCTGAGCTGCGCCATCAGGTTGGCCTCGGCCTGGAACATCTGCCGCACCTGGTCGTTGACGACCTCGCTGAGCAGCACCTTCACGGCGACCTGCCGCCGCGGCATGTTCTGTTCGTACAAAAAGACGTCGGCGAACCCACCCGATCCAAGCACCCTCATATGGGAGAACCCGGCGAGCACGGGAGGTGATGATGGAAGACGACGCGCCACTTAGCCCCCTTGCCGCTCGTGCGATCTGATCATTGTAAGCAGGTCGAAACTGCCCTATTCGTCGTCTCCCCCGGAGTGGGGGGCTCCGATCGTGTGTTCGTGGTTCACGGGTGCGTCGAGCACGTCGACGAGCACCGTGGTGACGTTGTCGCGACCACCGGCCGCGAGTGCCGCGGCGACAAGACCGTGAGCAGTTTCGTTGGCGGGGAGACCGGCCGCGAGGTGCGCAAGGATGTCGATGTCGCTGAGCTCTTTAGTGAGACCGTCGGAGCAGATCAGCAGGCGCACCCCGGGTGCCAGTGGCAGCATCCAGTAGTCGGCGCTGGGCACCGCACCAAAACCGACGGCACGCGTGATGATGTTGCTGTCGGGGTGGTGCTCAGCC
>Ga0247808_10000802_pt1 | contig 15132 bp, 15 predicted proteins | sample UWRJL089202R1_FD_179914 | JGI IMG/M metagenome (GOLD analysis project Ga0247808, IMG submission 179914) | Plant litter microbial communities from Arlington Agricultural Research Station in Wisconsin, United States - UWRJ-L089-202R-1 | ecosystem: Environmental > Terrestrial > Plant litter >... | reverse complement strand
CCTCCACTTCAGGTTCAGCATGGAACTTTACCCCGGGCAAGGAAGGGTTGTATATTGTTAACCTGATATGTAACAATAAACGTTATTTCAAAAAAGTATATGTTCATTCCAATGCAGTGTTATAAAAAGAACGATTGAAAAAATAAAAAAGGAGCCTGTTAACAGGCTCCTTTTTTTATCGGTAAAAACAAGATTATTCCTTTATTTTCGCTCTGACCTCAGGCGCGACTTTCGTTCCAAACAATTCTATAGAACGCATCAATTGATCCTCTGTCAAGTCTGGTCCTGCAATGGTTTGCGCCAAAAATCTGGTATGACCGAATAGACCATGCTGGTAAATAATTTTCTCCACCACTTCTTCCGGACTACCTACCAATAATGGACCTTTCGGACCACGCATGTATTCAAACTGTTCACGCGTCAACCTGCCCCATCCCCTTTCTTTTCCGATCTTCGTCATTAATTTTTCATAGGTCGGCCAAAATTCATCGGAAGCTTGCTGAGATGTTTCGGCAATGTGTGTATGACAATTCATTGCCAATTGTAATTTTGTTTCATCGTGTCCCGCTTTCTTCGCAGAGTCCCGGTATAATTTTACAAGGGGAACAAAATTTTCAGGAGCAGACCCTAAGATGGCCACTGTAACAGGCAGATTTAATGAACCTGCACGCACCATCGATGCCGGTGTACCGCCTACTGCCAGCCATATAGGAAGTTTCTCCTGATAAGGCCTTGGATACACACCGAGGTTGTTGATCGATGCACGGTGCTTTCCTTTGGAAGATACTTTCTCGCTGGCATTGATTTTCATGAGCAATGCCAAATGTTCGTTAAACAATTCATCATAGTGTTGAAGATCATAGCCAAACAAAGGAAAAGATTCAATAAAGGAACCTCGACCCGCCATGATTTCTGCGCGACCGTTAGACAGTAAATCCAGTGTAGCAAAATTTTGAAACGTACGCACAGGATCTGCAGAACTCAATACCGTAACGGCACTGGTTAACCGAATGTTTTTCGTAACAGCCGCCACCCCGGCCAGCATCATTTCGGGTGCAGAAACTAAATAATCCGGACGATGATGTTCGCCTAAAGCATATACATCCAATCCTATCTGATCCGCCAGTTTGGCTTCTTCCAATAATTGCTGCGCGCGAAGGTGCGCATTGACAGCCTTACCGGAAGTATTGTCCGGTATAATTTCTCCAAAGGTACTGATGCCTAATTCCATAATTGCTCTATTGCTTTCCAACCGCAATAAAGTAAATTAAGTTCTTGCATCCATTGACCTAAATCATTTTGTCAAAGGATGTTTCAGCCAAATCAATACAAGAGGCATCAATAGAAAAGGAATTTCAATCAATACCCCTTTCCAGTTATCTGATCGGATAAAGAGCGCCATCATCCCTACAATTAAACTGGCATTGAGCACATTTCCCCAGAAAAAAGTAGGAGGAAATAAAATCAGCAGCGCACCGAGTAAAGTCAAAACACCGATAAGTTGAATCAATGTTTTGCTGATCTTCAAACCTTCTAGCATGACCATGTTCTCCGGTGTAGGATTCAGGGCAGACCAACCGTGTTTCACACCCATGAATACAGTGAATAAAATAAGAGCGGAGCTGATAATTTTAAAGATCATAAAGTAATTGTTTAAATGTAATTTATTGATTTGATGTCAGGTCTTCAGACCTGACACGGCTGGACGTTAGCAGGAAGATTAGAGCTTAACGAAACAGTGTCAGGTCTGAAGACCGGACACCAATACTTAAGAAATCCTACAAATTCATTCCACCTGAAACTTCAATGCGTTGTGCGTTGATCCACTTAGCATCTTCGGTGCACAAGAAAGCAACAACTCCACCGATATCATCCGGTAATCCAACACGTCCCAATGCCGTAAGACCAGCCACGTGTTGGTTGAGTCCTGCATCGTCTCTGACTCTGCCGCCGCCAAAATCTGTTTCAATGGCTCCCGGAGCAACGATGTTTACGGCGATGCCACGAGCACCCAATTCTTTTGCCTGGTATTTGGTCAATGTTTCCATGGCACCTTTCATAGACGCATAAGCTGCATATCCGGGCATACTAAAGCGAGCCAAGCCCGTAGACAAATTCACAATACGACCACCGTCATGAATGAAGGGTAATGCTTTTTGCGTAAGAAAAAAAACTCCTTTAAAATGAATGTTCATCAAAGTATCAAATTGTTCTTCCGTTGTTTCAGCGAAAGAATTATAAATACCAATACCAGCATTATTGATTAGAAAATCAAAACGCTCGGTATGAAATGTAGAGTTCAACTCTTTTTTGATTGCTTCAAAAAAAGCATCAAAACTTTTGACCTCTCCTGTGTTGAGTTGCAAAGCAGCGGCTTTACGTCCGGCCTTTTGGATTTCACTGACAACAGCTAATGCTTCATCTTTCTTACTGTTGTAAGTAAGGATGACATCGATTCCTTTTTGTGCCAGGTGAAGGGCCATATTTTTTCCTAGTCCACGGCTACCGCCGGTTACTACTGCAATTTTGGATGGTGTGTTCATCTTAGTGTTTGTTTTAATGATGAAACAAACCTAAAACAAAACAGCTATCCACTGTTTGCGAAGATCAATCCAATGGTTGCAAAATTCAAATACGGCCTCTTAGCTCATTGGGAGCCAATTGAGTCTGTTTCTTGAAAAAATTTGAAAAATGAGCCAATTGCTCGAATCCTAAACTGTATGCAATTTCAGAAATGTTCCAGTCTGTTTGCTTCAATAAAATTTTGGCTTCCTGCACTACTCTTCCACTGATCAGCTCGGTAGTGGTTTTACCCGTATGCTCTTTCAACACTTTATTCAGGTGATTGACATGCACCGACAAGCGGTCGGCATAATCTTTTGCCGTACGCAGGTTGAGTTTTTGTTGTGGTGATTCGATGGGAAACTGACGTTCAAGCAATTCTATAAACAAGGCCGATACGCGGGCAGAAGCATTGTGCGTGGAATGCAGCGCGGATGCAGGTTGTAGTTTTTGCCCCTGATGAATCAATTCCAAAACATAATTGCGTAACAGATCATACTTGAAAGCATAGTCCGATTCAATTTCCTTAAACATCTTTTTAAAGATCAAAGCTATTTCATCTGCCTCTTCGTCGGAAAGCTGAAAGATCGGATAACCTCCCGGTTTGAAGAGAGGAAGCTCTTCCAATAAAACACCGCTTTTATTTTTCGACAAAAATTCTTCCGTAAAAATGCAGAACGAGCCGTATTGCTGTTCGTCCTGAGGCAAATAATGGTAAGGGATCTTAGGCGTAGCGAACAGCAAACCGTTTCTTTCTATATCGATAACTTTATCAGCATACTCGGCTTTATTTCTTCCTCTGATCAAACTGATCTTATAATAGGAACGCCTGTTATAGGGCATTTCTCCCGTCTTTTTCACCTTTATCAGCATGTCCTGAATGTTGAACACATTGAAATGACCGATCTCTTTATTGATGTCCTTCGGAATCAAAGAGGAAGTTTCCAGGTAAAATTGTTCGAGGCTTGTGGTATTCATCGACAGATTGTTTGCAAAAATCAAATATAATGAATTTTTATTCTGGTCGAACACCTACCTTATTTTTTACATTTTACACCCTTAAAAAGAGCTGAAACGCATAAAATTGTATGGGTAATATGTCCTCTTTTATAATAATACCATTGTGCGTTTAAACCCAATCTTCAATAAAGCCAATCTGTGTTGCTCTGTCTAATGTTACTACAGTTGTTATATTGAATTGATTCTATACTTTAGCTTATCGATTCATCAAACACTTTTTACTTATGGTATACGAGACTCTAAGAACCGAAACAATCAATCCTTTTTCCATCACTGGCAATCGTTTAGTGATTGATCCCTGTATCATGGAAGATTTATCCGGAGAAGAACTAGTGAATTATTTCATCAGCAGTATTGATGAATATTTTCCTTACAAAACCGAACGACAGAATATGATTTACAACACAACCATATTCATTCTTACTCAATCTTTAGATTTGAATTTATACCCGGACCGCACCAAAGCTTTTGTTCGAATTTACGACATCCTGCTTCCTGTATTATCCAACCGGAAGTAATGGTATAAAAAAGAAGGCTGCCCAATGAGCAGCCTTCTTTTTTATACCATTTTACAGAAACAAAAACAGAGTGGACAAAGGAATTATTCCTCCAACTTTATAACCTTTAGCGAAGAGGTGCGATCGTTCCAATTATCTTGCAATAAACAAGCAACATCTTTGTCCTCTGTAATGAATGCTCCTTCAAAATTAACCTGGTCATAGAAAATAATCTGATAGCCGCTAGCCAGCTTCAAGGATGATAAATCCTTATTTTTAATGCCATGTGCCATCAGATCACTTAAGTTATATTCCCCTTCCGTCAGCGCCAGGGAATATCCCTGATAGTCGCAGTGCTGAAAGACAACCACTCCAATGTCTGATACAACAGGAATTTTATCCGGTATCTTGCCTTCCATGTTTACAAAATGTTCTTTCTGTACACAGGCATAGAACGCAAGGAAACTTAAATAGATGAATAACTTTAACAGGCGGGTCTGTATTTTTCTCCTTTCCATAGCTGCGGTTTATAAGAGATTATAGTATGGCTAGTGAAAAACTGACCATATCTTACAACAGAATGAGATTATAATTTCCCACTTCCCCAAAGCATTAAACTCTAAAGGTTTTAAACACTCCGCCTCGTGCACCTCATCAATCGGCCTGATAACGAAGTAATAGTGCTCCGCTTTTGAAGCTTTTTATATGGATTAATTTCAAGTTTAAAGGTTCCGTCAAATCTTTAAACAAAGAAGCTCCTCTCCCGATGGCTATAGGGTCTAACAAAAAAAGGTATTCATCGATCAGGTGTTCTGCTGCCAATTGAGAAATGAGACTTCCACTCCCCAGGATCGTCATGCTTTTACCAGCCTGTTTTAACTTACGAACTTCATCCGCCAAATTCCCTTGCAGCAACGTGGTATTGTTCCAATCCGCCTTTGTGAGAGTTTGAGAAAAAACGATTTTCTCTGCTCTGTTCATTCCTGCCGCCACTTCGGGCATGTGATCCATCGCGTCCTTCGTAGGCCAGAAGCTCGCCATCATTTCATAGGTTTTACGGCCAAAGAGTAAAGTGCTGTTGTGTTTCAGGCTTTCGATAGAAAGTTCGTTACCTTCTTCATCATGCGGATGCCAGTTGATACCGTCACTACGGTCTTTGTAAAAGCCGTCCAGTGAAATAAAATTGAAGGTGCTTAATTTTCCCATCAGATGTATCGTTTGATGAATAGAAATAAAAAACGATGAGAAGAAAATCTTATCATCGTTTCCTATCTATTCTTGCGATGATTAAATAGACTCCGTATGCTTTTTATAGTTGTCCAGGATTGCTTGCCATCCTCCCTTTTGCATTTCAATCGGGTTCTCATTTTCCGGATCAAACGTCTCTACGATCTTCGTTTCATTGCCATTTGCCGTAAATGTAATTTTCACTTTTCTGCCGTCAGCCAGACCATACGCCAGCAATTCGTTAAGCTTTACCGCTTCGTATGTTCCTCCAAAATCAAAACTCATGCTGCCGTCTTTTGCGGCCATGGTTGTTTTAAAGGTTCCTCCTACTTTCACCTCATTGTCGGCATAAGGTGCATGCCACTCGTCAGATGCAAAGGCCCATTGCTTGATGTGTTCAGGCTCTGTCCATGTCGCCCATGCTTTAGCTACCGGTACTTTCACTGTAGTTTCTATTGTAATGGCATTTTTGCTGGTCGTTTCCATAGGTTATGTCGTTTAGTTTCTGATGATACAAATATAAAATACCTTTTCAAAACAAACAGAGGGTGAAACTAGACATTACAAAGGGGTGTTTGCGACAGCGTCCAATAAACGATTAGTCCATGGATAGTTTTTTTACACTTCAAAAGAACTAACTTGTAGGCGCAGCAACATTTAAACCTGTTCATCTCCGCTCTTCATCTATGTCTACCCTTCCGAAACCCACGATACTAGAGAGCGACGATATTTTTAGAAAATACAGAAGTTTGCCTCAGGAACAATTCAAAGCGTATGTTGAAGAATTGAAAAATCGTCTTACCCAAGGTGAACAATTCAGGACCTTTCATTTCATGGAAGGTAACCTGGACCTGGCAAAAGACAAAGACGGTTTTTACAAAATAGATTCGGTTGGAAATCTGGTAGCGTACCTGAATCATTTTTTCCCAAAGAAGAAGTAGGTATTTTAATATGTTCTTTGAGTTAACATCTTAAAAATATGTAAGAGAAGCGGGCTTACATGATATTGGGCGTGCCCCGCCAAAAAAGGCGGGTCGGGCTATCCGCTGCAAGTCCTCGCTCGGTATTAACTTCTTTCATCCCCCAACATGGCTGCTCGCTGTGGGCTTTCCGCTTCTATCCCTCACGCAAACATCTTTCTTAAAATCACTTGCACAAAATATTATGAGCAATGTCATGGCTTAAATAAAATCCTTTCTTACCATTTACAGACACTAAAACCGATTTGTCAAAATCTACAATTTCCTTCACCGTCACCTGCACGCCAAGTTTCAATCCGAGTTTATCCAGGTGCTGTAAAAAAGAAGTCGTATGATTTTCTATACCTGTCATCACCACGGTGGTATTGATCGCGAGGCTCGTCAACTTCACCGATTTAAGATTGGAAAACACACCGTCCTTATTGGGAATAGGATCTCCATGCGGATCAAATTCAGGATTGCCTAAAAAATTATCGAGCCTTTCGGTGAGCTCTTCAAAATTGATATGCTCCAACTCCTCCGCCATCGGATGAATCTCGTCCCATTTAAAACCTAATTTCTCCACCAGAAACACTTCCCACAAACGATGCTTGCGAATCGTTTTCACAGCAATCATTTTTCCAGGTTTTGTTAACGTAACGGCTTTATATTTTTCATAGTTAATCAGTCCTTTTTCTCCGAGCTTCTTTATCGCTTCGGTCACCGTGCCGGGTTTCACATTCAATTCATAGGCGATATCATTGGTATATGCACCATCCTTGTTGCGCTCTGTCAACTTATAAATAGCCTTTAAATAGTTTTCTTCTACGTAAGAACTCATAATCGCCTAAATACATTTAGGTAAACCTAAATATTAAATTTGTACTGCCAAAATAAATAAACGTATATTTGCTTAAAGGCAACAAAGCTTTTGTAGTATGACCAAAAAATTACTGCTCTTATTAACGGCTTTTCTGTTTGTTTTAGCAGTTTCCTGTAAACAATTGACAGAAAAAGTCACTCCACAGGCTCCAAATGATGATCAAACATTGGATGGACCCATTGATGGATTATCGGCTGTAGAGAAGCGTCAGTTTCTGGCAGGTGATGTGGCTTTTAATGGGGAAGTCTTCTTTTCCGCTACCGGACTGGGACCTTATTTTGTCTCTACTTCTTGCGGAAGTTGTCACGCTGTAGATGGCAAAGGACATCCTTTTACGACCCTCACCCGCTTTGGACAATCGGATACCTTAGGTAATACATTTCTTGCTCAGGGTGCTCCTCAGCTGCAAAACCGCGCCATACCGGGCTTTACGCCGGAACATATTCCTGCCGGAGCTTCCTTTTCCAAATTTACACCACCTGCCAATTCTGGTTTGGGTTTCATAGAATCGCTGACAGACGCACAGATACTGACCAACGAAGATCCTCTGGATGCCAATGCTGACGGTATATCCGGGCGGGCAAACTATGTGAATGCCCCGGATTATTTTATCGCACAATCCTATCATCAATCCAAAAATGGAAAGTATGTCGGACGCTTTGGTAAAAAAGGAGCCGCAGTGGATTTAGAACATCAAACGGTCAATGCGTATAACCAGGACATGGGCATTACCTCTGAATATGCTCCTTTAGAGCCCGCGATCAATGGTTTAGCCTTCCCTTATTTTGATGATGTAGCCGATCCGGAAGTATCTATGAATACGGTGAACAATGTGGTCTTTTACCTGCGTACCCTGAAAGCGCCTGTACAACGCAATCCCTACGATGGCGATGTGTTGGCCGGCAAACAGATTTTCATGGACCTGAAATGCAGCAGTTGTCATACGCCCACCTGGACCACACAGCAAAGCCGTGTTCCTGCTTTAGTCGGGAAAACATTTCATCCCTATACCGATCTTCTGTTGCATGACATGGGGCCTGGTCTGGACGATGGTTATACAGAAGGTACTGCATTGACTTATGAATGGAGAACACCCGCTTTATGGGGATTGGGATTATCCAAAAAATCACAAGGGGGTGGTTACTTCCTGTTGCATGACGGAAGAGCGACCTCTATCCAACAAGCCATACAATTGCACGGTGGAGAAGCGCAATCGTCAAAAATACAATTCAATAATTTATCAGGATCGGACAAAGACAAACTGATTAAATTTTTAGAAAGCTTATAACATGGACAGACAAGAATTTTTAAAAACCTGCGGCATGGCGTGTATCGCCGGTCTTGGCGTGGCAAGTCTTTTGCAAAGCTGCGCGAGCACGCAGTATTTTGCCAAAAATGAAATAGAAGGAGAATACCTGAAAGTTTCTATGACAGAATTTAAAGCCAATAGAAAATATGTATTGGTCAGATCAGAACAGCTTAACTTCCCGATCTACCTGTATCAAATCAGCGAAACAGAATATTCTGCCGCCTGGATGCAGTGTACACACCTGGGAGCAGAGCTGTCTGCACACGGAGAGACCCTGAGCTGTCCCGCGCATGGCAGCGAGTTTGACAAATTGGGTAATCTTACCCAAGGTCCTGCACAAACCAATCTTAGAAAATTCAAAACAAAGATTGAAAACCAACACGTGTTGATTCACCTTTCTTAAAAATGAAAAACACAGCCCTGTTACTTTTTATCTTTTCGCAGCTCTCTGCTTTTGGTCAGGTTGACTCCTCTCTCTTCAGACGCGTGCAAAAAAAGGATTCCACGATCAGGATGAACGTGGACGCGGTATACAGCAGACCCTTTCTTCAAATCGGGAAAACACCTGTTGCCCTTGGAGGTTATGTGGAAGCCAACAGCAATTACATGGTGACCAATGGTAAAACAGAAGGTCTCTCTTTTCAGATGCGTCGTCTGACGATCTTTATGTCGTCTTCTATCGGCAAGCGCATCAAATTTCTTTCTGAAATAGAATTTGAAGACGGCACCAAAGAAATCAATATTGAATTTGCCGCCGTCGATATTGAATTGCATCCTTTGCTGAATGTGCGCGGTGGTGTGATCATGAATCCTATCGGTGCATTCAATCAAAATCACGACGGCCCGAAATGGGAATTCATCGATCGGCCTATCTCTGCCACGACCATCATTCCTGCTACCTGGAGTAATGTAGGATTTGGATTATGGGGCAAGTACGCTAAAAATAAATGGGCCGTAGCCTATGAAGCTTATCTGACCAATGGTTTTGACGAACGCATCATCAATAATGCTGAAAACAGAACATGGATTCCTGCCTCCAAATTAAATCCGGATCGCTTTGAAGAAAGTTCTAACGGTGTACCGTTAACAACCCTTAAGGCAGCAGTAAGGCACCGTAAGATCGGAGAACTCGGGGTCTCCTGGATGGGTGGTGTCTACAATAAATTTGAAGACGACGGCATCGAGCTGGATAAGAAAAGAAGAATAGATTTATTCGCCATTGATTTCAATACACGAATAAAAAACAAGACATACATCAACACGGAATGGGTATGGGCATTTGTAGATGTACCGGAAACATTCAGTCAGCAATTCGGCAACAAACAACGCGGAGGTTTTCTCGACATCGTTTACCCAGTCTTAAGCAGAACCATTCTGGGTTTTGAACATGCCACCTTCAACGTAGCTGCGCGTCTGGAATATGCGGATTATAATGTAGGCACCTTCAACGAAACAGGCGGCAACATCCGCGATGACATTTACGCAGTAGTACCCGGCATCAGTTTCAGACCCTATCCGCAAACCGTGCTAAGAGCGAATTATCGCTACCATTGGCAAACCGACCTGTTGGGTAATCCCGCGGCCAGAACAGCCGGATTTCAGTTTGGGTTTTCCAGTTATTTCTAAAACGGTTAAAAGAAAGAGAAACAGAAAGAGTGACCAAGCTTTTCTGTTTCTCTTACCTCGTTACTTGCACCCACCCCCGATACTCTGCATCCTTTTTCTTTAACAAATAAAAATAAACTCCATCAGAATTATTTTCTGCATTCCAGGTGTTGGCGTAATTATCACTTCGGTACACCACACTTCCCCAACGGTTGTAAATTTCCAATAACCAACCGTTGTTAGCGATACAGGAAACTTCAAACGTTTCATTTTTACCGTCCTTGTTGGGTGTAATCAAAGAGGGTATTTTAATGTCTACGCAGCAATCATTTCCAATAGATACCTGTACCGTATCATAGCCATAACAACCCGATCCGTCTGATACGATTACGGAATAAGTGCCCTGATGCGTCACGCTGAAAGTTGATGTCGATGAATGATCCTGCCATTGGTAATAGCTATAATTGTTACCTGCATTCAATACAATCGTTTCACCATTACACAAAGATTGATTACCTCCCAAACTAAAATCCGTATCCGCAGCTATGCGTAAAGTATCGGAGGCCTTGCTTCCGCAAACATCTGTAACAGTGACCCAATATTTACCGGGAAGATAAGCAGAGAATGTTTGCTCTGTGGAATGATCCTGCCATTCATAACCGGTATACCCGACTCCCGCATCCAACACAGTAATCGCACCTGGACAACGTGCGATGTCGGGGCCAAGAGAAACAGCAGGGGCCGTATGATTTTTCACTCGCACGGTATCAGTGATCGAGCAACCTTCTCTGGTGGTCACACTTACCCAATACTTTCCGGCGCCTGGTGCTGAGAACGTCTGTGCCGTAGAATGATCCTGCCATTCATAGGTTATGAATCCTGCACCGGCATCTAGCACAACAGGGTTTGTAGTACACTTGATCGTATCGGCAATGTCCAGCTTGACATCTCTGATACGAATGAATAGCGTATCCACCGTTATACCGCAGGCAGAATTTCTCTCTACAACAAGTGTATCGATTCCTTCTGCTCCTGAGAAGTTGACAACAGCCATCGTATCATTGGCAGAAACCAGTGTGCCTTTCCCGATCAACGACCAACTGTTATTCAAGGAAGCGCAGGAAGAACCTGAAATCTTATACTGCACATTCGCACTATTTATACATACCGTATCACGTCCTGTAATCACGGGCTTGGGATCGTAAAAATATTGCTGTGAAAAACAAGGGAGCCCGTTACCACTTTTATTCATTGCATTACCAAAACCTTCATTTGCATTAAAACCAAGACTTACTCCATCCGCTACGAAATTAGACAAGATACCAGGAGCATTGGGATTATTGATCACACCAAGCCACCTGTTATTTGTCCGGGCAACATATATTTTACCGTAAGGGCCTAATTGAAAAGCTGCAATCCCCGCTGTACTGTTGACATGACCAATCAATACACGCGAAGCAACGATTGCAGGCAAGGTAGTTTGCTTCATGTCAAACTGATAAATATTTCTGGTCAATTCTGTTCCTATGTACAGCTTAGATCCATCCGGTGAAAATTCAACACCATAACAATCTTTGTAATCAAAATCATTAATGCTTACAGCAGAAGATAGCACACCTGTTTGATTATTAAAATTAAACAGCTCAACCGTTGCTTCATCCGCCATTGCCAATGCAATCTTGCAGCCATCGGGAGAAAACTTCAGTTGTCCGATAGAATTACCTGAATGCACTGAACCGATGTGTGTAATTACAGGTGTAGCGTTTATACCGGTAGCAGTTACTAAATAAGAATAAAAAGCATCTGTATTGTATTCATGAACAATCACCCATGTATCAATACCATTGCTATGCTTTACTGTCGATATTTTCTCTGTAACCGGTGTAAGTAGTAATGTATTTTTTGAACCAGCTACAATATCTCCCAACCCACCATCGAGCGACATATCAATGACCGAATAACGCAAACCATTGGCCCCTCCAAAAGCATCTAATGTAAATAAATAATATAAATTCACATTTGCGGGATCAGCTACGGCAGCCATTTGAGTAGCAGAAGGATGACCAAGTAAGCCACTGCCATTCGGCATCTGTATTCTGTTTCTGTTAAATACATATTGCGGAGTAGAATAAAAAATATGCTTACCACTGGCATCACTCATGCTGATACAAGCTTCATCTGTAAACCTGTTTAGGATTCCATTAGAAAATGGATAATAAATAGGAACAGCGGTATCACCTGAAAAATCAAGCCCAGCCCATTGTCCGAAATACCATATTTTGCTTTCATTTCCTGGATTGCAGCTTGCAGATTGTATAAACAGAGTACTGGACGTATCGTAGCATTGTCCGTTGAAAGCGGCCATACTCATAGTAAAGCCTCCTATTCCAAAGGTATGAGTCAAATCTTTTGTCGCTGCAACTGATATTCCATTGATAAACCATTCATAAGAATTGGTTCCTGTTGTGGTATTTGTAAACGTCATTGCTTCTCCCGGCCTTACGGATTGAGGTCCGGTGAACTCTGCTTTGACATTGCATAAAACCTTTACTACAATGGCTAATTCCTGGATACAGGAAGCGTCTCCGTTGGAGGCTCTTAATGTAATGGTGTAATTTCCTTGTTGATTGAATGTATACGAAGCATTGGGAGAGGAAGAGAAAGTTGTTCCATTGATGCTCCAAGTATAAGCCGAAGCACCGGTTGTATGATTCACAAACGAGACCTGAGCACCAAGCATCACTGTAGTATCAGCCGTTGGATTAAAGGCAATGCTTATCGGATGAGGACAAGGATCGGTGCAACCATTAGACTGAAGAAGACTTTCACGCAAAGCCGTCAGTGCTGTTTCCATTCTTTCTTTTTGTCCTGCTGTAAATAAAATACGGCAGGAAGCATTTCCATAATCCATATAGTTGGACATCGGATCTGCCTGATCACCCAAACCACCCATAGCTACAGGTCTAAAAGGATTGTTGTTGCTGTGGTCATCTGAATCGCTGTTGCAGGTATTGATCGGTACCGGACAGGGTGCGGGAGACGAAGAATTATCCGGTGGTGTATCACATACTCTGTCGCCATTGAGTAAACAATTATTATTCAAACAGCCTCCTTCAAAAGTGTGGTACAATCCCAGGTAATGTCCGAGTTCGTGTACATGCACTTTCGAATCGTCCATAGAACTTCCAAAATAACGTGCTTCACAAACCAACCCATCTTGCGGACTCCCGTGCGCAGAGGGAAAAGTAGCATAACCTGCTACACCGCTTCCCGCTGATTCTGATGTGATTTCTTTTACAATCCAAATGTTAATGTATTGGGTAGGATCCCAGCGAACGATATTCTTGACCGAAAGATCTTGTGAAGGTGTTGATAAATCAGTCAATGCTGATTGATGCCTGGTAATCCCCGAAGTAGCATTACCTTGTTCATCCCTTTTGGCCAGACAAAACTGAATGTTGGTGGCCACACCAAGTGCAGTAGCATAGCCGCCGGAATTATTAAACGCATCATTCATGTGCTGAATGCCCGCCAGTATTTGCGCATTGGAAATATTTTCTGCTCCATTTTGATGGATCACATGCACCACAACGGGGATCACATAATCGGTTGAACCTACTGTTCGTTTATTTTTGGAATTAATTATTTGGTTGAAAATAAATTCTTCCGCACGATCGTGTCGCAAATGATGTGATGATTTTTTCCACAACTCCCGATTCATCTCATCCGTGCCGCATGAAGGGATTTGTTCCGCATGCTGCGCACTTAAAAGTCTTGCATTTAACAAGAACAGGGCAATAAAAAAAACAATTTTGTTGGGTAAAAATTTAACCATAGCCCCTCGTGATTTCTGTCTATGAATGTATTCATAAAAAAAGCAATAAGTAACCTTAAGGATAAACGTTTTTTGTCTGATAAATCCTGAAAATAAATAGATCGGCAATCGCTACCCTTTTGCTCTCACTTTTATTCTTTGTACTTTAAAGCATGGAACCACAAGACGAACATAAATTACCTTTGGCCTATGATGTCACGCAATACGATCAAGCCATCGTCATCATCAAGCCTACTTCTCCGCTTCGCGAAAACTATCCGGCATACATCAAGCACGATAAAAGCAAAGACCGTTACTACATTACGGGTAAACTGGTACGATTCAAATTTGACCGGATGAATTATTATAGTTACCCTGTAAAAGACGCCATTGCTCTCGTAGCGACACAAAATATAACGGCCTATAACAAAGCCACGAAAGAGGAAAAGAAAAGAGAATTCATCATCAATATATTTTACGGAGAAATATTATTCATCACCCTGGACTTTAACAGTCTGGACTGGATGAAATAATAATTTATTATCCCCTTTCACCGAACCATACAACATACATGCGCTGCGCTTTCATTTTACTTTTCTGTTTCCTGCCATTGCTTTTACAGGCACAATCAACGGCCTGGAAAAGAAGCAGAACCATGGCAGTCTCAAGGGCATCAACGAATGGGCGCAGGAAAACAATGTTCCAATCTTTTGCGGAGAATGGGGAGCCTATAATAAATATACCGAAGTAAAAGATCGCTGCACTTACCTGAACGATGTGTATAGCATACTCTATAAGCTAGGCATACCCAACGCCATGTGGGAATGGGATGCGAGTTTTAGTTTTTTTAAAGGGGAACCCGCAAAGCAGAATATTATCCACTGCATGAAAGGAATAGTGGAAGGGAAATAAAAAACTAATTATATTTGCCCTTCATTTTCACTCCTTCTTATGCAATTTTTACTTTATACACTGACTTGTATCATCCTGTCGCAGTCCATTATTTTTGCTCAATTGGTCAATACCACTCAGCAAGATGCCTTGTCCATTCAAAAGAGAATTCTTTTAGTAGCCCTTCCTGAAGAAGACAAATACCTTCTGAGTGAAAAACAAGATTACCCTGAATACATCCGAATGTATAAAGATGATCAGGCCGCTCAGAGACACGCCTTCCAAGCCATGGTGATCAAACACTGGACATTCACAGACAGCATTGTCGTACTGCCATTTAAGGAAGCCAAATCTTTGATGAAGAA
>Ga0247808_10000801_pt1 | contig 15145 bp, 16 predicted proteins | sample UWRJL089202R1_FD_179914 | JGI IMG/M metagenome (GOLD analysis project Ga0247808, IMG submission 179914) | Plant litter microbial communities from Arlington Agricultural Research Station in Wisconsin, United States - UWRJ-L089-202R-1 | ecosystem: Environmental > Terrestrial > Plant litter >... | reverse complement strand
AAGAAATAAAAATGAATTACAATCCTTTTCAGACATATTCACTAACCCTTCATGGGAGAAATACGTCTCAGCTTTAGAAAAAACTACTCCTCCATTGTTAAATGATGAATGGGAGTTTATTGGAAAACAAAAAAAGCATAAAGGTGTCATTTGTTCATGGATTAGATATTTACAAATGAATGGAAAAATAAAAACCAGCCTAAATCGGTCTCAACTTGCAGATGTATTGAATAAAGAACTTAAGAATTTCAATCTAGGGAAAGATGGAAAGACCTTTGATAATGTTTCCTACTCATTTGATGATGACTTTAAAGCTCAATTACAAAAACTGACCAATTAACTTTTTATTACCATCTATTACCTTAGGTAAATCATGGTAAACTTAGGCAATAGTTAATTAGTCTATTTGTAGCGTACTCTAAAACGCTAACAAATGAACATTTTCCGTCTAAAGATTAAAGACAAGTTTAAAGCAAGATCCAAGAAATATCAGCTAATTGATTTATTAAATGAAATCTTAAAATGGATTAACTTTATAGTTATTCTAAAAAAAATATTGATAATAATGATGGATCTGATTTAGCATCAAACCTTCTCTTCAATCTTTCTAATCAATTCAGAGCACGGAATTTCTAACCCATTAGCAATTTTAAAAAGGGTCGTAATCGTCGGTTGATTGATACCAGACTCTATGCGGTATAAAAACACTTTGTCTACTTCGCAGGCGTGTGCAAATTCCTCCTGGGATAATCCCCTCTCTACTCTTAGTGCTTTAATCGTTTGTCCGCAGGCTTCCTGAACTGTCATCGAAGCAAGTTGACCTTATCCCTAAAATTTTACCACTGCATATATGCAACTTTTAAATTAATTGCTTATGTTTGATATAAGAAATCAATGGAAGCTTTTTACTAGTCACAGCTATGTCTAAACCTATAACCATTCTCTACCTCAACCCCGAACCCAACAACCTCCACGCCTTCTCCGCCTGCTTCCGGCGCAAGGCGGAGTACGAGTGCCATACCTGCAGCCACGAAGAAGAAGCCCTAGCCTTGATGCAGCGCTACCCTGTTCACATCCTATTGGCAGACCAGCCTAAACCAGAAAGTACAGGCATGGAGTTCCTGGTTCGCATCCCAGCGGGATCACAGCCGCTTGTGAAGATCGTATTGACCGCACAGCGGGAATTGGGTGTATTGGAGAAAGCAGTGAAGGAAGGGTTGATCACGGCTTATTTTAGTAAACCGATGGATTTTGAGGAGTTGGAAAGATGGTTGGAAGTGGTCAGTGGTCAGTTGTCAGTGGTCAGTAAAAAAGAAGAAGACTCGACGCTATGAAACAGTATACAAAAGCAGAACTGGAGCTATTGATCCTTTCGCAATTGGCCACCATCGATGTGGCGCATGAACAATTGCAGCTGATGCAGGAGCGGAATGAGTTGCTGGAAGCGGAAAACAAAAAGCTGAAGGCGCAGCTGCATCCGGTGAAACCCTATCGAAAAGCAAAATCTATTGTATAAAGGTTGTTCACCGGTTCTGGTTTGGACTTTCCATCCGCCCTGTTTATCTTTGCCTCCATCATTTTTGGCCGTTTATCTGCCTTTACTTTTTAAACTAACACTCTATGCAACTCCAACACATCCAACAAAAAATCTATGACATCCGGGGAATGAAAGTTATGCTTGATTTTGATCTGGCTGCGCTTTATGAAACGGAAACTAAAGTGTTAAAGCAATCGGTAAAACGCAACATGGATCGTTTCCCCGCAGATTTCATGTTTGAACTGACCAAGCAGGAATATGATTCTTTAAGGTCACAAATTGTGACCTTAAAGAATCAGGGAAGAGGTCAACACAGCAAATACTTGCCTTATGCCTTTACCGAACAAGGTGTGGCCATGCTTTCCAGTATATTGAATAGTCAAAAAGCCATCGAGGTCAATATTGCCATTATAAGGGCTTTTGTTTTTCTCCGGCAATACGCGCTTACACACCAAGACCTTACTGAACAACTGAAAGCCCTGGAAAACAAATACGATCAAAAATTTGAGGATGTATACGAAGCTATTCGTTACCTGTTAAAGAAAGAGGAAGAACCATTAGAGCGGAAAAAGATTGGATTTAAACAGCGTCCGTTAAAATAAAAACACAGCTGTAGGCTAAAAACAGATACCTCCGATCTAAACGATAGGACTGATGAAGTAAACTATATCACTTCCGAACTAAACTATATCACCTCAGAAATAAACTATATCACTTCCGAACTAAACTATATAACCTCGGAAGTAAACTATATCACTTCTGAACTATACTATATTACTTCCGAAGTAAACTATATTACTTCCGATCTAAACTATATTACATCCGAAGTAAACTATATTACTTCGGATGTAAACTATATTACTTCCAAAGTAATATAACGGACTTAGCAAAAAAAAGGAGCCGAAGCTCCTGAGAAAAAAAATGCCGGATCATTGTCCGGCATTTGGTGTTTATACATCTGATTTTACCGATTTTGTTCTCCCCTGTCCGGCAAAATGTTTACTAATTTCCTTCACCGTACTGCTCAAATTGGAATTTCCTTTCGCCGCCTGTTTCAAAAATCCATAACACTGATCAGTGGTAGTAATCGCTTCGTTTCCCGAAGCCATGAACGTGTCGCTGAGTCCTTCGAATAAGGTGATCATCTGCGCATAGATTTCAGAAAGATCGAGGAACAGCTGTGCATCTTTGAAATACTCCGTGGTATTGATCACAGCGGGAATGGCTGTCGGGTTGGCTTTGACAGCTACCATCACGTCGTTGACATAGCCCTGTCTCTTCTCTGCTACCTTGCGCAGTTTTTTGCGTTCGGCAGGTGTTAAGTTGATCAGAAAATTAAGTGTTGTTTTTACCGCAGTGATTTGAGTAATAACTGTAGTCTTTTGCGCCGGCGTAAGACTCACGGAAAGATTTTGGTAGCTCATGGTTTTAAAAAGTTAAAAGGTTGAATAAAAATTAAAAATATACTCTTCAACGCAGCGATGGTTTTGAAAATTATATGTCGGGTCAAGAAATTTAGTGATTGAAAATTTATTTGTTTTTTCAGGCAACGAAAGGAAATAAATTCTTGTCTGGTGAAATTTTGCCTTCACCGAAAGGGAACTTCTTATCGCTCCATCCACCTCTTGCTTGGCAGGATATGCATGTTGCAACACGATCTTAGGATACGATACTTGCCGCTCCCGGTCAGGATTGATCAGCGGAAACCCCTGAAACAGCAAGCAGGTGCACTTCATAAGAACAGCGTAGTGGAAGCTTTTGCCCAACTTTATTCCCGAATTTAATTAATGCTACGCGATGGTACACGCTGCCTTAATTATACCTAGATTCCGTAAGATTAGTCCCTCTCTTAAAACCTGATCTTCCATTTCTGTCTGCAGCTGTTGATAGACGATGTCATAACCATACAGCAGGAAACTTTGCTATTTCTATTTTTTAGCTTCTTAAAAGTTGATGCATGATCGATTCATTCCTCAACTTTTATTTTAAACAGTAATAGGAAAGTCCTGCAACTGAACACATGACACGGTGAAGAATGACACACGTACAAAAAAATCACCGCAGCTGGTGGACGCTTTATAAGAAGCACGTTGAGAAAGTCGTACTGAAAAATGATCCTGATCATCCTGCAAAAGTTTTATACTGGAGGAATGCTGTTTTTGGTAGCATCCTCACGTACCTTACACCATTAAGTCTCATCGCTTTGATACCAAGTACCATTATGGCCTTCCGGAACGGTGTTGCCATCATAGGCTTTGCAGATTTGCTTACTTTCTTCACCATCGTTTTTATCACGGTAATTCCCGGAATAAAAGTGGAATTACGTAAATTCATTTTCATTTTTATTCTCTATTGTTTATCCCTTCTCCTACTGTATTACTTACCCCTGCCCGGTCCGGGACTTTTGTTTGCGCTTTCCGTTACTATATTCTCCTCTCTGATTTACTCTTCAGCAGCAGCTTATTATTCCGCGTGGATAAACACGATCACATGTTTTTGCTTCGCACTCCTTCTCTATTCCGGAGCGCATGCTCCTGTTGCCGCTGCATACAATCTGGGCGCGTGGATTGCCGTATCTTCAAATTTGATTTTACTTAGTTTTGCGTGCGCCAAATGTTTGGATCTCCTGTTGTCTGGATTGAATGCCTCTTTAAAAGAAAACACATTGGCAGAAAAAAAACTGGAAAAGGCAAACCGGCTTTATTATTTCATCAGTCAAATCAATCAGAGCATTGTTCATCTGCAAGACGAAAGCAAACTGTTTCATGAGAGTTGTCAAATTGCCTTTTCGATTGGCAAATTCAAGATGGCATGGATTGGAAAGTTTGATGAGGCCCATAAAAAAATAGAGCTGCTCCATCAACAAGGTATACCCACAGCAAGCATCCCGCTCTTTAGTGCATATTACGAAAAAAATGGCCCACAAGATTATGTATTACGCTCCGGCACTCAGTATGTATGCAACGATGTGGAAAATGATCTTGAATTGCAGAGTTGGAAGCCATTCGCTACAGCCAATCACATCCGATCGTGCATCATTTTACCGATTAAAAAGGAAGGCGTAATTATCGGCAGCTTTAATATCTATTCTTCTGAAATCAATTTCTTTGACGAAGTAGAGATCGCGTTATTGAAAGAAGCTACAGGTGACATCTCTTTTGCATTGGATATTTTTGAAAAAGAAAAACGTCATAAACTGGCGGAACAATTAATCATTGAAAATGAAAACCGGTTTCGTACATTAATTGAAAAAAGTACAGACGTAAAAACGCTAAGCGATATCAATGGAAATTATATTTACGGCAGCCCCTCTGTCACTAAATTTTTAGGCTATACCAAAGAGGAGTTTTTAAACCAATCTGCCTTTAACTTATTCCACCCGGACGATCTTCCAAACTTCAAAGAAAACAGAACTCGTATACTAGAGCTTGCCGGTAAATCCTTTCCATTTCAATACCGGGTATTGCATAAAAATGGCAGCTGGGTCTGGTGTGAGGGCACTTTGACCAACATGCTTCATGAACCGGGCATACACGCATTTGTTTCCAATTTCAGAGATATTACTGAACGTAAAGACGCAGAGAGCACACTCAGTCTGACTTCCCAGAATTTACAAAACGCTTTAGATGACTTGCAAAAAACAATGGACGCCTCCTTAGACATCATTTGCTCCATCGATGAAGAAGGTAAATTTATAAACATCAGTAAAGCGTCCTATACCATCCTAGGCTATCACCCCCATGAACTTATCGGCAAAAAATACATCGACATGGTCTGGGAAGAAGACCTTGAAAATACCAATCAGGTCTCTCTTGAAATTAAAGCCGGCAATCCTGTTACCTTCTTTGAAAACCGGTACAAGCACAAAAACGGAAACATAGTTCATATGCTATGGTCGTCTTACTGGGACAATGATTCCAAATTGATCTACTCTACCGGTAAAGATGTAACCGAAAGAAAAAAATCAGAGACCGAAAAAGAAAAGATGAGCAACGATCTCATGCAACGCAGTCAAGATCTTGAACAGTTTTCTTACATGGTCTCGCACAACTTAAGAGCACCTGTAGCTAATATTATCGGATTCGCAGAATTGATGAAACTTGAAGACTCCGGACCTGAGCTCATGCTCGAATCCATGAAGGGAATGTCCATGGCGGCCAACAAATTGGATGAATTCATCAGAGACCTTAACAAGATCTTAGACATTAGAACCATCGTTTCGGAAAACAAAGAACCAGTTTATTTTCATCTGCTGGTAGAAGATATTTTGCTAAGCATCGATCACCTCATCATCAAAGAACATGTAACCATCCGCACTGACTTTAAAAGCATAGATAACATACTATCTGTTAGAAGCTATCTGTATAGCATTTTCTACAACTTGATTTTGAACAGCATCAAATTCCATAAGCCTGGCATCTCTCCGCTGATTGAAATAACAAGTACCCTTACACCGGGAGGAATAAAACTTATTTTCAAGGACAATGGAATAGGTATAGACCTGACCGTTCACAAAGAAACATTATTCGGACTTTATAAACGGTTTCACCAGCATGTTGAAGGAAAAGGGATGGGCTTATTCATGACAAAAACACAAGTGGAAAGGCTCGGAGGAAAAATTTCCATCAGTAGTGAAGTAAACAAAGGAACTGAATTTACCATTGAATTTGAATGTAATCCGTTATGAAAAAAATAAATGAATTTATAATTATTGATGATGACGCGACGGCCAACTTACTTTGTGGCATCATCATTAAACACATCTTGGGCCGTGACACAAAAATAAAAACATTTGTCCTGGCTGATCATGCCGTAAATTATTTAAAAGAAATTCCAAGAGATGCAGGATGGAACACTGTAGTGTTCTTAGATATCAACATGCCGGTAACTACCGGATGGGATGCCCTTAAACTATTGGATAAGCTAGATGAAGACCTCAAGAAACAACTTACCATTTTTATGTTTTCTTCTTCCATTGATCCCAATGATAAACTGCGTGCCATGGCAAATCCCCTAGTGTTTGACTTTATCGAAAAACCCTTAACGATTGATACCGTTGAACGCATATTTGTTCATTGACTATCCTAGGTACCACCCTTACTTGACTGCTTGCTACTTTTATTATGTTGGGGAGTTTACCCAATCATCCGGCATTAACGTTAGCGTGACTGCCCCCGCTTGCGGAGAATAAGTGAGCTAATCTCCGCATTTTTGCCTGGATTAATTTGACTTTGCGGGGATTAGTGGTTATATTCACCGTATACATGCGGAGAATATATGCCTCGATACATCCATCAAATCCCTCAATGGCCTCATTTTCAATGGAAACATGAATTGGTCACTCCTCTTCTGTCAAAAGTCCGGCATAAGCAGGGACGATTGAAAGGCTATATGGAAGTCCTGGGTTTTGCGCTGCGCGATGAAACGTTTTTGCAAACCCTCACACTTGATGTATTGAAGTCCACGGAGATAGAAGGTGAAGTATTGAATCCGGAACAAGTGCGATCTTCCATTGCACGCCGTCTGGGGATGGACGTGGCAGGCCTGGTGCCGGCTGACCGTAACGTAGAAGGTGTAGTAGAAATGATGTTGGATGCGACGCAGCATTATGACCAGGCGTTGAGTACAGATCGTTTGTTCGATTGGCACGCCGCCCTCTTCCCTACAGGCCGAAGCGGCATGCATAAGATCACCGTGGGCCATTGGAGAGCTAACGACAAAGGTCCGATGCAAGTGGTATCCGGTGCGTTGGGAAAAGAAAAAGTACATTTTGAAGCACCGGATGCAGATCGGCTGCCGAAAGAAATGGCGGACTTTATCGATTGGTTCAACAGCGATGATTCCATCGATGTCGTATTAAAATCTGCGGTGGCGCATGTATGGTTTGTCACGATTCACCCCTTCGATGACGGCAACGGACGCATCGCGCGGGCCATCGCCGACATGCAGCTGGCAAAGGCCGACAGCGATCCTCAGCGTTTTTATAGCATGTCCGCACAAATACGAATGGAACGCAACAAGTATTACGATATATTAGAAAAAACGCAGAAAGGAACGCTGGACATTACCGACTGGATCGTATGGTTTCTGCTTTGCCTGGACCGTGCCCTGGATGCGACAGATGAAATATTGAAAGGCGTGTTGAACAAACATAAGTTCTGGGACAAGCAAGCACACACGCCGATCAATTCCAGGCAGCGTTTGCTGATCAATAAATTGTTTGATGGTTTTGAAGGAAACCTAACGTCTTCCAAATGGGCCAAGATCGCCAAGTGTTCGCCCGATACGGCTTTGCGTGACATTCAGGATTTGATCGAAAAAGATATACTGGTGAAAGAACCGGGCGGCGGAAGAAGCACGAGTTATGTGTTGAAATAAATTCGAAGGAGAAAGATTCTATAAATACCTTATCGACTCCAAGGTGAATACATAAAGAGAAACAGGAATCATTTTTCATTCCTGTTTCTCTTTAAATTTTTAGAAGTCCTTTTAGAAATTACTTAACCGTAATTTTACGCACCACCACCCGGTGAAACGTCACATACGAGGCGACCAAAATCAACAGCAGGATCAATGGAAATACCTGCGTACTGACCGGATCGTTGATGAAGTAATGCGCCAGGATAGCGGAAAAGAAATTGATGAAGAATCCCACATAGGCCCACTCCTTCACACGTACAGGAACCATGGGAATAGCCAATGCCAGCGCGCCTAACAGTTTGGCGATGCCCAGTTCCACCCGAAACCAGTCCGGAAATCCTGCATGCGCGTAGGCCCCTACCAGAGCAGGATTAAAGAAATAATTGTAAAACGAGAACAGCATCGCCAGCACAACAAGGCCGGTCGTGATCCAATAGGTAATTTTTAGTGCTTTCATGATTTATTTTTTAAGTAATGGATCTAATTTATTCCATTCATGGTTTACTATCGTAACTGGTTTACCGGAAGAAACCGGTTTCCTCGAAGAAACCCTGCTTACAATGAAAGAAAACAACGATCGTAACCACGCCACCTGTACGGCCCACCACCTGGCCATCCGGGATACCATGGATATATTGAGCGGAAAATGGAAGATCCAGATCATTGGCTCCCTCAATTTTGGTAAAAAAAGATTCATGGAACTCATTGCAGATTTGGATGGCATTGCCGCAAAAATGCTTTCCAAGGAATTGCAGGAACTGGAATTGAACGGACTGGTGAGCCGCACCGTCATGAATACCAAACCCATCACGGTAGAGTATGAACTTACAGAATACGGACAAACACTCCGCCCCCTCATTGCTGAAATGGCCGCCTGGGGAAAGCAGCACAGGCAACGCATCGGCCTGAATACGTTTCAACCGGCAGCACATCCGGAGCCGGTAACATAGAGCGTCCCGCTTGGGAATGACTTAACTTTCAAAGTTTCATTTCACCTCTTCAATACACGCTGATCATTTTATGAGTGTATGTTTTATACCTGGCTCGGGTGTGGACGCCCTTTATACTTTGGGCACGAGCCGGAACTCCCCGCCAGCAATAGTACGAGCCCGGAGGCTAGCACCAGCATGGCTGTGTTTTTTGATGCCACAATTTGTCTCCTTGAGAATATAAAAAAAGATATAATTTCAGTATTTTTAATGATCCTTTAAAAGAGGATTTATACGAAAAAATTCTTTATGCTTTCTGTTCTTCTTTGCGCCAACTGCGGCGGACACGGACTGTTTGATACGGCCTTCATGCCACACGGGCACTGTTATTTCTGGCAACCTGAAATTGTCTGGTCACATGCTATTTCTGATGCGGTCATAGCGATTGCCTATTTCATGATTCCCTTTGCACTGATCAAACTGATCCGCAAACGGCCGGACATGAAATACAAAAACATCTTTTTGCTCTTTGGTCTTTTCATTGTGGCCTGTGGTACCACACACATTCTCAGCATCATCAACATCTGGACGCCGCTCTACCGGTTGGATGCCCTGGTAAAAATCATCACCGCACTCGCCTCTTTACCGACGGCTATTATTCTGATCAAAATCATTCCGGAAGCCATCAAGATTCCAAGTCTGAAAATCTGGGAACAGATGAATGAAAGTTTAAAACAACAGATCGCCAGTCTTAAAGAGAAAGATAAAACAATTGAAAAAGTCAGAGAGTTTGAATTCCTCGCCAATGCCATTCCGCAAATTGTGTGGACAGCAAAATCAAACGGAGGCATAGAATATTTTAATCAATCCTGGTTTGACTTTATCGGCAAATCAAAAAATCATCCGGAGGCAAGAAACTGGATGTCTGTCATTCATCCGGAAGACATTAACAGATCCATCGAAACCATCACACATTCGTACGAGACCGGTCTGCCTTATCAGGTCGAGTTCCGCTTTCAACGTGCCGACGGTCAATACCGCTGGCATCTTGCCCGTTCAGTGCCGATGAAGGATGAGCAGGGAAACATTACCAAATGGTTTGGTACGGCAACAGACATTCACGATGTGAAGGTTACACAGCAACAGATCGAAGATGTCAACACCAAATTTCAAACGGTATTGTACAATGTACCGATCATCGTATGGTCGATTGATAAAGCCAAGGTTTATACCATGTCGGAAGGAAAGGGATTGGAAAGCCTGGGATTGAAACCTGGGCAAATGGTGGGCCTACCAAGCGATACCCCCTTTCAGCACATGTCGCTCAAATGGATCGAGAACATTGAGGCCGCATTATTGGGTAAGGAGTTTCGTGATGTGGAAATTTTCGGTCATGTGTTTTTGGAAACCAGTTTTGCTCCGATAAAAAACGAACAAGGTCAGGTCACAGGCATGGTAGCCATCTCGCTCGACATTACAAAAAGCAAGCAGGCAGAAATTGAAAACCAATTCAAGTCGCGCTTCCTCAGCAACATGAGTCATGAGATCCGCACGCCACTCAATACGGTGATTGGTTTTGCCAATATTTTAAAGCAGACAACACTCAATAACGAACAGAAACAATATGTACAACTGATCAACCAATCCGGTGAGATGTTGCTGAACCTGATCGGAGATGTACTCGACATCAGTAAGATCGAAGAAGGTAAACTCACCATCGACAAAGCCAGTTTCAACATTCGTCAGTCGGTTGAATTTTCTTTACAGCCCTATATTTTCAGCGCGCAGGAAAGAGGATTAGAATTTAAGATCCATTTTGACGAAGCCATTCCCGAGTACCTGATCGGCGACCGCAACCGCATCAACCAGGTGTTGGTGAATCTCACCGGCAATGCATTGAAGTTTACGCACAAAGGAAAAATTCTCGTTGACATCGAACAAGTCGCATTCAATGACAATCAGGTTCGTCTGCTCTTTTCCATTGCCGATACAGGCGTCGGCATTCCGGTAGCTAACCAACAACACATTTTCGAATCCTTCACGCAGGCTGATCTCGATGTGACACGGCAGTTTGGCGGTTCGGGATTAGGATTGTCTATTGTAAAACAATTGATCAACCTGATGGACGGCACCATTCAGGTTACTTCACCGCATGCCTTATTCGATGAACCGCAAGGCACCTGTTTTTGGTTTACACTGTCCTTTGACATCGACAAGGGAACCATCCATCCATCGACACAGGAACAAGTACTGGATTGCTTCGACGGCCAGGTGAAAGTATTGATGGCAGAAGACAACGAAGTGAACCGCATCTTCGCGAAAGTAATATTACGCAACCTCGGTTGCGAATTTGCTTTTGCGCATAACGGAAAGGAATGTCTGGCCATGCTGCAGCAAGATACCTACGACATGGTACTGATGGACATTCAAATGCCTATCATGGATGGTATAGCGGCTACGGTGGCAATACGAAAAGAATTGAACAGCAACATTCCTATCATCGGCTTAAGCGCCAATGTAGCGAAGCATGATATCGAACTCAGTCTGGAAGCTGGCATGAACGATCACATCGGCAAGCCTTATACAGAACATCAACTGTGTCAGGCCATCAACAAATGGGTCATCGCTCCGCGACAGACACAAGTGTTTAGCCTGGACATTATCAAAGAAGCCACCGACGATCCGGCGGAGATCCGTTCGCTGCTGGAAGCCGTGCTGGAGCAGGCCCTCCTCTTCCAGGATAAAGTAAACACCGCCATCAGCGCCAAAGAACTGACAGCCCTGGCTTTTATCGTGCACGCGTACAAATCGCCGGTACGCATGATCGGCGCAGAACAATTACTACAGCACGTTCAGGAATTGGAACAGGCAGCGAAAGATGGAAACGAAGCATTGATTGCGGATCTGGTGCCGAAGGTGATGGAGAAGAATGAAATAATTATTTCAGAGCTACAGAAAGAAATAGAACGGAATGGCTAAATTACCGCATACTTTAACTCTTATGAGACTACCTTGTCTGTTTTTATGCTTCATTCTTACGCTATCTATTCACAGAGCATCCGCACAAACGTATCTCTTACCCAACGAAGAACTCCTCTACTCGTTTGAAACAGCGAAAGGAAAGAAAGTGATGTTGGCTAAAGACAAAGCAAATGCCTATATCATTTACCGCTTCGGGACAAAAGATAAAATAGAATTTGAATACCCTGACAAAACCAAAGACAGTTGGTCTAAGTTTACCTATACGTTCTACTTCAGAGGTGGCGGTGCAGACAACGAAGGATTGGATTTGAATTATGTTTCCTTTACCAATAAAGGTTTCCAATACATCATTTACGACACCTATTCAGCCGTAGAAAATAAAACAAGCTTTGGCATCAAAGTAATTAATCTTTCAAAGGAAAAAACAACCAACATACCCGGCTTGCCTAAAACACAAAAAGGTACGCTGATTGATTTTAGAGAGAATGGGCTGTTGAAAGTTGGTGATGAACTTTTTGAGTAAATTACATCATCGATATGAAATTAGCTCACCTGTTTGTATCATTTCTTCTTTTGTTTTTATCCTCCTGCGATTGCATAAATTCATTCGAAGGATCTGTTGTAGATGAGAACAATCAACCTCTTGCCGGTGTAAAGGTGTATTACCTCATTGATGGCGTCCTTAGCGACAGCACGACTACTTCGGAAGACGGAAGAATTGAGTTAAGCGAAATCTCAGGCATGTGTGATGAGAAAGAGAACGACATCATCCTATTCAAAAAAGGCTTTCAGCACCTGGTACTGAATGATTTTGCAACCGATAAAACCGTTGCGGTTTTAAAACAAGACCGCTCAGAAAACTTAAGCATCGATCAAGCGCTGGATCTTTATCAACCGCCGTCGTGGATGCATTTGTATAATATACTCATTGTAGTCTTGAATATCGTTTCTCTTGGATTTGTTTTCAAACCGGCCGTCAAATTCAAAGTCTTGTGGGTAATTTTATTTGTGATCATCAATCCTTGTGTCGTCATCAGCCGAACCGGGGAGCTGATCGACTGGAACATACTGGGCTTTCTATTAGATCCAAATTACAGCAAGAGCTTATGGATGCGGGAAATAAATATACCTTCTATCGCCATTTTATTTTGGGTATACTTTATTTATTTCAGAAAGGCGCAGCAGTTCACTGGCCTTAAAATAAAAAAAAGAAGTTAAATCAACATGCACAAATCTACCATCATTCGAGGCCAGTTAGCTTTCAACAGAGCAAACCTCATGCTTTTTGTCTGCGGCATCGGTCTTGTATTTTCACTGGTCGCTTTATTGATGGCAGCCATCAACGTGCACGCTGACTCCCTTCAACAACCTGCCTTACTATTCACCGGTCTTTTATTATTTTTCAGTTTCTTCTATTACCTGAGAGCAAAAGAAAATTACACATTGGAGTTTACGCAAGATGCCTTGATCATCAAAAGTGTTTTCCTGAACAATCCCCAATCTTATCCTTACGATGACATCACGAAAGTCAGCATCATAGGAAATTTATCACAACCTAAGTTAAACGGTATCAGGATTGATCTAACGTATACAAAAGACGGCTATTTGGGCAGAACCAACTATGCCGTACACAATTTAAGCGAAGAAGATTTTAAACATGTAATCAATCGATTGCTGAAGGCGAATGTTGTTTACCATTGCCACTCTTTTATCCAATAAATTAGCAGTAATCAGGCAGTGAAACCGATATTTCCTGTCTGACAAATTTGTATCTTTGGAAGATGATACGCTTTTTAGACAAGAGCGCAACACAAAGTTTCTGTTTTTTACTTTTGATTGTTTTATACATTTCCCTCTTAAAAATTTATGCGCAGCTTTTTTCTTTTACTTTTCGCCTTTTGTGTTCAGCTATTACATGCGCAGTCCTGCGAAGATGCGTATGGCATGTATACCGATAAAGATGCCAATCTGTTTTTTGTTTCTTTTAATACCGTAACCAATACACAAACCAAGCTGCATGATTTTGGAAACCTCAACCTGCACGGAAACATTTATTTGGCCGGAATAGTAACGAGACAAGGATTTCTAAACGAATCCTTAAAAACCTACTATTATTTTTATGCAGAACCTTATTATCCCTTGCGCACAAAACTCCTATGCATCGATACAGAAACCGGTGATGTGAAACAGACCATCAATTTGGGCATGGTGTATCACCTTGACTATGATCTTGCCAGCGGAAAATTTTACGGTATAAGGGTGGCCTTAAACGGCAATGTATTTTATTTTTCAGAGTTTATTTGCGTGGATCCTCAAACACAAGCCATCACCAGTATTGCCAACATCAGTCCAGATACCTATTTTGGCAGCAACACACTTGTCATTGATCCCGTTCAACGCAAATATTACATCTGGACATTTAAACGCACCGACCTTAGCACCTATTTCATTACCACTATTTTTAAAGGCGTCCTGCTCACCTTTGACATGAACAGCGGCACCCAGCTTTCAGAAGTATCCAACGTAGAACATTTCTCCCAACTGCTCTACCATGAAAAGGACAGTACATTCTACGGGATTAATTTTGATACCACAGGTGGTTTTTGGTATTCCAGATTCGATACCGTCACACAAACTCCTCAACACATTACTTTGCTTTCAGAAAACCAACGGCCGTGGTATACCAATAACATGATGATCAATAGTGATCAAAATATCCTTATGTATTACGGTTCGAAGAATGATCCCAGCGACACTTTATTTGAAAGACATTACCTCTTCAGCCTGGATCTTGCAACAGGAGCGCTCGTCCGTACTGTGAACGTGATCAAAGGATTTCCCTATAACTTTGGCGGCATGAGATTGGGCAATGTATGGCATTCACCAGTGTGCAAAGACATCTCGATTCCCAATTTATTTACACCGAATGGTGATGCCAAAAACGATGCGTTTGAAATCCAAAACCTGTTGACGGGACATGCAACACTTCACGTGTACAATGCCTGGGGAGATCTGGTGTACAGCAATTCCGCCTATGCAAACAATTGGACCGCAGAAAATAATGCAGATGGTATTTATTATTACGATCTGACCACCCTGTCAGATCAAAAGAAATACCAGGGCTGGGTGCAAGTACTGAGGTAAAATCACAACGACAGTTTGCCCACTGGTTGCCCGTTCTGTTTCTGTTTCTGTTTCTGTTTCTGTTACTGTCCTTTCATACAGTCTTCTGCCCCCTAACTTCTAAGCGGACTAATAGTAATAACCCGACCACACA
>Ga0247808_10000799_pt1 | contig 15154 bp, 12 predicted proteins | sample UWRJL089202R1_FD_179914 | JGI IMG/M metagenome (GOLD analysis project Ga0247808, IMG submission 179914) | Plant litter microbial communities from Arlington Agricultural Research Station in Wisconsin, United States - UWRJ-L089-202R-1 | ecosystem: Environmental > Terrestrial > Plant litter >... | reverse complement strand
CGGCAACAGCGGGGATCGCGTTGAATAGCGGCTGGCTGGTGACCTCGGAGGTCTCTACCCAGATGGGGAACACCACAAGCACGTCCGACTCAAGCAGGTCGAGCTGCTCGGACGAGATCGGGACCGAGAATCCATCGGGGGTCAGTGCCTGGATTGTGGGGCTCTGGACGAAGCCCAGCTTTTGCATAAACGTCACACGCTCGACGCCGTCGATGTACGCACCCCATCCGTCGCTTGTGTAGGCCGAGACGGTGATGGTTTTGCCCTCAAACTCGGGGTGAGCTTCCGCGGCTTCAGCGAATGACGCGTCGACGTCGGCGAGGAGTTCTTCACCTTTGTCCTCCATACCGAGCGCGGTGGAGATCATCGTCATCTGCTCATCGCCGCTCACGAGGTAGCTATCGCCATCCTCGGGAACCCCAATGGTGGTTGCGATGCTGGACAGGCGCTCGTAGCGCTCGCTGTCGCCCGAGCTCTTGACATCGAGGATGAGGTCGGGCTTCAGCGCCGCGATTGCTTCGTAGGAGGGCTCGAGTGTCGCGATGATTTCGGGGGCCTCGTCGTAGAGGTCCTCGGCCCAGGGGCCAACGCCACTGCCACCGAAACCGAGCCAGTCTGATGCACCAACGGGCTGAAGGCCCAATGCGAGAACAGCTTCAGCGTCGCCCCAACCGAGTGCAACGATGCGCTGCGGCTCTTCCTCCACCGTGACCTCGCCGAACTTGGTGTCGACGGTCGCGGGGAAGACTCCGGAGCCAGCCGTGCTCCCTGCATTTTCGGTGCTTTCCGCCGGAGTGCCGGCGCATCCGGCAAGCAAAAGAACGGACAGCGACAGCGCTGCAAGGGCGACTGGACTACGACGCATGGAGATTGGGGCCTTTCTTAGACCATCAGAAAACGTCCGGTTGCGCGATGCGCATGGTGGGTACCGGGACAGATGACACACGAGTAAAGCTCTCGTGGCTCTGGAAGGTTAGCCTAAGCTAAGTTCTCGTGACAATCCAGCACACCCCGCAACAGCCCGCCGACACCGGCGCGGTATCGCCGACGGAGCGCATCCGAACGCGACGCATTCTGGGGTGGGTACTCGCGGCTCTTGCTCTCGTGGTTGCTATCGCTGGAAGTCTGGCCATTGGGTCCCGTGATATTCCGCTCGATGTGGTGTGGAACGCACTCCTGCACGGGTCGGACTCGTCCTCCGATGCGGTCGTTGTTCTCGACTTGCGGATACCGCGCACCGTCGCCGGCATCGCCGCCGGGCTTGCTCTGGGCGTCTCGGGCGCACTCATCCAGGCCGTGACCCGCAACCCGCTTGCCGACCCGGGAATCCTCGGGGTCAACGCGGGCGCCGCGTTTTTTGTTGCCCTCGCGGTGGGTGTGCTTGGCATCACGGCGGTGGAGGACTACCTCTGGTTTGCCTTTCTCGGCGCGTTTGTTGCGACGGTTGTTGTCTATTTGATCGGGTCAACGGGACGGGGAGCAGCCAGCCCCGCCAAGCTGACCCTCGCCGGTGTTGCACTCGGCGCCGTCCTGGCCGGCGTCACCTCCGCGATGCTTCTCTCCGACCCGGAGGCGTTCAACGCACTGCAGTCATGGAACGCCGGGTCCCTGCAGTTCCGTGACTGGAATGTCATCCTTCCGGTCCTGCCGTTCCTGCTCGCCGGGCTGGTTCTCGCTGCCGCGATAGCGCGGCCGCTCAACGCGATCGCACTCGGTGACGACGTGTCCCTGTCCCTCGGTGTAAACGTCCTGCTCATTCGCGTGCTCTCGGTGCTGGCGATCACCGTGCTCGCCGGCGGTGCAACGGCGATCGCAGGGCCCATCGCGTTTGTCGGTTTGATGGTTCCCCATGTGGCCCGGTGGATTGTGGGACCGGACCAGCGCTGGATCTTCGCCTACACACTCCTCCTTGCACCCCTTCTTCTTCTTGTTGCTGACATTGTGGGGCGGATCGCGCTGCGTCCGGGCGAGCTACCCGTCGGCATCGTCACGGCGTGCCTCGGCGCGCCCGTGCTGATTGTGCTTGTTCGACGGGCGCGGGTGAGCGGACTATGACCACCACGAACTCGAAAGGCACCGCAAAGGCAATCGGCCGCGTCATCCTGAACACAAGCCGTCGACCCATGCACCGCCGCACCCGCATTGTCACGCTGATTCTGGCCATCGCGGCTGTTGTGCTTGCCCTGCTTGCTCTCGGGAGTGGCGACTACCCGCTGTCGGTGCCCGAGGTTTTGCGTGCGCTGTTCGTTCGCGATGGGAGCTTCGAGGGAACGATTGTGACCGAATGGCGGCTTCCACGGGTGCTGGCGGCCCTCGCGTTTGGGGCCGCACTGGGAGTGTCCGGTGCACTGTTCCAGTCGCTCACCGGCAACCCGCTCGGCTCGCCCGACATCATCGGCTTCTCCACCGGGTCCTATACCGGTGCCCTCATTGCGATCACGGTCGTCGGTGATACCTATATATCGACGTCGGCCGGGGCACTCGTGGGCGGGCTCACCACCGCACTCGTTGTGTATCTGCTCGCGTACCGGCGCGGGGTGCAGGGGTTCCGCCTGATCATTGTGGGAATTGCGATCACGGCGTTGTTGACCGGTGTCAACACATACCTGCTGTTGCGGGCGAGCGTTGAGGTCGCCATGAGTGCGTCGATCTGGGGGTCCGGGTCGATTTCGCTCGTCGGCTGGGACCAGGCGGTGCCCGCCATGATTGTTCTCGTGGTGCTAGCCCCGTTGGTCATTCTGTTGAGTCGTCCACTGCGGCAGTTGGAACTGGGGGATGACGCGGCGCAGGCGCACGGTGTTCGCACCGAGCCAGCCCGTCTCGCGATCCTTGTGGTGGGTGTGGCGCTGATTGCGACTGTCACCGCGGTCGCGGGTCCAATTGCGTTTATTGCGTTGGCGGCGCCTCAGATTGCGCAGCGGTTGGGTCGAAGTGCAGGGCTCCCGCTGGTGGGATCCGCCCTCACGGGCGCGGTTCTCCTGCTGCTCGCCGACTTCGTTGCGCAACACCTTTTCCCGGGCGGGCCCGTTCCCGTGGGGATCGTCACGGTCTGTGTCGGTGGCCTGTACCTGATTTGGTTGGTTGCGGTGGATCGCAAGTCGTCGTCGATGTAGGTTCCACCTAGCTCGAGCAGGGTTTGTCCCGTATAGAGCACGTCGTTCGCAACCCGTCCTCTTTTGCGAGGCGGCGTGACACGATGACGGAATGGTTCCGCTGCGAAGGAGTTCTGTGTCGTCTGTCGTTTCGCTCACTCGGTCCGCCACACTCGCATCGATCGCGCAGTATGCCTACTCGGCGACGGCCCCCGCCGGGTCGCGGTACATCTTTTTCGCCGGTGTGTGCCCGCTCACCGACGAGGGAACAACTGCCGCGGTGGGGGACTACGCCGGTCAGGCCGAGGTGGTGGTCGAGAACATGCTCACGGCGCTTGCCGAGGCCGGTGCGTCCATCACCGATGTCATCTTCTCCCGGGTGTCTGTCGCCACAACTCACCAGGACGACCTGATAGCCGCATGGGATGTTGTGCGTGCCGCGTTCGGCACGCACGACGTTCCGAGCACACTCGTCGGTGTAACACTGCTCGGATACGACGACCAGCTCGTCGAACTCGAGATTGTGGCGGCTGTCGCGGACTGAGGTCAATTCTCTGCGCGTCGTTCACCGACGCGTCGTTCACGGAGGCGCCCTTCACAATCGTGTCCGCTGACCGAACCATTCCGGATGCGCCTGTGATTCCACCGGGGTTGTTGCGGGCGTCCCGCCTTCCACCGTCCACTCCTTCACACTGGAGAATCGACGGGGTTCTCCACCGATCGTGTGGTCCATATGATCTGCATGTTCCGGATTTGAAAAAATTGGGTTATGCCTGAATTTCAGTCCTCCGATATCGAACCGGAAGCACTCTTTGTGCTCCGGGAGGAGTTGGAGACTGCAGACATCACGGGAAGTCCGTCCGCAATCGATCCGATCGCGCGCATTCGACACGTCGTCGAAGCGCTGGAGCATTGCTCGACGGACATCGCCTTTCTCGACCGGCTCAGCAATGCGGAAGCGCAGGAGTTCCATGAGCTGGTCGCTCAGGCGCACCGATTGCTCGGGGTGCAGATGGCGCTCAGCATCAACCAGATCGATCAACGGTCCGCGGTCGAACTCGCCGGCGAGGGCATGGCCCGGCAATCGGGTGATCGCACCGCCATCGAAATGGCTAAGAACCTGGGCGGCCTCACCCAACAGCAGGTCATGGATGGGTTCCATTCGGGCCGCATGATGCGGGAATTACAGTCCGCCCCTGCCGATCCCGACATCACCGATTCCGACAACCAGCCGGAGGGCGACGGGCAGCCGGTTGAACCCCGCCCACCGCTCGCGCTGCCAGCGCCAGAATCAGTCCCCACCGAGCCATGGCTGAGAGTCGTATCCCAAGCACTACGCGTCAACGAGCTGTCCCCGGCGCTGGCGTCCGCGATCCGCAGTGGCCTGGGCACTCCGACCGAGGGTGTGCCCGTCGACCTCCTCGCCACTGCCGCCGCCGAACTGGTGGCGGAGGGGCGGTACCAAACGCCGGACCGGATGCTGAAACTGGCAAGGAAAATGCGCGCGCGGCTCGACCGCAGCGGTGTCGCCCTCCGAGAAGCCGAGCGACGTGCTCGCTGCAGCGCCCGCGTCTTTATCCGTTCCGACGGCATGGTGCAGGTGAACATCACCTTGGATCCGGAACGCGGAATGCAGATCAAAACCATCGCCGACCGAATTACGTCCCCGAAACTCAACGGGCCGACGACAGCGGACCCGGAGATTGCGCGCCGCATCGAGAATGATCCACGCAAGCCCGACCAGCTGCTGGCCGATGAATTGGTTCACCTCATTCAGGTGGGTGCAGTGGCCGACCCGAGCAACATGCTCGCCACTCCTACGTCCTCTCTTGTCGTTATCTCTCGCCGCGCCCCCACTGAGAAGGCGGCGGGCGGTGCCGACGGCGCCCAACCCGATGCGACGATTATCGCGCCTGCCGTCGACGAACCGTCTCGCAACTCCGAGGCGGATATGGAGCATCTCGAGGAAGGCCGGCACGACATTGGCTGGATCGAAGGGCACCCCGACCCCGTGTCTCCAGAAACCGTCGACCGATTGGCCTGCACTGGAGCGATCCACGAAGCCAGCTTCGATCACGATGGCCACCCGTTGGATGTGAGTCGAGAGCAACGACTCTTCGGACGAAAGCAGCGGATAGCACTCGGGGCAGTGTTCGGTGGGTGCACTTTCACGGACAAACATGGCAACAGGATTTGTGACCGACCCCCGTCGTGGACGGAAGCTCACCATATCGAGCGATGGACTCGCGAGGACGGCAAGACCGTGATGGCGAATGGGATCCTGCTCTGTAAGCTCCATCATCTCGAGGTTCACCGGGATAAGTGGAAGATCGAGCGAGACGGCGACACCTACTGGCTTACTCCGCCGGAAAAGGTTGACCCCTCCCAAACGCCGCGGCGGATCCGCATACACAGCGATGCGTATCGAGACCTCATGAATGATGATCCCTCGGCGTGACCCGGCAGAGGTACTCCGTCGCCCGAAGCGCACTACTCCGATAGATCTCGTTTTTTCTTCAACTCGGCTTCAAGCTGACTGATTCGCGCTTCGGTCTCGTAGCGCTCGATCTCGTCCTCAAGCTCCGCCAACTGCTCTTCCGTGCTCTTTGGTCGACCCGGAGGAAGCCCATGGCCTGACGGACTTGGCTCCCGTCGACGCGGATCGCCAAAAGTGCCCCGATCGACGGCCGGCGCGTACTCGCGGCCAATTGCAAACCACAGAGCGCTTCCAATAAGTGGGAGGAAAACAACAAGTAGAACCCACACAACCTTGGGCAGATGCTTCACCTGGCCGTCGGCCCTGATGATGATGTCGACGAGCGCGACAAGGACCAGCACAAAGACGAGAACAGGCACCAGAGCGAACATGAGCAGAAGTCTAAAGAGGTGGAGCCCGTTAGCGGAAGCACTTGGATTGATTGCCGCACGTGCGCGGTTTTGGTGCGGCAAGCGATTCGTACGCAAGCGTAAGAAAAGACCCCAACCAGCCGCGTGAAGGTGCCGACGAGATGTGCGGTCTCTTCAACGAGAAAATGGAGCAATGTGATTGACATTAGCGATTTGGCTAATTACATTAGCCGTATGCCAAATCAACACATTACCCCTCAGCCTCCCACCCTGTATCTCACCCGCCCCGAAGGCAAGATTGCCTACGACACCCAAGGTTCCGGCCCTCTTGTTGTCCTCGTTCCCGGCATGGGAGACCTTCGGTCTGGTTACCGGTTCCTGACACCCGCACTCATCGCCGCCGGATACACCGTGGTGACGACCGACCTCCGCGGCCACGGTGATAGCGACACCTCGTTCTCCACCTATAACAGCGTTGCAACCGCCAGTGACATCGAAGCGCTCATTCGCACACTGGGCGAACCCGCCGTCATCGTTGGCAACTCCATGGCTGCTGGGTCCGCAGCGATCGTCGCCGCCGAACACCCTGACCTCGTCAACGGGCTCGTGCTCGTTGGACCGTTTGTGCGCCAACCCGCGAACAGTGCGATCGGACTACTTCTGTTCCGCCTCATGATGGCCCGTCCGTGGGCGGTCACCATGTGGAAGATGTACATGCCGTCCCTCCATGCGGGCACCAAGCCCGTGGACTTCGACGAGTACCGGCAGACAGTGGTTTCGAGCCTGAAACGCCCCGGCTACACTCGCACCTTCAGCCAGACGACCCGCACCGATCACCTCCACGCGGGCGAAAATCTCGCCAAGGTCACCGCCCCCACGCTAGTGGTGATGGGAGATAAGGACCCCGACTTCAAGGACCCGAAGGGCGAAGCCGAATGGATCGGAACAACCCTCCGTGGCTCGGTTGTGATGGTTCCAAACTCTGGCCACTACCCCCAGTCGCAGCAGCCCGCGATCACGTCCGACGCGATCGTTAACTTCCTCCACACCGTGACCTCCATTGCCTAGGGCCGGACTCACCTCGGCTACCGTCATCGAACGCGCCGCCGAGATCCTCGATCGTGATGGCGCAGACGGACTCAACCTCGCCGCCCTCGCCGAAAGCCTGGGCGTGCGGGTGCCGTCGCTCTACAAACACGTGGATGGCCTTGCGGGACTTCACCGCGGAATCATGCTCCAGGCGAAGGCAAGCTTCTGTAACGCCATCACCCAGGCCGCCGTCGGACGGTCTCGTGACCACGCCATCACCGAGCTCTCTTTTGCCTACCGCCGGTGGGCGCTTGAGCACCCGGGTCAGTACCCACTGACCGTGCGTGCGGCTACACCCGGTGACGATGAAGACATTGCCGTCACCGCCGTGTTCCTCGAAGTGGTCTTCAACGTTCTCGCGGGGTACGACCTCCGGGACAACGACGCCGTCGACGCGACTCGGTTCCTTCGGTCCGCCCTCCACGGATTCGTCGCGATCGAAACCAGCGGAGGCTTCGGGTTGCCTGTCGACCTCGAGCGCAGCTACGTACGACTGGTGGAAAGTGTTGTGACCGCCCTCGCCAGTTGGTCGCGGGCATAATCGTCCTCCTCTCGCCGGCAACCGGCCCGACACCCAGCGAAAACTGAGGGCATCGATCGCGGCAACGTCCGCTCAAACCCCCGCCGCGGCATCCGGCACTCAATTCACCAACTACGGTTGATGAGGTTTGAGAAAAGGGGCACCAGCATGAGCGAGATCGCGAGCGAATTGGCGCGAGTACGCGAAGCGTTCGACAAACCCACCCTGCGGCTCCTCGACCGCAAATGGGCGCCCTTTGTGCTCGCTGTGTTCCGCAGCGCATTCACCCGCGACCGACGCAGTGTTCAGTCGGATCGGCTTCACACCCAGGTCGACGCATATCTCGCCGACCTGCGTTCGATGGGCGATGAAGTGCCACGCGGAAACGGACGCTCGCTCTGCGTCCAGTGGATGAACGACCAGTGGCTCTACCGCGAAACGGGGGAGAACGACGAGGAGCAGTACTCGCTGACGTCGCACGCCCTCGAAGCGCTCCTTCTTGTTGACAGCCTGTCCCGCGATCGTGCGCTCATCAGCGAGTCACGCCTCACCACCATTGTCGACACCGTGCGTCATCGCGCCACCCAGGCCAACCCCGACCGCGACGAGCGTATCCGACGCCTCAACTTTCAGATCGCCGACCTCCGCATCGAGCGAGACCGGCTCGAGGACGGCGGCGAGATCGAACCGGCATCCAACGACGAGATGCACGAGGGCTACGTCAACCTCATCGACCTGATCGCGCAGCTGCCCAGCGACTTCAAGCGTGTTGAGGAGTCCGTTGCGGGAATGCACCGGCAGATTGTCAACGACTTCCGCGGGGAGGAGCGCCCGATCAGCGAAGTGCTCGACGAGTACCTCTCCAAAACCGACACCCTGATGTCGTCAACGGCCGAGGGACGCGCGTTCGAGGGTGCGTTCGCCCTGCTCCGCAACGACGATCTACTTGAGCACCTGAAAAACGACCTCGAGACCATACTGCTGCACCCGTTCGCGCTCGAACTGTCCCACAACGATCGCCGCACATTTATGGCCACCGTGGGATTGATCCGTAAGGGGATCGACGATGTGCTCACCCAGCGCAATGGCCTCACTACCACCCTGCGCGAACACATTGTCAACCACGACGTAGTGAAAGACCGCGAACTCGAGCGTCTGCTGCGTGAGATCAATAAGGAGCTGGCGACGTGGATGACGACGGCTGGCCCTCGCTCGACGGTGACGGCAGAGCTGATGCCCGGCACACTCGAGATGGATCACCTGCGAGAAAAGTTCTATGACCCCGCCGCGCACGTGCCACCGCCGCCACTCGAGGACGTCTCGCTCGACGCTCCCGCGGCACCGAGCCTGGTGGACATTCGCAAACAGGGTGGACCTCTCCTCGACGAACTGCGCCACGCCCTTCTCACAGCGCTAACCGACGCACCCGCACTGTCGATCGGCGACGCGTTCAACTCCCTCAGTGCACCGCTGCGCCGCCCGGTCGAGATCCTCGGTCTGTTGCAATTGGCCACGCAGGTCACGCCACTCGACGGCAGCGAGGTTCTCGACACGTTCGAGACGGTACGTCCCGATGGGTCTCGACGCAGCTTCACGGTGCCCCGCATCATCCTCGACAACGACGAAACGGCGGCGCTGTCTGCCCTGGACAACGGAATTCACCATGACTGACTCCCGCACGACTAACGCCACAGTGACTGCCGGCATCGCCGCTGACGACCGCACCTCTGACACCCCCTCCACCGACGCGATCGACCCCCTCACCGAAGCTGATTCTGACGCTGCCGCCGGCTTCGGCGCGGACGCCGATGGTCGCGAGAGTGCGGGCACCGACGTCGACGGGTTCGAGGACACCACCGAAACCGTTCGCCCGGACGCCGACAGCGAAAGTCTGTCCCTCTTCGAAGGCGACGACGGTGGGCTCTCGATCGAGCAGCGCAAAACGCTTGTTCTGATCCTCAAGCACCGCTACATCTCGGCCGCCCAGCAGCCCGCGGAATGGCGCACCCTGCTCGCATCGACCCACCTGCTCAAGTCGCGACTTAATGACCTGTTCCTCGATCTTCACATCGACCATCACTACGAGGTCGCGTTCAAACGTCAAGCCGTCGCCGAAGGTGGCGACCGCTTCCCAACCCTGCTCTACGACGCCGCATACACCCGCGAGGAAACTATCCTGCTGGTGCTGTTGCGCCAGCGGTTCCGCAGCGAGCGCGCCAACGGCCAGGAGTTGGTGCTTGTTGACCGTGACAATCTGCTCGACAATGTGGCGCACTTCCGCCCCGAACACGCGACGGACCGTTCCGGAGACATTCGCCGCGCGAACGGTGCCGTCGACAGCCTCGTGAAGGCTCGAGTTCTACTGAAGACCAGCGACCCCGATCGCTTCCGGGTGTCTCCCGTCATCGAGGTTCTGCTTCCCGTGGAGCGGCTGGCCGAACTTCTCGAATGGCTGGTGGCGGAGAACCGCCCTGCCGACGACAGCGACACCACACCCACCTCCACGCCTGACACCGAACTGGAGACCCTCGCATGAGCGATTCCCCACTCTTCTACATTGACGGATCCACTGAGGGCACCACCCAGTGGAAGGCAGAATCATTTCAGATGGTTAACTGGGGCGGATTCCAGGGCCACCACAGCATCGCGATCTCACCCACCGCAACGCTGATCTCGGGCGCATCGGGCACCGGCAAGAGCAGCCTGATGGATGCCTACCTCGCACTCATGATGCCGTCGGATACCCCGTTCAACGGCGCATCGAACGACGCCGGATCGGGCCGCGCCCGCAGCGCCGACCAGCGCAACCTGATGACGTACCTCAAGGGCAAAACCGACTCCACCCGCGAGGCCGACACCGGCGAATTGCACGACCAGGTGCTGCGCGGCGTTGACTCCGCGACCTGGGGCGCCGTCGCGATGACGTTCATCGATGACAACGCACGTCGGTTCACCGTACTGCGCGCCTACTTTGTGCCGCGCGGAGCCACCAAGTTCCACGAGATCACCATGAAGATGGCAACCGTTGACGGCGCCCTTGACCTGCGCGAGCTGGCCGATGCGGTGGAGTCGAAGTTCGACAAGCGCGTGCTGAAGAACCAGTTCCCGGCCATCGACGTGTTCGACACCTACGCCGCGTTCTCGCAGACGCTGTACACCCGCCTCGGTATCGGAGCCGGGGGAGAGGGCGGCAAGGCCCTGCGTCTCCTCGCTCGAATTCAGGCCGGCCAGCAGGTCAAAACCGTTGACGGACTCTACAAGTCGATGGTGCTGGAAGAGCCCGCTACCTTCGCCGCCGCCGACAAGGCCGTGGCGCACTTCGAGGACCTCGAGCGCTCCTACGGCGCCATGCTCACCGAAGCGCAGAAGGCCGCGGTTCTCGAACGCCTGCCCGAGCACCACAACACCTACGAGACGGCCACGGCGAAGGCCGCAATGATCGACACCTTCGGAGTGGACCGCACCGGCGACACACCGTTTGTACTGTGGAGCCTCGCCACTGAAGCCGAACTGCTCGAACGCGCCGCCGACACCAACCGTGCTGCCCGCCGCGAGATCCAGACCGAATTTGTGCGGGCTCGGGATGACGAGACCGCGCTCAAAGCGCGGGTTGCCGCGGTCCAGCGCCAGCAGCGTGACAACGGCGGAGACGTTCTGGTCACCCTGCAGAGTGAACTGGCGCAGCTCGAAGATCGTCACGCGGACGTCGTCGCCGAGCGCGCCAAACTCACCGAGCGCACTACCGCGCTCGAGATAACTGTCGATTCCGAAGCGGACTTCCGCACCGCACACGCCGACGCCGATGCCTTTATCGCGGCGTTCCCTGCGGCCGAGCGCGCACTCGACACCAAACGCACCGCCCTGCAGAAGGAGGCGTATCCCATTGAGGAGCAGATGCGTACCCTCAAGCAGGAGAAGACATTCCTCACGGGCCGCGAGAGCCTGGTGCCGCAGTACCTGCACAACGCCCGTGTGATGATCGCGGAAGCGGCCGGACTCGAGATCGAGGACCTGCCGTTCGTCGCAGAGCTCATCGAAATTGCCCCGGGCGAAGAAGACTGGCGTCGTGCCGCCGAGGTGACCTTGTCGTCGCTCGTGCGTGTGATGCTCGTCGATGAATCACGCCTGCGTGCGCTCAGTGAAGCCATCGATCCGCTGAGCATTCCGGTGCGTATCTCCTTCGAGGGCGTCCGTCTCGCGGAGCACACCGAGGTGGAGACCGACCCGCGGTACGTGTCGGGCAAGCTCGTGTTCAAAAATTCGCCGTTCAGCGACTGGGTGCAGACTCGGGTGCAATCGTCCGGAGTGGATGCCCTGTGCGTCACCGACCCGGCCGAGCTGGCTGGCGGCGGCGCACGCGTCACCAAGGCCGGCCAGACCCGGAACGGTAAGCGGGGCGCCCACGGGTTCAACAAAGACCAGAAGCCGATCATCGGGTTCTCCAGTCAGGCGCGCCTCGACGAGATCACCGAAGATCTGGCCACACTCGCTGAGCGGGTGACGGCACTCGCCACACAGGCGTCGGACATCAGCAACCGCATCGCGCACCTTCGCCTGAGCAAGGATGCACACCAATACATCCTGGATACGTCCTGGACCGAGATTGACGTCGACAGCGCGTCATCCCGAATCACCCAAAAAATGGAGGAATCCCAGCGCGTTCTCGCCGACAGCGACGTACTGAGATCGCTGCAGACCGAGGAAGAACGCCTCATCGGCGAGCTCGAAGAGGCGCAGAAGCAGAAGCACACCGCTGAACGCGACACCGCCGCGCTGGCCGCCGAGCAGGCCACCATTGTGGACCGCCAGGATGCCGTCAGTGTGCAGCTCGAGCGAATCACCGCCAACGAGAGTGTGGTGCTGTCCGACGATCACCGCGAACACCTCAACGCTCACTTCGCCGCCGTCAGCCCGCAGGACGACCTCGCCGCGTTCCCCGGTGGGCTCGCGCGGTTGCGGGACCGTCTGACGCAGCAGTCCGCACAGGACCGCCAGAGCGCTCTCAGCGCCCGCGATGCGCTGGTGAACATCTTTGTGACCTTCCAGGATCGTTGGCCCGACCCGAACATCGGTGTCTCGCTCGACTCGTACACGAGCTACCGCGACATCCTCGATGCTGTGCACACCCTCGGCCTGCACGAGCGTCGGCAGGAGTGGAAGCGCCGCCTGTCGAAGTGGAGCGGGCAGGACCTCGTCCCACTCATCGGCGCGTTCAACACCTCCATCGAAGAGATCGAAGACCGGCTGCGTCCGATCAACGAGATCCTCACCACGCTGCCGTTCGGTGCGGGACGCGACCGCCTCAAGATTGTGTTGCGACGACTGCACCGCGATGAGGGCACGGCGTTCCGCAAGGAACTGAAGCAATTGTCATCCGGGTCCACCGAAGAATTCACCGACGAAGAGACCGAAAACCGTTTTCAGCGCCTGCAGTCATTTATGCGCAAAATTCGACGGGATGACGAGGGCTCGCGTGGAGCGACCGAACGGGATCTGCTGCTCGACGTTCGCAAGCACGTGGAGATCACCGCGGTGCGCACCACGCCCGACGGTGTTGAAGTCAGCACCTACTCGTCGCTCGGCGGCAAGAGTGGTGGTGAGTCGCAGGAACTCGTTGCGTTTGTGGTGGGTGCTGCGCTGCGGTTCCAGCTCGGGGACGAGAGTCGCACCCGTCCGCGCTTTGCGCCGGTGTTCCTTGACGAGGGGTTTGTGAAGTCGGACTCCGAGTTCGCCGGCCGCTCGGTCGCGGCGTGGAAGGGTCTCGGATTCCAGCTGATTGTGGGGTCCCCGCTCGACAAGGTGACGGCGTTGGAGCCGTCGATGGACCTTGTGCTGTCGATGACCAAAAACACCACAACGGGATACTCGTACATCACTCCGCTGGCCTCTGCCTCAGCCGCGTCATCCACGGATCCCACCCCGACTAACACCACACCCGTCACCACCAGCGAGGCCGCCGCATGAGAACCCCTGCCGAAATCATCGATGCGATCCGCACACGTGTGCAGGAGGGCTGGCACCACGACGTCGCAGCGCCCACCGCCACCGCTGCTGTCGGCTGGCCATGCGGGTTTGAGCTCGCAAGCCCGACCCAGTCGGAGCTGGAGGAGGACTTCGACTATTTTCAGTCGCAGGCCGACGAGTGGCGTGCGTGGGCGGACGAGCGCGAGCTCGAGCTGACGACATCGCTGCGGCGAGTGAATGGGACGATCCAGACGATCCCCACCCACCTGATGATCAACGACCTCGACACCGCGGTGCGGCTGATCGGCGGCGACTGGGAACGACGTCTCGAGCGCGGGCGCGCCCACGCGGCGCTGCTTGAGCGTCGGTTCCCGGGTGTGGCCGGCATTGCGTCCGTGGTGCGGGCGGTCGACCGATATAGCGACGCCGACTTCGACCTGCTGACGAGTACGGCGCGGTGGTTCCGGGAAGAGTCCGATAGCGGACTGTCTGCCCGCGAGCTGCCGATCGAGGGGCTCAGCCGCGGCTGGCTTGCCACCAACGAACCGCTGGTGCTGACGCTGGCCGGAATCGATTCGCTGGGGCTCGTCGAGACGGACCCCCGGCGTATCCACTTCCGCTACCTCGATCCCGACCATCTCACTGAGGGCGGCCGCCAGCACGACTCCGCGACCGTCGGGGATGCGATGCGTCCGGCGTATGAACCCGACATTGTGCTGATTTGTGAGCATGCGGGAACGGCTCTGCACATCCCGCCGCTGTCGTGGGCGGTTGCGGTTGAGGGAGTTGGCGCGGGTGCGGATGGGACCGGCGGTTCTGGTGCGTCTGCTTTGGCGTCGTTCGACTGGATCGCCTCGGCCAGTCACCTCATCTACTGGGGCGACATGGATGCTGCATCTATCGAGGCCGTCTCGGGGTTGCGCACCGCGGGGCTCGATGTTCGGACGATCCTGATGGACATCCCGACCTTTGATGCGTTCGAGCGGTTTGGGACGATGACGGATGCGTCCGGCGCCGAAATTATGCCCGACTCGGGGATTGCGCTGCCCGATGAGGAAGCCGCCGTGGCTGCGGTCGCGTCTTTGGCTTTGACTGGCACTTCGGCGACCCGCCCAACCCCTGCTCTGCTCACCGAGCCCGAACGTCTGCTCTACGAACGCCTCACCGACCCCCAATGGACCGGCGCACGCCGTATCGAGCAGGAACGGATCCCTCTGGCCGAGGCCGCAAAGGCTCTCGCGAAGGTACTGTCCGTGCGGGTGAGCGCGAACTGACGGTGCCGTCCGCGCCGGTAAGCGCGAACGAAAGGTGCCGTCCGCGCGCTGAGCTCAGCCTGCCCAGCACGTCGGCGGCGTGGACTCCGCGCCGCAACGTGAACTGACTTCGTCACTAACTTCGTAACTGACTTCGCCCGGACCACAATGGCCCCGGCGAAGTTCGCAGTGCCACTACCCGCGACGAATCTCGCAAGCGATGGCGCGCAGGTGTTACTTGATTGTGGCGGTGCCAACAACCTCGGCACGCAGATCGTGCACCAGGTCTCCAGCGTCATCTGACGGAGTCAGCGAAGCGGTGAAGCTCAGAGGCGAGCCGGCCTGGTATCGGAAGTTCTCGCCCTGGGAGAACGTGGTTCCCGGCTCCC
>Ga0247808_10000798_pt1 | contig 15158 bp, 13 predicted proteins | sample UWRJL089202R1_FD_179914 | JGI IMG/M metagenome (GOLD analysis project Ga0247808, IMG submission 179914) | Plant litter microbial communities from Arlington Agricultural Research Station in Wisconsin, United States - UWRJ-L089-202R-1 | ecosystem: Environmental > Terrestrial > Plant litter >... | reverse complement strand
ATTGCATTTTATTGATCAATGCGGCCATGCACCTATGATGGAGCATCCGGCAAAGTTTAACAAGATTTACGAAAAGTTTATCCACCAGATCAACTGAAATTATGTTAGCACAGGAGTTAATCAATTTAATGATACCACCGTTAAAGCTCACTGACTCTGGTCAGACTGCTTTAAACTGGATGGATGAATTTAGAGTAACTCAGCTGCCTGTAGTGGATCAGAGTAAATACGTAGGACTGATTACAGAGGAAAATATAATGGAGATGAATAATCCAGCCTTGCTGCTGTCATCCTATGACCTGGATTTCAAAGACGCTAAAGTGCTTCCGGATGTCCATTATCTTGACCTTCTAAAAAAAGCAGATCAACATAAGATTAGCCTATTGCCTGTTACAGATCCCACTGGTACTTACATGGGTGTTGTTTCTGTAAGCGATATTTCCGCTGCATTGGCTCAAATGTTAAATGGCTATGGCCCAGGAGGGATCATTGTGCTTTCAATGAAAGAAAGAGATTATTCTCTGTCACAGATTAGCAGACTCATTGAATCAAATGACGCCAAGATACTAAGCTCATTTGTTCATAATGATAAAGATCCTGAATACATTAAGTTGACCTTGAAATTAAATAAGAGTGATTTGAGCCGTATCATAGCTACATTGGAGCGGCATGAATACAGAATCTTGACTTTCTTTCAGGAAGGTCAGTCTGAAGATCAGGACAAGGACAGGTTGGATTTGCTTTTTAAATACTTGAATATATAACCATGTTAGCTGCTGTCCATGGAAGGCCTTTTAGTTCCGACAATTTCCCTTTCGTGGAGCTGATCTGGAAGAAATTAAAATCCGCCGGATTTCAGATTGCAGTTTCCAGAACATTTAAAGAGTTTATCACCGAAACACGATTAGGCAGTTTGCCGGTTGATGTAGTGTATACTGATCATATAGACTTCCCTCTATCAGATGTTATGATTTCTTTAGGCGGAGATGGCTCTTTGTTAGAGTCGGTTACCTTTGTTGGTCCTAAAGAAACACCAGTATTGGGTATAAATATGGGAAGATTAGGCTTCCTGGCTTATACCAGACGTGAAGAAATAGAAAAAGCGATAGAAGATCTGACTTCTGGTAATTATAAGGTAAAGGATAGAAGTTTAGTTAGAATTGATGGAGTAGACGATACGTTGTTCTCCGGCCTTAATTTTGGCCTCAACGAATGCACATTCATGAAAAGGGATTCTACCTCTATGGTGGTGGTACATACTTATTTGAATGGTCAATTTTTGAATTCATATTGGGCAGATGGTCTTGTGATTTCTACGCCAACAGGTTCCACTGCTTATTCTTTAAGTTGCGGAGGGCCTTTGGTCATGCCCGATACACATAATTTTATTATCACACCGGTCAGTCCGCACAATCTTAATGTACGTCCGATGCTTGTACCGGACGATTGCACCTTGTCTTTTGAAATTGAAGGAAGAGCAAAGGATTTTTTGGTTTCCTTAGATGCACGTTCCAGATTGGTTACACCCAATACAAAATTCATCGTCAGAAAGGAAGATTTTGTGGTAAAATTCATCGAGCTTCCGGAGTATGATTTTTTGAAAACTCTGAGAGACAAGTTGAACTGGGGATTGGATTCCAGAAATTAAAGTTTAACCTTAATTATATTTTAATTGCATTGTATATCAGAAAAATGTATATTTGTCTGATTCCATTATAGTGTTGAATTTTTTAGAGACTAAAATGAAGAGATATTATTCAATAGCAGTAATTGTTGGAGGCTTGTTACTAGCCTTCTCGTATGATTCAAATGGACAAAAGTTCAATCCACAGAACCGCTACTTCAGTATCGGTGGCTGCTTGAACGCCATGAACTATATAGGTGACTTAGATCCAGGACCAAGCTTTGTGAGTCCAGGTATTAAGTTTACCAGGTATAACTTCGGAATTACAGGATTGTACAGATTGAAACCAAGAGTTTCTGTTCGTGGTACGGTCTCATGGGGACGTATAGCAGGTAGTGATGAGAAAAACTCAAACTATGCTGAGAAGAACATCTACAGAAAGTATCGGAACCTGAGCTTCAGAAATGACATATTAGAGGTAAAGGCCGATGTCGTTATTGATTTGTTTGAGAACAGAGGTAAGTATCCGAAAAGAGTAGATTATACGCCCTATCTATTCGTAGGTATCGCCTATTTTCATCATAATCCCAAAGCTCAAAACAAAGATGGGGAATGGGTTAGCTTAAGAGAGCTATCTACTGAAGGACAGGGTTTGGAAGGCGGACCTAAACAATATTCTCTGCATCAAATTGCGCTTCCTATCGGGGTAGGTTTCAGGTATAAATTAGCTAAGCATTTGGATCTGGCATTTGAAATCGGATGGAGATTTACCACTACAGACTACATTGATGACGTAGGTGGTGACTATTACGATAAAGCTAAATTGCTTGCAGCAAAAGGCGAATTAGCAGTTGAAATGTCTGACAGAAGCTTAGAAGGATATGCAAAAGATCAAGGCATTAGAGACAAAGCTTCATTAAATGCAGATGGAACAGCAATTAATGGTTTTGGTTCTGCAGGTGATCAGAGAGGTGATAGAAAAGGTCGTAAGGATGTTTACATCATTACAGGTTTCCACCTTACTTATATCATCCCGGCAAAAGTTATTTGCCCTAAATTCAGATAGTACAATATTCGAAAACATAGTAACGTTATAGAAGCGTTATGAGCAAAAAAATAGGAAGATTGGCCATTCCTATTTTTTTTGTTTTTTGGGGTCTCACAACCGCCAAAGGACAAAAACATGAAATAGGATTGGGCGCAGGTGTATTAAATTATTCAGGGGATATCTCAAGGATTCCCAATGTAACCATGTCAAGACCGGGCATTATGGGTTATTACAGGTTCAATCCAAGTCCTGTAGTAAGTCTTAGAGCTTCATTGATGTTTGGATGGTTGGCTGGTAAAGATTCCAATAAAGAGAATGATGCGTTAGCTAAAGCACGTCAATCGGAATTCAGTGCTACCATTAATCAATTGTCTGCGGCTTTTGAATATAATTTTTTTGACTATAAATACACCGCTGGTAAAAGAGGGCATCGTCTTACACCTTATTTTACGGCAGGACTTTCATTCTTTAATTATGAACACCAAAAGCTATCTACAACAGATGATGTAGCTTCCAGGTATGCCTTTGAATTTGCCATTCCTTTTGGCTTAGGATTAAAGTACAGGGTTAAAAACAGAATTAATTTTAATGCTGAGTTTCTGGCTAACAAAACCTTTACTGATTACTTAGATGGTGTCAGTTCTTACCCTGTTGGTACTGCCTCGAATACCAAGTACCTCTCCAATCCGTTAACATCTGACTGGTTCTATTACCTGGGTGTTTCTGTGAGCTATACGTTCTACAAAATAAACTGCCCCGATTAGTATCCTTCCTACTGTTTTCTTAGCTTTGTAATCCCAAAATCGGGGAAAATGACTGATCTTAAATCTTTGATTGACAAGAATAAAATACCCACCCATATTGCTATCATTATGGATGGTAATGGCCGTTGGGCTAAGCAAAGAGGGTCATTCAGAATTTTTGGCCATCAGAATGCCATCACCAGTGTCAGGGATTCTACAGAATCATGTGCAGAGTTAGGAGTACAATACCTTACACTATACGCATTTTCAACAGAAAATTGGTCAAGACCGAAAGAGGAGGTAACTGCCCTTATGGAGCTGTTAGTGGCTACCATTCAAGGAGAAATCAGCACCTTGAAGAAAAATAACGTTAGACTTCAGGTCATTGGCGATTTTGAATCGTTACCGGTACATTGTCAGGAAAGCCTGCAGGCAGGAATGAAAGAAACTGCTGATAGTACAGGATTGGTGTTGACATTAGCATTAAGCTATAGCGGAAGATGGGATATTACAAGAGCTGCGAAGAGAATAGCAGAGGCTGTAGCAGAAGGGAAATTATCACCGGATCAAATAAATGAGCAAACGATTAAAAACTTTTTGTCAACGGCGTCTATTCCAGATCCCGAATTGATGATTAGAACAAGTGGTGAATTAAGATTAAGTAATTTTCTTTTGTGGGAGCTGGCCTACGCGGAGTTGTATATTACAGAAACCCTTTGGCCCGACTTTAAGAAAGAAGATTTATACAAAGCCGTTTTAGATTATCAAAAAAGAGAAAGAAGATTTGGTAAGACAAGCGAGCAGTTGAATGAGCAAATGATATGAAGAGCAGATACCGCTTATTTTTAATACTGTTGCTGGTAGCACAAACGAAGTTATTTGGTCAATCAATTGATTTTGGATCTACATTTTCGACAGAAGTAGATTATGCTACTCCCAAAGAATATACAATTGGGGGTATCGAAATTACAGGTGTAAAATTTCTGGATCCTGCCGCTGTGATATCCCTTACAAATCTTAAAGTAGGAGATGTAATTTCCATTCCGGGAGACGATATTTCCAACGCTATAAAAAAACTTTGGGACCAGGGACTTGTTGGAGATGTAGAAGTGCAAATCCAGAGAATAGAAGGCAATGTGATATTTCTGGAATTTAAATTAACAGAAAGACCAAGACTTGCTGCTTTTGAGTTTCATGGAATTTCTAAAGCTCAGAGAGAAGACATCGAAGGGAAAGTAGACGTTTCGAGAGGACGTATAGTAACAGACGCATTAGTTAAAAATGCGCAAAAGAAAATTAAAGAATATTTTTTAGAGAAAGGCTATCTGAATGCTGAGGTAATAATAGTACCTCAAAAGGATACGGCTTTGCAGAATCATGTGATTTTGAATGTCACGATCAATAAGAAATCTAAAGTAAAAGTTCATCGGATTAATTTTTCCGGAGTAGAGGAAATCCCTGCGAAAAAACTCAAGAAAAAGATGAAGAAAACGAAAGAAAAAACGCTGATGAATATATTCGCGTCTTCTAAGTTTATTCGTAAAGAATACGAATCGGATAAAAACTCTTTGATCGAATACTATAATTCAAAAGGATACAGAGATGCTGTCATTGTTCGGGATTCTGTCTACAAATACAAGAAGAATAAAGTCAACATTGACATTACAATCTATGAAGGCAAAAAGTACTATTTCAGAAATGTCATCTGGAAAGGAAATTACCTTTATACAGATGCAGCGCTCGGTGAAATTTTAGATGTTAAAAAAGGAGACGTATACAATTACGAAGCGCTGGAACGCAAATTAAATTACAATCCAAATGGTCCGGACATCAGTTCACTTTATTTAGATAATGGCTATTTGTTTTTTAGTGTAGATCCGGTAGAAGTATTAGTAGAAGGAGATTCAATAGATCTGGAGATGCGTGTCTACGAAGGTGGACAAGCAACCATACGGAACATTACCATCGCAGGAAATACTAAAACGCATGATCACGTTATTTTAAGGGAGATCAGAACACTTCCTGGTGAGAAATTTTCAAGAGCAGATATCATTCGTACGCAGCGGGAGTTAGCTACGATGAATTATTTTGATAACGAACAAATTGGTATCAATCCGGTACCAGATCCAAGAACAGAAACAGTAGACATCCATTATACCGTAGTAGAAAAACCAAGTGATCAGATTGAGCTTTCGGGCGGTTGGGGTGGTTACTATGGTTTTGTAGGGACATTAGGAGTTGTATTTAATAATTTCTCTCTTAGAAATATACGCTATCCTAAAACATGGAGCCCTCTTCCTTCTGGTGATGGACAACGCTTGTCCATAAGATTCCAGGCTAACGGTAGGCAATACCAGTCTTATTCTCTATCCTTTACAGAACCATGGTTAGGAGGTAGAAAACCGAATGCACTTACAGTAAGTCTTTCCAAAAGTGTGCAGCATCGTTTTGGAACAAACAATGAAACCATTGGTAAACTTGCTGTGAATGGTATAACAGTCAGTTTAGGAAAACGATTAAAATGGCCGGACGATTATTTTACGGCGACTTACACCGCGTCTTTCTTGCAATATGTCCTTGACAACTATCCGTTCTATTCTACAGGTATTGGATACAGTACAGGCCGTACAACCAGTCTTTCTTTTAACTATACCATTGCCAGAAACAGCTTAAACGATTTCCAATTTCCTACAAGAGGATCTAGTATGTCATTAGGGGTTTCGCTTACGCCTCCTTATTCTTTTTTTGATGGTGTAGATTACAGCAATAAAAACCTTGATCCAGCCGTTCGATATAGGTTCATGGAATACCATAAGTGGTTGTTTGACAACTCATGGTTTGCAACACTTGTACCTGGCAAAAAAAGAAATTTGGTTTGGAATGTAAGAACTCACTTAGGATTTATTAGTTCTTATAATCCTTCGACAGGTATTGGTCCATTTGAACGTTTTATCATGGGAGGTAGTGGTTTGTCAGGATATAATTACGTTCTTGGATACGATGTAATTGGATTGAGAGGATACCAGGACAACTCCATTGGAGGCAGTGGTGGTGTGGCTTTTGGTAAGATCGTTTCGGAAATTCGTTATCCCGTAATGAATTCACCAGCGTTCTCTTTATTTATACTCGGCTTTTTCGAAGCAGGAAATAACTGGTATAAATACGAGGACTTTACGCCTTCTCAATTATACCGCTCTGCAGGATTTGGAGCAAGAGTCTTCATGCCGGCTTTCGGTTTGTTAGGTATCGATTGGGGTATGCCACTGGATGATGTTCCGGGCTTTCCAAATCCTAACCGTACGTCGAGAGTAACCTTTACGATTGGTCAACAAATCAGGTAAGTATATGCGTTTATTCACTCTGGCATTATTATTGACTATTTCCCTGGCAAGTTCGGCGTATGCTCAGAAATTTGGGTATATTGATTCCGAATTTATCTTAACCAAGATGCCTGAATACAAGCAGGCTCAGACAGATCTAAATCAAGCAGCCAAGAAGTGGCAGACTGAATTAGAAGAGATGGGGAAAGAAGTAAATGCGCTGAAGGACGCTTACAAAGTAGAAGAAGTATTGCTGACGGAGGAAATGCAAAAGGAACGTCAGGATACGATTGCTTCCAAAGAAAAAAAATTAAGAGAAAAACAAAAAGCATACTTTGGCTTCGAAGGCATGTTATTTTATAAGAAACAGGAATTAATAAAGCCTGTTCAAGACAAAGTGTTTGAAGCCGTTGAAAAAGTAGCAAAAGAAAAAAAACTACAAGTGGTATTTGATAAATCCAGCACGCTTGTAGTCATATACGCAGATCCAATTCATGACTATACAGATTATGTACTGGAAAAGCTCGGGTTAGGAGATCCGGAAGATACCGTTCAAAAATAAATTTATAATAAATGTTAAATACCAAGAATATGATATCTAATCACCTTAAAAAAGCATCTCTTCTTGTAGTTGCTTTACTTTTCACTGTTGGCGCTTTCGCTCAAACAACCACTGCTCCAAAAATTGGATATACGAACTTAGATTACCTACTTAGCTTGATGCCAGAGGTAAAGCAAGTAGAATCTGAATTGCAAGCTTACGAAAAACAATTGTCGACTCAATTGGAGTCTAAATACCAGGAATACCAAAAGAAAATGGAAGAGTATCAAAAAGGTGCATCTTCTGGATTGATGTCTGAATTGGTAAAACAAGACAAAGAAAAAGAGTTGGTAAATCTTCAAAGTTCTATTAAAGAATTCGAAGAAAAAGCGCAGCAAGACCTGCAAAAAAAACAAGTAAGTTTGTTAGAGCCAGTGTATGATAAAATTCAAAAATCTATCGATAAAGTAGCCGCTGCAAATGGATTCACTTATGTATTGAATACTCATGCAGACATGGGCGGATCAGCGATCATCCTATACGCTCGTAACAAAGAAGAAGATATTTCAAGCTTGGTATTGAAAGATTTAGGAGTTACTACTCCCGCTCCAACTACGGCACCGGTAACAACGCCTAAGACGACTACACCAGCAAAAAAATAATTTAGTCCAGTCATTCCATTAAAAGGTGAAGCATTGCTTCACCTTTTTTATGTTATAGAAATTATGAATGATATCAGATGGCCCAATTTTCTTAAGCAGGGAGACCGTGTAGCTTTAATTGCTACCGCCAGACATGCAAAAGCAGAAGAGATTCAAAAAGGCATAACCTATTTGGAATCATGGGGGCTGGAAGTGATTCAGGCAGATAATCTTTTACAACAGCATTATATATTTGCAGGTACAGAAAGTGCACGCAGGCATGCGCTTCAGAAAGCCATAGACGATCCTTCTATTAAAGCTGTTTTTTGCTTGAGAGGAGGAAATGGAACGCATCGACTCATTGATTATATCCATCTCAAGAATTTAAAGAAGCATCCTAAATGGATTATTGGATACAGCGATGTAACAGTTTTGCTAAATCATGTTGCCCAATACCGCATACCTTCTGTTCATGGTCCGATGCCTTTTACGATGCACAGACCAGAAGAGCAGGAAGGTGCAATGGCTTTGAAAGAATTACTTTTTGGTAAGCTTCCTGAATATACGTTCGCTTCTCATGAATTGAATCAACAAGGTATAGCAGAAGGAAAATTGATCGGAGGCAATGTAGCTGTTCTCCATTCCTTGATTAGTACAGCAAGTGATATTACCTGGAAGAACAAGATTCTTTTCATAGAAGAAGTGGATGAATACATTTACAACCTGGATCGGATGTTATATCACTTCAGTCGAACAGGCAGGATGAAAGGTTTGGCAGGACTGGTAGTAGGTCATCTGACTATAAAAGACAATCCCGAACCTTTTGGTTTATCCGCTCAGGAAGTTATTGCCAGAGTGGTGAAACCGTACAAAATCCCTTTAGCTTTTTCTTTTCCGGCAGGTCATGAACTGCCTAATATGCCTTTGGTAATTGGAGCGAAGGCACGATTAGACGTGACCTCAGAAAAATCGATGCTTACGTTCAAAAAATAACTTGTGAAGAGAGAAGAGAAATGTGAAAAGAGAAAATCATCTCTCCTTTCACATTTCCCTTCTCTAACTATGCTTCTTCATACGCCCAATCAATGGATGTTTTCATGTCTTTGATTTGCATGCCACAAGCCTTAAACCAGCTTCTGATACGATCGATCTGTTCGTAATCCTTGTTTTCTTTCGCCAGTTTATACCACTCCAATAAACCTTCAATAATGACTTCGTTGTTATTGGGTTCCTCTTCTAAAAGACCTAATACATCAGTGGTTAATGCGATGAACGTTTGTTTCATTTTTTCAAAGCTTTCTTTACTGATACTATTAAACAAGGCGTTGTTCAATTGAAGCGTGTGAATTTTTTTAACCACGTTAAATAAAGAAGCTATAGTAATGGCTGTGTTAAAGTCATCGCTTAATCCACCATAGCATGATGTTGCGAGTTTAATGATTTCTTGTTCTTGTTTTTCGTCGATCGATACGGCATCAGTTGGAGCATATTCCATCTTTCTTAAAATGCGTAATCCATTCATGAGTTTCTTATATCCTTTACCTGCTGCAGCAAGTGCTTCGTTTGAAAAATCTAAAGTACTCCTGTAGTGTGCTTGCAATATGAAAAAACGAATAGTCATAGGGCTATAAGATTTTTCAAGTAACGGATGATCACCACTGAACAATTGATCCAGTGTTATAAAGTTCCCCAATGACTTACCCATCTTTTGTCCATTGATGGTAATCATGTTATTGTGAAGCCAATATTTAGCGGGCTCAGATTTTAGACCGGCTACAGATTGAGCAATCTCACATTCGTGATGAGGAAACATTAAATCCAAACCGCCACCATGTATATCAAAACGAGTGCCCAGGTATTTATTGCTCATGGCAGTGCATTCGATGTGCCAGCCAGGAAATCCTATACCCCATGGACTATTCCATTTCATGATGTGTTCAGCCGAAGCATTTTTCCATAAGGCGAAATCTAATGGACTTCTTTTCTCATCCTGACCATCCAGGGTACGAGTACCTGTAAGGAGATCATCAATGACACGTCCTGAAAGAGCACCGTAACGGTGAGACTCGTTATATTTCATGACATCGAAATAAACAGAACCTTTGCTTTCGTAAGCAAAACCTGCATCAATGATTTGTTGTGTAATTTGAATTTGTTCCGGGATATGCCCTGATGCAACAGGTTCTATGCTGGGTTCTGATACATTAAGTTTACGCAAGTACGTTTGATAGTAACTGGTATAGCGTTTCACCACTTCCATGGGTTCTACTTTTTCCAGCTTTGCTTTTTTTGCGATCTTATCTTCTCCATCGTCGGCATCCTGCTCCAGGTGACCTACGTCTGTGATGTTTCTTACGTATCGTACTTTGTAATCTAAGTGAGATAAAAAACGAAAGACCACATCAAATGAAATCGCAGAACGCGCATGTCCTAAGTGGGCTTCCCCATATACCGTGGGACCGCAAACATACATGCCAACATAAGGCGCGCTGATGGGTTCAAAAACTTCTTTTTTTCTACTTAAACTATTGTATACTTTTAACTCAACACTCATGATCCTCTTTATTTAAACGAGTAGTATCCCAGCAAGGGATAATGATCGGATAGCTTTTTATTATATAATACATCAAAAGAATGGATATCTATTCCATCCTGGTAAAACTGATTATCAATGCGGAGAAAAGGAATCCTTCCATTGTGGGTGGCACCTATTCCATACCCGGCTTCTTCCTGGCTGTTTAATAAAAGATTGGATACTTGTTTATAAGCATATCCCAAAGGCGGTTCATTGAAATCGCCACAGACCATAACAGGATATGGAGATCTATTGATTTCGCTGATCAAGCGATCAACCTGCTTGCTTCTTCTGATGGCTCCTTGCTTATAGCGGAGCAGTGCTTTAAGTAAATTTTGTTTGAAACGATTTTGAGAAGGACTATCTGCCAGTTCGTCGTCATTGATATTCATAGACTGCAAGTGAACATTAAAAACACGCACTTTGTTTCTGCCGATCACAATATCGACATATAAAATCTGGTTATTTGACTTTTCTTTAAAACGGATACTTTCTTTTTTTTCGATAGGGTATTTACTGAAAATTGCCATACCAAAGCCTCCACCTATTTGATTGACGAAAAAAGGTTCGAAGTAATAATAAGGATGCGTTTTTGAAAGTCTGTGGACGGTGTTGAATTTCTTACTGTTTTTTTCACTGTAAAACTCCTGAAAACATTTCACATCGCCTTCCATATTCATAGCGTCTTTAATGATGTTGGCACTTATAGAAGGGTTGTTTTTATTGTAAATTTCATAAACATTGAATACCCTGGCATTATAAGAGAGTACCGAAAAGGTGGCTCCGGCTTTTTGCTGGTGTGAAAAATGAAAAGAAATGATCCGGGGTAAAAAAGACAGTCCGAAAATTACGAAAAACAGCGGAATTAAGCCGTGGATCCATTTTTTTACAATAAGAAAGTATGTTGCTACAATCAAATGAAGGACGATAAGCCCTGGAATGGTATACGGTAAAAAGGCGCTAATCCAGAATTCTGAGGGTGGAATATCGGGTGAAGTGTAGGCTACGACCGTCATTGCGGCAATAATCCCATAGGTCAATATAAAAAGGCGGTTGAGCAAGGACGGTAGATCTTAAGGAGACAAAAATAACTCCCTTTTCTTTTGAATTGAAACGAATAATCTATAATTTTGTAGAAAATTGGTACAGTCGGAAAGAGGGGGCATCGGCCCCCTCTTTTTGGTTCACAGAGTGTTGAAATGAAGGATTTGAAGAGTGAAATTTCGAAAATTGCCCTAGAAAAGGCGAAAGAACAAGGAGTTTTCCTTGTAGAATTAACTCTTACCGGTTCTGGCCGGGTTAAAATTCTGGCATTGATTGACTCTGAGAATGGCGTCACCATCGATCAGTGCACTAAGTTTAGCCGCTCGGTCACACAAGAAACGGATCTTATTCCAGAATTGGACGAAGGATATGTGATCGAAGTATCTTCTCCGGGGATCGACAGACCATTGGAGTTCCCTTTTCAGTATAAAAAGAATGTGGGAAGAAAGATCAGGGTTACACTGGATGGAGATGAAGAAAAGGAGGGTGAGCTTTTGACCGCTACAGAAGAGGGATTTAGTGTGAAACTACCAGGCTTAAAGAAGAAAGAATTTATCAATCAAGAATACCAATACAACGAAGTTAAAAAAGCAAAAATCATCGTTTCATTTAAATAATTATGGACGTTACTAACCTGATCGAATCGTTTGCAGAATTTGCAAAACTAAAGAACATTGATCGCCCTACTATGATGCGTATCCTGGAAGATGTATTTCGTACCATGATTCGTAAAAAGTTTACATCAGATGAAAATTTTGATGTGATCATCAACGTCGACAAAGGAGACTTGGAAATCTGGAGAAAGAGAGAAGTTGTTTCGGATGATTTCGCAGAAGACAGTTTTGATTACGATGAAAACAAACATATTTCTTTAACAGACGCTCAAAAAATCGAAGAGGATTTTGAAGAGGGCGAAGAAGTAGCCGACGAATTAAAGTTGGAAGACTTTGGTCGTAGAATGGTTATGACTGCTCGTCAAACACTGATTCAAAAAGTGAAAGACCTAGAGAAAGATTATTTGTTCCAAAAATACAAAGACCTTGCGGGTGAAATCATCACTGGCGAAGTTTATCAGATTTTAGGCAAAGAACTTTTATTGATCGATGCAGACGGAAATGAATTGGTATTGCCAAAAGGCGAACAAATTCCGAAAGACAGATTCAGAAAAGGAGATAACGTAAGAGCGATCGTTCACCGAGTGGAAATGCACAATGGCAATCCTAAAATTGTCTTGTCCAGAACTTCTCCGAAGTTCCTGGAGCGTTTGTTCGAGATTGAAGTTCCGGAAGTATACGATGGCTTGATTGCGATTCGCAACATCGTCAGAGAGCCAGGGGAACGAGCTAAAGTAGCTGTAGAATCATTCGATGACAGAGTAGATCCGGTAGGTGCATGTGTGGGTATGAAAGGATCCCGTATCCATAGTATCGTGCGTGAATTGGAAAATGAAAACATTGACGTCATCAATTATACAGACAACCTTGAATTATATATCTCACGTGCTTTGAGCCCGGCGAAGATCGGTAATATCAAAGTGGATGCAGAGAAAGAAAGAGTTTCTGTTTTCCTAAAGCCGGATCAGGTATCTCTTGCGATTGGTAAAGGCGGACAAAACATCAAACTAGCGAGTAGATTGGTGGGTATGGAAATCGATGTATTCAGAGAATTGATTGACAACGAAGACGAAGAAGATGTAGGCTTGGTAGAATTCAGCGATGAAATTGAAAGCTGGGTTATTGACGAGTTGAAAAGAATCGGTTTAGATACAGCAAAGAGCGTATTGGCTTTGTCTAAAGAAGATTTAGTCAGAAGAACAGAATTAGAAGAAGAAACTGTTGAAGATGTTTTGAGCATTCTTCGTCAGGAATTTGAATAAGTGTTGAGAATATTCTTGACGCCGAAGCATACAAAACAAGTAATATAAAATCTACAGAATGGCAGAAGATAAAATGATGCGGTTAAGCCTGGTGCAAAAAAAACTCAACGTGGGGATATCCACGATGACGGAGTTTTTGGCGGCAAAAGGCTTTGAGGTGGAGAGTAACCCAAATGCCAAAATTAACCAGGATGCGTATGCTTTGCTGCTGAAAGAATTTGAATCTTCTGCACAAGAGAAAAAAGAAGCATCCAATCTTAGCATTGGGAAAAAACATGCAGAGCAACATGTGGTTATTGATGCTGAAAAACCAACTGCTAAAAAGGAGACAGAAGAAGAGGAAGAAATCTTAATCAAGAATAATTTCGTTTCTGAAAAAGAAGCACCGGTTGCTGTTGCTGCTGTAAAAGAAGAGATTCCTGTTATAGAAACTCCTAAAGAGAATAAAGAAGAAGATACAGTTGGCAAAGTAAAACTTCCAGGCGTTACCGTGCTTGGGAAAATCGATTTGTCTGCCACTAAGAAACCTTCTGCTAAAACTAAGAAGGAAGACGTTCCAGCGAAGGAAGAAACACCTGTTAAACCTGCTGTAAAAGCTGTGGAAGAAAAAACTCCAGCAGTAGAAGCGGTAGCTCAAACGGAAGAAGTCGTTGTTCCTAAAGTAGAGAAGAAGGAGAACCCTGTTGAGAAAATAGAAGTTCCCGTACAACCTCCTGTTGCTGCAACAGAAGCAGTTGTCGAAGAACCGGAAGAAGTCATAGAAGCAAAGGCAGATGCCTTGAAAGGATTGACAGTATTGGGTAAAATCAGTTTGCCGGATGCCAAAGTAAAAGGTAAAAAACCTCAGCCTGTCGCTTCTTCAGATGATGCCAATGCAAAGAACAAAGCAAAAAAGAAACGTAAACGTATTCAAACTCCTGGCGGGCAAACTGCCGGTACGTCTCAGCAACCGGCTCAACCGGGTGCGCGTCCTCCTCACATAGCTGGTCAGCCTAAACCTCCGGGTGCAGCTGGTCGCGGTCAAGGTGCAGGAAACCAAGGAAGACCTGGTTCCAATATGGGAAGACCTGGCGATCCTAAACAACCGCTTACAGAGAAAGATATTCAAGATAAGATCAAGGCTACTATGGCTAAGCTTTCAGGTTCGAAAGCCAGTCCGGTAAGCCGTTCTAAATACCGTAAGGAAAAAAGAAATGCAGCTTCTGATGCCAACGACGACAGATTGTTGCAAGAACAGGAAGATGCAAAAACACTAAAAGTAACGGAGTTTATTTCTGCGAACGATTTATCCTCGTTAATGGATGTTTCGGTTACACAAATTATTTCGACGTGTATGAGTTTGGGAATGTTTGTTTCCATCAATCAGCGTCTGGATGCAGAAGCCATCACGATTATAGCGGATGAATTTGGTTACGGTGTACAATTCCTGACCGCTGGTGATGAAAGTGTAGAAGAAGAGCAAGAAGCGGAAGATCCGGAGACTTTACAACCGCGTGCTCCGATCGTTACGATCATGGGACACGTCGATCACGGTAAAACATCCTTACTGGATTACATTAGAAAATCTAAAGTTGTACAAGGCGAAGCCGGAGGTATTACACAGCACATTGGTGCTTACGATGTAATGACGGATTCAGGCAAGCGTATCACATTCCTGGATACACCAGGTCACGAAGCATTTACTGCGATGCGTGCAAGGGGTGCGAAAATCACCGACGTTGTTATCATTGTGGTAGCGGCCGATGA
>Ga0247808_10000794_pt1 | contig 15191 bp, 15 predicted proteins | sample UWRJL089202R1_FD_179914 | JGI IMG/M metagenome (GOLD analysis project Ga0247808, IMG submission 179914) | Plant litter microbial communities from Arlington Agricultural Research Station in Wisconsin, United States - UWRJ-L089-202R-1 | ecosystem: Environmental > Terrestrial > Plant litter >... | reverse complement strand
TTCCGGTGCGACAGCGAAAACGCCTCGCTTCCGTGGCCGGACTCAGTTCCCCGTCGGCGCTGTCTCTTCCGCGGACACCAGACCGACGTCGGCGGGCGTCGCCGGCGGCGTGGTGATGTTGGCGCGGATGCGGCGGGCGGCGTGCTCGCACCGGCCCGGCAGACCGAAGAACAGGCCGAACGCCTGACTGCGGGCGGCCTCGTCGGTCTGGGCCAGAAGCGGCGTCCAGCGGGCCGTGGCGGCGGCGGCGGCTTCGCGGGCAGCGGCCTTGGTCGCGGCGGGCTGGCGCGATTCGGCGCTGGCCAGGGCCGAGCGGAAATCGGACGCCTCCAGCCGGCCCAGCCGGATGATGTCCAGGTCCTCGGGATTGCGGTCGGTCAGGGTCTCGCCCAGGGCGACATGGCCGCTGACCAGGGCGTCGCACCACGCCACCAGCGGATAGTCCTGCGTCGGCGCGCCGCGCGGCAACGGGTTGGAATAGGCCAGGGCCTCGCGCAGCTTCAGCTCGCTGGTCGATTCCGTCGTGGCGCGGGCCGTGATGATGGGGCCGTCCTGATCGGGCGCCGAACTGGCGGTCTGGCTGACGAGGGCGGCGGCGAAGGCGATCAGGGTCAGCATCGATAAGGTCCGGGGTGTGACGACGGCAAGGCGCAAGGGCGCCGAAGCCTCCGATTGCCCGGCCCCCGTGGTTTTTCTGCGGCGCAAAAAGAAAGGGCGGCGGATCCGAAGATCCGCCGCCCTAACTTCAGATTTCGCTCTGCTTAGAACGAGTAGCGGACACCGACGTAAGCGCGGCGGGGTTGAACCCACTGGTTGGCTTCTTCGAAGGCGTACTGGCCGCTGCCGGCGCGGTTGGCGACGACCTGGGTAGCCGCCTGGTTGTCCAGGACGTTGAACACGTCGAGGAAGAACTCGGCTTCACCGATCGGCAGGTCAGCAACATACTTAAAGCGCATGTCGAAGGTGTAGTAGCTCGGGTTCTTCCCGCTGCCCACGAAGCCGGGCAGGATGTAGCTGTCGCAAACGCCGTTGAAATAGTAGCCGGGCGTCATTTCGTTCGCCGGGGTCGCCGGGTTATCGACGCCGCAGTCCCTAGTCGCACCGTACATCGGAGCAAGGTAGCGGCTCGAGACCACGTCAGCAGGTGTGTAGAGCGACCCGCTGTTCCAGTTGAACACGCCGGAGACTTCAAGACCGAAATCAAACTCATAGGCGCCATAGGCCTTGAACTGATGTTTGATGTTGCCGGCCTGGGGACCCCAGACGTTCGGAGCGCGCGGATCAAGCGCGATCCAGTCGCCCTGGTAGTCGGCGTTACCGTCCGAGTTCGTGTTACCGCGAGCAGTGTTGTAGGTGTAGGACATCTGACCGAACCAGTTGTCGGTCTTGAACTTCGTCACCACCAGCTCAACGCCCGTGTACTCACGCTTGCCGCCGGCCAAAGTGCCGATGACGTAGTTGGTGCCCGGGTTCGTCTCATAACCGAAGTACGAATATGGCAGGTAGAACGGCGAGCCCGGGAAGGCGGCACCGAATGCACCACAGTCAGCAGCGGTACAGGTCGGATCGGAGTACAGGCTGAGGTCGTAGTCCTCCATGATGTCCTTGGTCACCCGGTGGGTGATCGAGGCCGAGAGGCCAATGCTGGAGCCGATGGTGGTCGACCCGCCGAGCATGAACTCGTCCGTGTACGGAGTCTTGGTGCTCGGCGAGATCTGGGCATCGCCCGGCCCGCGGGTACGGAAGGTAATCCACTGACCGTTGACGTAAATCTGCTCATTGTTGACCGGGCCAGTCAGGGCGCCGGCGAAGTCGGTCATGTCGGCGCGGATCGGATCATAGTACCGACCGGCGAAGGCGAAGACCTTGCTGCGACCGTCACCGAGAACGTCATAAACGACGCTCAGGCGAGGCGCGATGTCCCAGTCGAATGAAGCGATCTTGCTGCCGTCCGAGGCGAAGTGTTCCCACTTCTCGGCCCGAACGCCGGCGGCCACCGTCAACTGGTTCAGCGTCCAGGTATCTTGCAGATAGAAGGTGTCGCCTTCGACGGTCAGCAGGTAAGGACCGTCAGAGGCGCGAACGGTGCGGTACACGTTCACGTTGCCATATGGGTTGCCGGCCGTGCTATTGAACACAATGGCATTCGCTTCGGCGGACGAGACTTGGCCATCCCGGTTGGTGTCCAGAGAGGTGCGCGCTGCGGTGTTTGCGGTCAGGGCCGGCAGCAGGAAGTTCGCATAGTCCTGCGTCACGATCGAACGTGCAGTCCACCCCGCGCCAGTGTAGGTACCCAGAGTGGTGCCCGAGTACTGTGCTGCCAGCGAGTTGTAGGTGACGCCGCCCGGAACGGAGTCCGTCTGGAAGTAGCTATTTTCGGTATTCAGGTAGCCAGCCTTAAAGGTGTGGGTGCCGAAGCCGGTGTCGAGGTAATACTCGAAGTTCACGCCATATTCTTCACGGTCGCGATTTTCCGAGCTGTTGATACCACGGCCACCCAACTGACGTTGTTCCAGCGTCGACGCAGCCGCGGTGCGGTAGGTGACATTGTCACGGATCGTATTGTCGACCGCCAAGTCGGTGAGTTCGGATTCGTGCTTAAACCAGTACGCATTGACAATCAGATCGCCCATCGTGCGGGAATAGTCGACCTTATAGTTTTCACCGCCCTGGACGCGAGCGTAGTCGCGACGGTTGAGCGTGCTCGAAGAGTTGGTGCCCGAGATTTCCGTCGGATCTTCGAAGTAGGTCAGGGTCAGGCGGTCGTTCTCGGTCGCCTGCCACGTCAGCTTCCCGAAGGCGTATTCCTGATCGTTCTCGACGCTGCGGATGATGTCGCCCGTGGTGATATCCGTGACGTCGTCTTCACGGTTCTTCTTCTGGTACGAACCGAAGAACCACAGACGGTCGCGCAGGATCGGACCACCGATGGTGAAGGCGGTGTCGTAGGTGGAGAAGCCGCCCGAAGTGTTGTGCTCGTCTTCGGCGACCAGGTTATCGTTTTGCAGGTAGTAGTTCAGCGAGCCGTGCCATTCGTTCGAACCCGACTTGGTGACGACGCGCGAGATCAGGCCGGAACCGCCGGCGTATTCAGCCGGGATACCGCCGACGAGCACTTGCTGTTCTTGAATGATTTCCGAGTTGAAGTTGGCGCCGAAGGTGCCAGTGACCGGGTCGGTCACGTCCACGCCGTCGAGGTAATAGAGGTTGTCCGACGAGCTGCCGATGGCGCCGTTGACGTCCGAATAGTTGCTGCCCGAACGCGACGAGGGGTTGCCGCCGTTTGAGGGCTTCACGCCCGGAACCAGCTGCAAATAGCTCTGATAGTTACGGCCGGTCGGCAGGGCCTCAACCGCCTGTAGGGTCAGGGTGGTGCCAACGGTGGCCGAGGTCACGTCGACGGCGGCCAGCGAACGGCCGGTCACGACGATGTCGCCCAAGTTCGTAGCATCGGCACTGCCGCCCGAGCTCAGCGAATACCCGAGGCTGAGGTCACGGCCGCTAACAACAGCGACATTGTCGGCGGTGAATTCGGTGTAGCCGGCCGATTCAACTTCGACGGTGTAGTTGGTGGCCGGATCGAGGCCGGCGACGCGGACGCGACCTTCCGAGTCGGTCACGCCGGTCTTGGTGACCAGGCTGTCCGGCGAGCTGACGATCACGGTGGCGCCGGCGACTGGGCCGCCATTACCTGTGACGGTGATGCGCAGGGCGCCGGATTGCGATTGCGCCATGGCGCCGGTGGCGAAGCACATGCCCAGCGCAACGCTGATGGCGGCGCGACTGACGCCCTTCGACAAGGTTCCGAAACGCTTTTGGTTAGTCATTCTGAGAGAGCCCCTTAAGAGAGTGACGCCCCGCGTCGCCTTGGGCGCGCAGATTGAGGTGACCATAGTGGCGGACCGGGGGGCGTCCACGACTATTACGCGTTCGTAATCGGTTCGTCTTGCGCGTGTCGCAATCGCGCCACACATGCGTTCCGACCGTGTTGGGCGCGACAGGTCGCGGTCTGCCTGCTGCTTCACAGCAGGATCGGCTTGACCCTGCGGGTCGGACAAAGGCTCCCAGAGTCGAGCGGTTCAGGCCTTCGAAGTCCCTGGAAAGTCCGAACGGCGTGCTGCTCGTCCACGCCGCGCGCCTTTTAGAAAAGCTTGACCATTCAGTGAGTTGTAGCTCCAGTCGGAAGACCGGCCACGTGGCGACGCGATGAGGCAGCCGCTGCCGCCGGCTCTTAGCGGGATGAACGATCGAGAGGCGGCGGAATTCAAGAGCGCTACAGACCGCCACGACACCCGTTTGCCACCTTCTCTTCTGGCCACGTCCTATTGAGGCCATAATGTCGCAGACCGTTGTTCGACAGGCGAAGCTCTGGACGTTGGAGCTCTGGATGTCGCTCCCGATCAGGATATCAGCGAACGATCGCGACCCTTGTGGCATAGGGCACGGGCTCGGGCGTGCAGGACGCGCTGACCAGCTGGACCACCATGAGACACAGCAACGCCGCCACGATCGGCTGGAGCCGATTTGAGACACCGAAAGCAATGGACTGTACCAAGACGCGCGCTCCACACAGGGTTTACGCTTCGTTAAGGCAAGGGCCGGGCCACCCGGGCCCGCTCCACACGGGACAGGTCCGATGATTCCCTTCGTCCGCGACATCGAGGTCGAGTACGGCCGCCGCTATCAGGTCTCGTCCCTGATCCAGCGGGTGGTGGCCAATAATCCGGGCCCCTTCACCTATACGGGCACCGGAACCTACATCGTCGGCCGCGACGAACCGGAGGCGGTAGTGGCGGTGCTGGATCCCGGCCCGGCGGACCCTGTCCATCTGGAGGCCCTGCTGGCCGCCGTCGCCGGGCGCCGGGTCAGCCATGTGCTGGTGACCCACACCCACCGCGACCATTCCCCCCTCGCCCGTCCGTTCGCCGAACGCACCGGCGCGACCATCCTGGCCGCTCGGCCGCCGCTGGCCGTGACCCACGCCTCGGGCCCGCTGGAGGAAGATGAGGACGACGCCTTCCAGCCCGACACGATCCTGACCGATGGAGAGGTCATCGCCGGCGACGGCTGGACCTTCGAGGCCCTGTTCACGCCCGGTCACGCCTCCAACCACATGGCCTTCGTGCTGCGCGAGGAGGACGCCCTGTTCTGCGGCGACCATGTGATGGGCTGGTCCACGACCGTGGTAGCCCCACCGGACGGGGACATGGCCGACTATATGACCAGCCTCGACGCCGTCATCGCCCGCCGGTTCGCGACCCTTTGGCCGACGCACGGGGCGCCCGTGACCGATCCCCAGCCCTTCCTCGCCGCCTATCGCGCCCACCGTCTGGCGCGCGAGGATCAGATCCTGGCCCGGCTGGCGGCCGGGAACGCCACGATCGCGGCCATGGTCCCGGTGCTTTACGCCGCCGTCGACAGCCGCCTGTGGCCCGCCGCCAGCCTGTCGGTCCTGGCCCATCTGATCAAGCTGGTGAAAGACGGGCGGGTCATCGCCGATCCGGCGCCCGCGCTGGACGCGACCTACCGGCTGGGCTGAAGCTCGAGCAGGATACGCTTCGCCAGACGGCAGGACGTCCCGCCGTCACGGGCCCCGTCGCGCGGCGTCACCCGAACATCGGTGCGACCGGGTCGAATCCGGATGGTGGCGTCATAGGTCCGGTCGAACCATGTGGTGACATAGACGCCATTGGCGCGGTTGATCCCCAGGTCGCGAATCGTGAATCCAGCCGCCTGAAGGGCATAGGCCGCGGCTCCCGGCGCGGATTGCGAGGGCAGGTGCGTGACTTCACAGCCGTTCGGCCCGACATCCGAAACAAGCGGATCGGCGCCATCTGACCGCCGCTGGGCCATGATGCTCGCCGAAAAGCCGAGCGGATCGGCCGGATCCGTCGAGACGCCGGCGCCCGGCCTGTAGTCGGGATCCGCCTTGTTGGTGATGGCACCGCTATATGTCTGTATCTCATGCACGAACGCCACGACGGTCACCGCCGAAATCAGAACGGCGGCCGCCATCGGCAGCCACGAGCGCCGGAACGAGACGGCGCCGCTGATCAGGGCCACCACGGCCCCGATCACGCCCACCACGGCCAGCCCCAGCGCCACCCGCATGGTGAGGACATCAAAGGCCGTCTCGATCGACAGCAGCCCAGCCTTCAGTCCGGCGATGGCGACGAAGACCACAAGCGGCGACAACAGCGTCAAGACAAGCCCGATCCACGGCCACCTCGGGGCGGTGGTCGACGGCGTGCGGCGTTTTGTTGAACTGGCCATGCCCGACCCTATCCGCATCGCCGGACCGGGGAAACCGTCCGGCGCCTCAGGCGCCGTCCAGCCGTCGCCCCAGAACCACGGCCGGCTGCGGCGTCAGACCCAAGGCTTCGTAGAAGCCCAGCGCCTGGGCGTTGTCCTGCCGCACCATCAGCTGGATCTTGGGACAGCCCCGCGCGACCAGCCACGCCTCGGCCGCCGCCATCAGCGCCCGTCCCAGCCCTGCGCGCCGCGTCTCGGGATCGACCGCCAGATAATAGACCCAGCCCCGATGCCCATCGAAGCCGACCATGATCGTCCCGACCATCGCCTCGCCATCCCGGGCCGTCAGCACGGTCGAGCTCTCCGTCGCCAGAGCCAGCCGAAAATCGGACAGCGGGTCGTTCCACGGCCGGGTCAGGCCGCAGGCTTCCCACAGGCCGATGACCGCCTCGCCATCCGCTGTCCCGGCCTCGCCGATCGCGAGACCCGTCGTCATCCCGTCTGGGCCCTGTGCCGCAGCTTGGCATCCGCCAGCACGCAGGCCGCCATGGCCTCCACCACCGGAACCCCGCGCAGGGCGACGCAGGGATCGTGCCGTCCCTTGGTCCGCAGATCGGTCTCGGTCCCGTCCCGCGTCACCGTCTGGCGCAGGGTCAGGATCGAGGACGTCGGCTTGAACGCCACCCGCATCGTCAGCGACTGCCCGGTCGAGATCCCGCCCAGAACCCCGCCCGCGTGGTTGGACAGGAAAACGCGCTCCCCGTCCGGCCCCAGCCGCATTTCGTCGGCGTTGGCCTCGCCCGACAGTTCAGCCGCGCCGAAGCCTGCCCCGATCTCGACGCCCTTGACCGCATTGATCGACATCATCGCCGCCGCCAATTCGGCGTCCAGCTTGGCGTAGAGCGGCGCGCCCCACCCCGCGGGCACGCCCGTGACTTCCAGCGCGACCACCGCGCCGATCGACGACCCCGCCTTTCGCACCCCGTCCAGATAGGCTTCCCACTCGGGCACGACGCTGGCCGAGGCGGCGAACAGCGGGTTGCCGCGAACAGCATCGAAATCGATGGCTTCGTCGGCGATCCGGTGCGGCCCCAGCTGGACCACCCCCGCCCGGATGCGGATGCTGTCGCCCAGAACCTTGCGCGCCACCGCCCCCGCCGCCACACGGCTGGCCGTCTCGCGCGCCGAGGACCGGCCGCCGCCGCGATGATCGCGCACGCCGTATTTGTCCTGATAGGTCACGTCGGCATGGCCGGGCCGGAAGGCGCGGGCGATCTCGCCATAGTCCCTGGACCGCTGGTCCTCGTTCTGGATCTCGATGGCGATCGGCGTGCCCGTCGTGACCGGCCCGTTCCCCTCGTCGAACACGCCCGACAGGATGCGCGCGGTATCGCTCTCGTTCCTCTGGGTCACGAACCGGCTGCCGCCGGGCTTCCGCTGGTCCAGCCATGGCTGCAGGTCGGCCTCGGTCAGCGGGATCAGGGGCGGACAACCGTCCACCACACAGCCGATCGCCGGCCCATGGCTCTCGCCCCAGGTCGTCACGCGAAACAGATGGCCGAAGGTGTTGTGGGACATGGGTTCCTAGTGGTGGGATTGAAAAGCGACGCCCAGCCGTTGAGCGGCCGCGTTCAGGCGGCGGTCCCGGGTCCAGAGCCGAACCTCGTCCATCAGCAGAACCGATGTCAGCAGGTGCACGTCGATCCAGCCGATTCCGGATCCGAACAGCCTATGGTTCTCGACCAGAGCCGCGACCTCTTCATCGCTGGCGCGGACGGCCATGTCCATCTCATGCAGGCCTGACAAGAAAGTCTTTCGGCGTTTCAGATTGCCCATACGCAATTCCGCGATGACGTACGGGTGCATCAACAGCCGTTCCCCATCGGCCAGAACCTGCATCTGCGCATCGCCATTTCGGATATGGTCGGTCCAGACCGAGGTGTCGGCGAGGACGATGATCACTCGTCGTCGCCTTCCTCTTCGACCCCCCAATAGCGTTTACGCGGTCCAGGCTCGAAATCAGGCTGGCTTCCGCCCAGCCTCGCCAGCCGACGCGCCGCCTCACGGGCCACGTAGGCCTGAAGGGCGATCCTCACGATCGCTGACTTCTCGACCACGCCGCTATATTCGGCCGCGCTGGCCATCAGCTCGTCATCAACTGTTATCGTCGTGCGCACTGGCGAACTCCGCATCAAAATCGTCACCATATGGTGCGGATTCTGGAGCCGCTTTGCAAGTCAGGCCGCCAGCCGCGCTGGCGTCCAGACCCGTGTAAACCGGGCCAGCAGATGTTCGGCCGCCGAGGGCGCATCCTCCGACGGCTGCAGCGTCACGAACAGATGTCCCGCCGGCCGTCCTCCGCGCGCGGGCAACCCCAGATCCCGCAACCGGATCCGCACCGGAACCGTCAGACCCGGCGTCACCCAGGCGCCGCGAGTCCCGGCATGGGTGTCTATCTCGATCCGGCCGCCGTCCTCCAGCAAACGGGGCGGCACGGGCCACGTCATGTGAATATCGTCACCCAGGGCCGACAGCCCCTCCGCGGCCCGGATCAACACCGGCAGATACAGGTCGGCCCCGTCGGAACCGCCGCCCCTGAGCCTTAGATGGTCCCCGGTCCGCACGCCGGCCGTGACCGAAACCCGCAGCGTCCGTTCGCCCAGCTCGACCTCGCAGGCCCCGCCGTTCAACGCCTGCAACGGTGTCACCCCGACCACGGGCAGGGCCGCCGGCGTCGCTTCGGGCGCGGCCAGAACGGCGCGCGCCCCACCCTGCTGCTGGATCAGACGATAGGCGGCGATGACACGACGAAAACGTTCGGCGTCGCCGCCGGGCATGTCGGGTCGCGCGGCCTTCACGGCCCCGCGGAAGGCGACGGCCATGACATCAGGGCTCGCCGGCCCGGTCAGCCCCAGGGTGGCGAAGGCGGCGGCGGTGCGGGACGCGTCTTGTCGCATCGGCCACTCTTGTCCACGGCATGGTCAAGAGGCGGTTAACTTAACTTTCGGCGGGCCCGGCCTCCGCATCCCACGTCAGGGGCATCACCAGCCGGACCCGCCACAGACCCTGCGAAGACCGGCTTTCGAACACGACCCGGTCACCGAACACGGCCGACAGGCGCCGACGAACATTCGACAGGCCGGTCCCGGTCCCGTCCACGGATCGCGCCTCTTCGGGAGCCTTGTTCTCGACGATGATTTCCAGCCGGCTCTCCAGGCGCCGCACCGTCAGCCGCACCGGCCGACCGGCCTCGGCCGCCCCGTGCTTGATCGCATTCTCGACGACGGGCTGAAGCAGCAACGAAGGCAGACGCGCGGTCATCAGCTCCGGCGGGCAGTCCACCTCGAGCTGAAGGCGGTCGCCCAACCGCACCTGCTCCAGTTCGACATAGGCGTCCAGGGCGTCCAGCTCAGCGTCCACCCGCGCCATCCGCACGCCCTCGGCGGTCAGGTTGTCGCGATAGAAGCGCGCCAGACTCAGGGTCATGGTCTCGGCATCGCGGTGACGGCCCTCCAGAATCAGGGCCGAGACGGAGTTCAGCGCGTTGAACAGGAAGTGCGGATTGACCTCCAGCCGCAGTGCATCCAGATCGGCCCTCTGGGCTTCCAGTCGCGCTTGATAGGCGACCCGCACCGCCTGCAGCAGCGCCAGGGTCACGGTGTAAAATCCGAACAGCCAGATGTAGTATTTGAACGTCAGCTTGAACCCGAGCTGGAACTCCAGATTGTTGACGTCCAGCGTCATCCCGGGCGGAGAGCTGAGACCCTGCAACAGGGATTTCCCGATGGTCAGGGTCGTCGCCATGTCCACGGTCGTCTGCAGCAGGGTGAAGATCAGCGCCAGGGCGATGCAGGCGAACCATCGCACTCCCCAGGACGGCGAGGCCAGAACCCGTTTGAGCAGGAAACCCATGATCAGCATCAGGACCAGGCCATGCGCCGCCCAGATGAAAGCCATCGCCACGAAGGTCTTGGCGATGACCATTTCCAGCAGGGCCTGAAAGGCCCAGATGCAGCAGGCGAGGATCAGGTCCTCTCGTACCCGGACGCGTGTGTTCATGCCCATCGTCTATACCGGATTTGCAATCGAACGAAGGCGGCTGGCGCCCCCGTTCGGCACGGCGCTATATCCCGCCCCATGACCAGCGCCGCCATCCCGCCCAGCCCGAACCGTGAGGAATACGCCCGCGACTACGCCGCCGCCCTGGCGGCCAATGGCGACGAGACCGTCTTCGACCGGGCCGAGCCGATCGGCCTGTTCCTCGACTGGCTGGCGGACGCGCGCCGGCACGAGATCAACGACGCCAACGCCATGGCCCTGTCCACCGTCGATGCGTCGGGCGCGCCCGACAGCCGCATGGTCCTGCTGAAGGACATCGACACCCGGGGCTTCACCTTCTTCTCCAACCGCGAGAGCGACAAGGGCCTGCAACTGCAGGATCGCCCGGTCGCCGCCCTGCTGTTCCACTGGAAATCCCTGCGCCGTCAGGTGCGGGTGCGCGGCAGGGTCGAGCCCGTGACCGCCGCCGAGGCCGACGCCTATTTCGCCACCCGCGCGCGCGAAAGCCGCATCGGCGCCTGGGCGTCCGACCAGTCCCGGCCACTGGCCGATCGCGCCACGCTGGAGGCCGCGATCGAACGAGAGGAAGCCCGTTTCGACGGCGCCGACGTGCCTCGGCCCGAACGCTGGACCGGCTGGCGGGTCATTCCCGAGGCGGTGGAGTTCTGGCGCGACCGACCCTTCCGCCTGCACGATCGCCTGCGCTTCGAACGCGCGGGCGACCACTGGGCCCGAAGCCGTCTTTATCCCTGATCGACGCCGTATCGGGCCAGGAAGGTCTCGACCGCGTCGTCGACGATCTGCTGGATCGTCCGGGCGGCCGTGACCTCGTCGCCCGTGACCAGCGGCATGAAGAAGACAGGATGTTCGACCATCCCCATCAACTGCCCCGCGGCCCAGGACAGTTTGTCGATCTTCAGTTCGCCGCTGTCGTTCAGCGCCTTCAGCGCCATCATCAACGGGCCGCCGAAGTCCGACCGGCCGCGTTCGAAGAAGTCCATGGCCACGTCCCGGAACCGAGGCCGCTCGGCCATCACCAGCCGGAACACCGACCGCACGAACGGATCGCCCATGAACCGGGCATAGGCGACCATGAAGGTGGTCAGCCGCTCGCGCGCGCCGCCGCCCGTCGCGAACACCGTCTTCATATGACGTTCGAAATCATCGGCGGCGTCGAAGATCACCGCCTGGAACAGGTCCGCCTTGGACGGAAACCAGGTGTAGAGCGTCGCAGTCGACACCCCCGCCTCCCGGGCGATCGGCTCCATCCGGGTCGAGGCGTAGCCGGATGTCATGAAGGCCTTGCGGGCCTGTCTGACGATCGTCAGGGGACGGGGATCATCTGCCGGCAACGGCGTAGGCGAGGTCGGCATCTTGTTTTTGAAGATCTTTTTGATCGACTGCGGTTATGCTTAACCTGTCCCGGAAGCCTTGCCGCCGCAAGAGGCTTGCGGCGAAGCGATCAAATCGTTTTCAGCGATGATAATAACGGGTGCGCCAGAACCGGTGCGACCAGCCGCGTCACCGCCTGCGGATCGTCCAGCCGGACCGCCGCAGTGGCGTCCGCGATGACGAAGTCGGCATGGACCTTGGAGGGCTCCGTCAGCCGCTCGTGCCCCGGCCGGACCGTGGCCAGATACTGCTGAACCACCGAATCCGCCGTCCGTCCGCGCTCGGCCTGGTCGCGCAGCAGCCGGCGGATGAAGCGGATGTCGGCCGGGGTGTCGACGAAGATCCGGATGTCGAACAGGGCCGTCATTTCGGGCGTGCACAGCACATGGGTGCCTTCCACGATCACCACCTCGGCGGCCGGGATCGCCTCGCCCTCTGGTTCGCGTCCGTGGTGGATGAAGGAATAGACCGGCGCGGTCACCGGCTTACCCGCCTTCAGCCGTGTCAGGTCGGCCGCCATCAGCTCGTGATCGCGCGCCGTCACGTCGTCGAAATCGAAGGTCGCCGCGTCGAAATCCGGCAGGCTGGCCGCATCCCGGTAATAGGAGTCCTCACGGACCAGCACGGACGCGCCCTGCGGCAGGGCCGCTGCCAGCGCCTCGGCCAGGGTGCTCTTGCCCGAGCCGGAGCCCCCGGTGATGGCGATCAGAATGGTCATGCGACGGCCGGTCTCAGCGGAACATGCAGGTGACGCCGGCCCACAGGGTGGTGACGTGGGCCTCGGCCGTGGGCCCGTCAAGCAGGCCGCCGATCTCCCCGGCGGTGAACTCGGCGCCCAGGCTCGATTCCCGGACCTCGGGACTGATCTTGTCCAGGTCCGCGCGGGTGGTCCCGACGCCGATCCCCTGCGCCGTCGTCGCGCCGCTGTTGCCCAGGCTCCAGCCGGCGAAGTCGCCGTTGTCGAATGCGACGGTCAGCCCGTCGTCCCATGCGGCGAAGGTCAGCGGCCCCGCGCCGCATTCGCCGTTCGCGCTCTGCACGCCCGCCACCCCGTCATGGGCGGCCGTCAGGGCTTCCAGCGTCGCCAGCTTGGGCGTTCCGAACGTCAGGTCGCGCGTCGCGCCCGCGACATCCTTCACCCCCAGACCCTTCGGCTGCAGCACGATGCGCGAGGCAGAGGCATGGGAGGCCGCTTCGCCCGCGTCGGCCGGTCCCTGTACGGGCGTCCTGGCGTCACAGCTCGCCAGCCCGACCGCCAGCGCCAGCGCCAGCGCCGCTGCAAGACCTGTCCTGTTCATGTCGTGGCTCCCCGTCGTCAGTCGTCCGTCCGCCGATCCTAATGCGCCCGGACCGCCGACGCCATGGCCGGCCCGCCCCGAACAGGCGCCGGAATCCGGCGCTGGACCTTCGTGGAAGTGACCTTGCGTCACGTTGCTTATCGCTGATCACCTCGGTAGCTTGCGGGCAAGCGTCGCGATCAGTCGGCGCAACCACGAGGAATGCGATGCTGGGTTTGATGCAGGACTGGCCGCTGACGGTCGACAAGATCATCGATCATGCCAAGAACTGGCATGGCCACCGCGAGGTCGTGACCCGGTCGGTCGAGGGGCCGATCGTCCGCACCACCTACGCCGAGATCCACGCCCGCGCCAAACGCGTTTCCAGCGCCCTGCTGGCCTGGGACGTTAAGCCTGGCGACCGCATCGCCACCCTGGCCTGGAACACCGGCAAGCACATCGAGGCCTGGTACGGCATCATGGGCGTCGGAGCGGTCTGCCACACGCTGAACCCCCGCCTGTTCCCCGAACAGCTGATCTACATCATCAATCACGCCGAAGACCGGATGATCTTCGTCGACCTGACCTTCGTGCCCCTGCTCGAGGCTATCCTGCCGCATTGTCCAAAGGTCGAGCGGGTCATCGTCATGACCGACGAATGGAACATGCCGGCGACCAAACTGCCCAGGGCGGAATGCTATGAGCAGGTCCTGTCCGAGGCGTCCGAGGACGTCGTCTGGGGCGACTTCGACGAAAAGACCGCCTGCGGCCTCTGCTATACCTCGGGCACCACGGGCAATCCGAAGGGGGTGCTTTACTCCCATCGCTCGAACTTCATCCACACCCTGCTGGGCCTGCAGTCCACCGTGCTCGGGGCCACGCCCTCGGAAGTGATCCTGCCGGTCGTTCCCATGTTCCACGCCAACGCCTGGGGCATCGCCTTCGGCGGCCCCGCCGCGGGCTCCAAACTGGTCATGCCGGGCGCGAAAATGGACGGAGCCTCGATCTATGAGCTGATCGTGTCGGAAGGCGTGACCTTCTCGGCCGCCGTCCCCACGGTCTGGCAGGGCCTGCTGACCCATCTTCGTGAAAACAAGTTGCAGATCCCGACGGTCAAGCGCGTGCTGATCGGCGGCTCCGCCGTCCCCGAAAGCCTGATCCGCGCCTTCCACGACGAGTTCGGCATCGAGGTGCTCCAGGGCTGGGGCATGACCGAGACCTCTCCCATCGGCACCCTGTCGAACATGACGCCGGAAATCCTCGCCCTGCCCTACGACGAGCAGATGAAGTGGCGCGTCAAACAGGGCACCCCGCCGCTCGGCGTCGAGCTCAAGCTCAAGAACTACGCCGGTCAGGAAATGCCCCACGACGGCCACACCTACGGCCGCCTGATGATCAAGGGCCCGACCATCGCCGGCGCCTATTTCCGCAGCGACGAGGCGATCCTCGACGCCGAAGGTTTCTTCGACACCGGCGACGTCTCGACGATCGACGAGCAGAATTTCATGCAGATCACCGACCGCGCCAAGGACGTGATCAAGTCCGGCGGCGAGTGGATCTCGTCCATCGACATCGAGAACATCGCCGTGGGTCACCCCCGCGTCGAACTGGCCGCCGTCATCGGCGCCGCCCACCCCAAATGGGACGAACGCCCGGTCCTGATCATCAAGCTCAAGCCCGGCGAGCCCGAGGACAAACAGGAACACCTCGACTTCCTGGTCGGCAAGATCGCCAAATGGTGGACGCCCGACGACGTCGTCTTCGTCGATGACATCCCGCTGGGTCCCACCGGCAAGATCGACAAGAAACTGGTCCGCGAACGCCTCAAGGATTACCGGCTGCCCGTCTAGCGCCCCTCTCCCGGCGGGAGAGGGCTTGAGCGTCCGGGAGCGAAGCGATCGGCAACGCGAAAGGGTGAGCGGTTACGGTGTCGGATCGTCAAGACCGTAACCCCTCATCCGACCCGGCTCCGCCCGGCCACCTTCTCCCGAAGGGAGAAGGACTTTCGCTCAGCCTCCGTTCACCATTCCCGGGTTAACCCTGCGTCTTCAGGAGACCCCGCCATGACCACCCTGCCCCGCGCCGCCGTCCTCGCCACCGTCCTGTGCGGCTCGCTTCTGCTTCAGGGCTGCCTCGTCGGGGCCGTCGCGGGCGCGGGCGTCGCCGTCGTCGGCGGCGCGGCCAAGGTCACCGGCTCGGCCGTCGGCGCCG
>Ga0247808_10000793_pt1 | contig 15193 bp, 13 predicted proteins | sample UWRJL089202R1_FD_179914 | JGI IMG/M metagenome (GOLD analysis project Ga0247808, IMG submission 179914) | Plant litter microbial communities from Arlington Agricultural Research Station in Wisconsin, United States - UWRJ-L089-202R-1 | ecosystem: Environmental > Terrestrial > Plant litter >... | reverse complement strand
CGGCGCGCCATCGGGCGATGTCGCAGCGTCATTAGCCTTCGCAGCCCGCGATCTGACAATCACCCGGTCTTTTGACCGGGACCCCGCGACGCTGAAGGCGGGCGATGCGCTGGTCGGCACGGTGACAATATTCGCCCGGGACACGCAGGCGATGATGATGCCGGCCATCGCGCTCGAAAAACCGGAGGGGATGAGCGTATATGCCAAGGCGCCGAAAATCGCCGATGGCGTCGAGGCCGCCGACCGCACCACCGGCAGCACCCGTACGGAAACGATCACCTATGTCGCACGATCCGCCGGAAAATTTGAAATACCGCCGATCTCCTATCCGTGGCTGGATGTGGAAACGCATCAGGCGACCACGGCGGTCCTTGCCGCAGCGGCGGTCGTGGTGGCGCCGGCGCCAGCGGCCTCTTCCGGAATCGCTCCGGTGATCGAAGACCGGGAAGGCGGCAGCACGATACGAACGTCGTTGACGAAAAAACTCGGACGGGTAGCGCTTCTGGCCGGTGCCATGTCCGTTATCGGCTGGCTGGCATGGCTGTCGATCCCGTCGGTACGGCGCTGGTGGAACTCTTATCAGCACAATGAGAGAACGACACGAAAGCGCAAGATGGCGGCGCTTCTGGCGGCGATCCGCACTGATGATCCGGCCACCGTCTATCGATGCCTGGATGTCTGGACCCGAAGCCTCGGCTTCACCTCGATTGCGGGATGGGTTTCTGTGACGCGGGATCCCGAGGTCGAGCGCCAGCTTGCCATCCTCGAGCGAAACCTGTTCGATCCGCCCGCCGATCCCGTGCCTTTCGACCGTGCCGCGTTTGCCCGGACGCTGAAAAGACATGCCGCCTTGCCGCCCGGACCGGCGCACGGCATCCGGTCAGGTCTGCCCGAAATCAACCCGCGCCCGGCGCCGATAAAGTAAGGCGTCGGTCGCCGTCTTGCCATTTACGCCGGCATTAACGTTTCCCGATCGGACCGTTACCGTAACGTACTTACGCCCAGGCCCCTGCTGCGCAACAATTTGCCCTCGAACCGGAGGCAGCGATGGCATTGGCATTCGAAAACCAGCAGCAGGCAGGTTCCGCCGCAAACGGGCTGATCTGGATCCCCGGCCGCACCTTCACCATGGGTTCCGACAGGCATTATCCCGAGGAGGCGCCGGCCCATCCGGTCGCCGTGGACGGTTTCTGGATCGAGGCGACCCCGGTCACCAACCGGAAATTTTCCGAATTCGTCAAGGCGACCGGCCATGTGACGCTGGCGGAGAAAACGCCGGACCCGAGCGATTATCCCGGTGCACTGCCAAACATGCTGAAAGCCGGCTCGCTGGTCTTTACGCCACCGAAATCCGTCAGCAGTACGGACATCGGCCAGTGGTGGCACTTCAAGCTCGGTGCGAACTGGCGGCGCCCCTATGGCGGGCTCAGCGATCTGCGCGGCAAGCTGGATCACCCCGTCGTCCATGTCGCCTACCGCGATGCCGAAGCCTATGCGACCTGGACGGGTCTCGACCTTCCGACCGAGGCGGAGTGGGAGCTGGCGGCACGTGGTGGCCTTGACGATGTCGACTATGCCTGGGGAACCGAGCTGGCGCCCGGCGGCGTAACGATGGCAAACACCTGGTCAGGCACGTTTCCGACACACAGCAGCAAGCCGGAGGGCAAGGACCGCACGACACCGGTCAAATCCTTCCCGGCGAACGGCTACGGTGCCTACGACCTGATCGGCAACGTCTGGGAGTGGACGACCGACTACTGGTCGACACGCCATCCGCAGCCGGCCGCCAGGTCCTGCTGCATTCCGCAAAACCCGCGCGGTGCCGCGATCGACGAAAGCTACGATCCGCGCCAGCCGGAAATCCGCATTCCACGACGCGTGCTGAAAGGCGGTTCGCATCTGTGCGCGCCGAACTACTGCCGCCGATATCGTCCGGCGGCCCGTCACGCCGAGCCGGAAGACACCTCGACCAGCCATGTCGGTTTTCGCTGCATCAAGCGGGCAACAGCAACAGGAGCAGTCCGATGAGCCACCAGGCGCAATCGTCCGACACAATTCTCGCTGTCATAGTCGTTGCGGTGGTCCTGGTCTTCACGGCCGCGATCTCTCCTGCTGGAGCGCAGGAAGTCCTGCCATCCTGGAACGACACGCCGTCGAAGGCCCGCATCATCGGCTTCGTCAAGGCGACCACCACCCAGGGCGGCGAAGGTTTCGTCGCTCCGGACGAGCGCATTGCGGTTTTCGACAATGACGGCACATTGTGGTCGGAGCAGCCCTATTATTTCCAGCTCGGCTTCATGCTCGATCGCGTCAAGGTGCTCGCGCCCCAGCATCCCGAATGGAAGGAAAAGGAACCGTTCAAGTCGATCCTTGCCGGCGACCTGAAGGGCGCCGCGAAAGGCGGTGAAAAGGGCATCGTCGACCTTGGCATGGCAACGCATGCCGGCATGACAACCGACGAGTTTTCCGACATCGTCACCGGCTGGTTCGCCTCGGCCAGACATCCCAGGACCCAGAAACCCTTCAACGAGATGACCTTTCTGCCGATGCGCGAACTGCTCGACTATCTGCGCGCCAGCGGCTTCAAGACCTACATCGTCTCCGGTGGCGGCATCGAGTTCATGCGGCCGATCACGGAAAAGGCCTATGGCATTCCTCCGGAGCAGGTGATCGGCAGCACCATTCTCACGGAGTTCGACATTGTCGGCAACGTTCCGGTGCTGAAGCGGCTGCCAAAAGTCGACTTCGTTGACGACGGCCCCGGCAAGCCGGCCGGCATCAACAAGTTCATCGGCCGTCGCCCGATCTTTGTCGCCGGCAACTCCGATGGCGATTACGAGATGCTGCGCTGGGTGGCGGGCGGCAAGCGCCATGGTTTTGCGATGATCGTCCACCACACCGATGCCGCGCGCGAATATGCCTACGACCGGAGCTCGGCGTTCGGCAAGCTGGACAAGGCACTCGATGAGGCCGAGCGCCGCAACTGGCTGCTGGTCGACATGAAGGCGGACTGGAAGAAGGTCTATGCGTTCGAATAGGCCACAATATCAAGGGATCACGGTCGCAAGCCGTTGGATATAGCGCTCTGCCGAACGTGCCACGATCCGGTCGCCGTCGCCCAGCATGTTCTGATACGGGAACCCGCCATAGATCCGCTCGTAACTCCACGGCGCCAGCCTGCCGAACAGCAGTTCGATTTCCGCAGCGCTGAGGGGAATCTGGTTCGGATAGCTCCACATGAAGCTGACGTGCCGGGCATTGGGCGTCACCTGGACGGTGTCGCCCGCCAGAAGCACGGGCTGGCCGTCCTGCGCACCGCTCCAGCGCAATACGGTACTGCCGGGAAAATGACCGCCGGCCCGGATCAAGGTCGCCTGCTCGTTCAGCTCGAGCACATCGCCGTCCCAGAATCGCAACCATTCCGAGGGGCGTTGCACCCAGTCCCTGTCGTCCGAATGAAGGTAGACCGGAGCGGAAAACTCGGCCGCCCAATCCTGCATGGTGGTGTAGAAATGCGGATGCGAGATGGCGATCGCGGCAATGCCCCCGAGCCCGTGGATCATCGCCCTGGTGGCGTCGTCAAGCAACGCAATACAGTCCCAGAGGATATTTCCGGTTTCGGTCTGCAACAGAATGGCGCGTTGGCCGATGGCGAACTGCGGCGTGGTCTGGATCGTCAGCAGCCCAGGCTCGCGCTGACGCCAGGTGTTGCCATGCGCGGCAGCTAGTGCGTCGAGGGTGATCCACGCCTGCCCGGAAGCTGGAACGAACTGGCGATCATCGTCGCAGATGGGACAGGAACCGGGCGATTGGCTGGCATCGGCAAACGACGTTCCGCAGGCGCAACAGCAGAAGACCACCCGGTTTCTCCATCGTTTTGGCCATTCCGACAAAACCGTCGCGGCCTTCGGAGAGAGCCTAACGTAAAGCTGCGAACAACGCCAGAACGCGATTGGCCTGTCATTGCCGCATGAAAATCGCGCTATTGACCGGCGACATTTTGTGGCCTGGTGATCGACAACGGCATGGAGACGGTCAGAATGACCGTGTCGCCACGCGCACGGTTGGTGTCTGCAAACTCGTGAAAATATTTGAGACGCGTCGAGATCGGCACTTCACCAGCCTTGAAGGTCCAGCCGATGGTCGCACCGATGGCGGCGATCTCCCCCTTGAAAGGACGTGAGGCTCCCGCGCCGCTATCGCCGGACACCTGCTTGTAATAATAGCCGACGAGACCGGCATCGAACTGTTCGTTGAAATGCTGGACGGCAGCCCATTCGAAATGGAACTCGTTGCCCGTGCGATAGTCTGTCGTCGGGTTTTCTGCGTTGAAAGTCATGCCCACCACGCCGGACAGATCGAGCCCGATGGTCGGATCGAGCCAGGTTGCGGCCGCCGAAACATCCGCGCCCCAGTGGTGGAAGGCCACGTTGGAAATCTCGCCTTTCTGGTAGTCACCGATCGGCACGTTGACCAGAACGCCCGTCTGCCAGTGAAAATTCCCCGTTTCCCAACCGAGCATGCCGCCGAGCACCGGGTCGCCGATGGTGAACACCGGATCGGTGACCGATCCAGACGCCGTGCCGCCCCTCGGGCCGGACAGCGTGACGTCGGCCGAGGTTTCCTTCCAGCCGAAGGGCAGGCTGGCGGACAGGCCCAGATGCGCACCCATCACCTCCTCGGGGAGAACCCAGAGCACTGTCGGAATGTCGACTGCAGCCTTGCCTTCCACCCCGACCGCAAGCTTGCCCCCGGTCGGAAGCGGGCCGGAGCCGCCAAGATCGCCGGTATAGATAAAGATGTCGTTCGAGAAAAACACGCCGGGCGGCGGCATGATCGCGGCTGCAGGTCCCTTCGATCCCAGCAGATAGAAGCCTGCCCCACCCTCGGCAGCGAAACCCTCTCCCGCCAGGAGCAAGGCCGATCCAGCCAGTGCGATCGCGGCGATTTTTCTCGTGTTCCGTCCCATTCTACTATCCTGTCCTTCCCCGAAGATACGCAAACCGACTATCGCCGTCTGATACGGGCGCCGCCGCCGTGGAAGCCCCCTGCCCGGATGCCGCCGAACTCGTGCGACTGGAAGCTTGCGCCACCGCCGCGCAACTGCCGTCCGCCAAAATCGCCACCGCGGAACTGGCCGATATCGTGCCGTCCGAAATCATGACGCAGTTCCCGCTGATTGCCGACCTGACGGCCGGCCCGGTCGATGGCGAGATGATCCGGGGCTCTGGCGCGCGCGGTCGGCGCAGGTCTCTGGCGCGGGACGTCGGCACGCTGCTGTTGCAGCCGGCTTGCCGCATCCGGATGTTTGGCCCGGAAATTCTGCGTGTGGTCCTTCAGACCCTCCGCATTCGGTCGATTGACGTTCTGCCAGCCATCCGGCGTGTGCTTCTGCCAGCTGCCGCCATCCTTGCGGTAGACGTTGCCGTCCCTGCCCGCATAGACATCCGTGCCCTCGCCGCCGGCAATGAAGCCGTGGTTGCCGTCCGAGGTGCGCCAGTTCACGCCCGCCGCATTGCCGGTCGCGCCAGCGGAGATCCGCGCGAAATCGGACCCGTGCCGCACACCTGCCGTGCCCCAGGAGCCGTAGACATTGTGGCCGCCCCGCGCAAAGCCGGCATTGCCGGTCCGGGGATTGTAGGCAGCGACGAAGCCGCGCGCGCCATTCGGGCCCGCGATCGCGCCGCCTCGGGCATAGGTACCGGTGCGCGGATTGTAGGCCGCGCCCCCGGCAATGCCGCGATAGGGTCCGTAGGCATAACCGTAGCGCCCAAACGTGCCATAGACCGGATTGTAGAAGGCACCGACGCCATAGGTCAGAGGCCGTGGATAATACGGCCAGTAGCCGCCGCCTGCCCAGCCGAAATCCCAGTAGGCCGGATAGGCCCAGCCCGTACCGTAGACAAAGGTGTCCCAGGCGAGATACGCGCCGAGATAGCCCATCGTGTAGCCGAACCAGACGGCATCGGGCTCGGTGTTGTAAACCCGGACATAGGTGACGTTATAGACCGGCGACGATGGCGGGATCTTGTAGATCTCGGCTGGCACCGCCTTGGCCACGGTCCACGGCCCGTTCGGCGATGCCCCGGTAAACCACACGCCATCCTTGAGCACAAAATAGGCGTCTGCGACCCGGATCACCTGTTCGTTGGAATTCACCGCATAGGTCAGCGTCGTGCCGTCGATCGGCTCGAATTTCGGATCGCCGCTATAGGCTACATCGACGGTGACCGAGCCGTCCGTCGACACGCGCGCCATCTGCGGAATGCTGGCTTTCAGGCGCGCCTCGGCACTTTCCGACGTCCCGGGCACCGATGCCCGCACCTGATAATAGGGCGCATCGTCCGCAATCTCCTGGAAGTCGGGGGGCAACGTCGGCGTTGCGAACGTCCATGGACCCTCAAGACTTGCGGCGGAAAACCAGCGGCCGGACAGAAGCGCGTACCAGAGCCTGTTGCCTTGGTGGAAGAACACGTCGCTGGTGGTATTGGCGACCCATTCCAGGCGGGTTCTGGCGACGGGTTCGAGTTTTGGCGCGCCATCGAACAGCAGCATCTCGGCCGGCGATTCGGCATAAATCACCTTCGGAACCCTGCCCTCCTCGAAAGGTGCGGCCGGGATCGCGGCCCTGGTGTCCTTCCAGCTTTCATCGTCGGGCAGCCGGGTCAGCGGGTCCGGGAGCTGGGTCGCCGACGCCCAGCCCCCCTCCAGAGAGCGGGACGTCAGCCAGCTCTTTTCGTCGCGCAGATAATAGGCGCCGTCGGGATCTGCGGTCTTGAACAGGTCCCAGTTGGTATTGACCACGAACTGCAGGCCCTCCACACCCTTGACCGGCGACAGCACCGCCTTGCCATCGGTCTGGAGCAGAATGGCAGGCTCGGTGCTGACGATGATTTTCGGCGGATCGGACTTGATGCCGCTGACATCGCCGAGACGCTTGTAGTCGGCAAGACTGGCGGTCAGCCGCTCCTGCGACAGGGTGATCGGCCCGGTCGGCAGGATCTTGCCCACCTCGACGGCCAGATCCGCGAGCTCCCTGCGGTCCAGGGTCGAGAAATCGATCTGCGTCGTCGTGACATCGGTCAGAACCACCTCATCGGTCGCATCATCGGCCACCGTTCTGCCCTTGATGCCGATGACGCCGTAAACCGGTTTTGCCGCCGCCGTCGTCTTCAGTTCGGTTGCCACCAGCGCATCGAGCTCGGTAAATGCAGGCCAGTCGGTGATCTGCGGCTGGAAAAAGGTGAGCGTCGCGCCCTTGTCGGTCGTAAAACTGCGCGGCCAGTTGGGTTTCTGCGGATCGGCTTGCGTGATGTATTTGCCGTTGATGAAACCGCTACGGCCATCGCGCTTGACCGCACACCAGGCGCCGCTCGCGTCGCATTCGCCGACATCGATGGTCTCGCCTTCCGCAACGCTGCCGGAAACGGCATAGGTCGTTCCCGGGCCGGAGCGGAGATTGACCTTCGCGGTGGTCATGGCCGGGGAAGCCGAAGCTGTGGTCGCCGTCATCGACACGGTCACCAGAAGCGTCGCCAGTTTTCTCATCGCCAACTCCCCTCACTCGCGTGGTTCGAGAGTGTCAGAGTGATGCGGTCGAACAAGTACGTTACAGTAAATGTCGAGCCCGTACGGTAACATTGCTCCTCAGAATGATGCGGCGACGCTGCGCGGTGCGATCCGCGCTCCGGCCTTGACGAGACCGGCGCCAAGCGAATCCGCTAGCCCGGCATCGTAGCCGCGCGCCGCCATCAGCTCGGCGTAGCGCCGCTCGAAATCCGGCCGGATGGAACGGACCTCGGCAAGTCTGTCGGCAGCCTGGTCCGAACCGAGTTCGGCCAGCGACGCCGTCTTGAGCATGCTGACGACCAGCCCACCGCGGTTGATCTGCTCGGCCAGCAGCAAGGCCGACGACCAGTCTCCGCGACGGTAGGCATCGAGCGCGAGGACGAGGGCGGCATTGGGCGGAACGGCATCGACCGCATGGCCGGCATCATGCGCGAGCGACACGCCCGCGTCCCAGTAGCCGGCGCTGAACAGCACCGTTGCGAGATTGGCCGAGACGTCCGGATTGTTCGGGTTGAGGGCGAGAGCCCGGTTGCCGGCACTGATCGCCGCCTGGATCCGGCCGCTGTGGAACTGGACCATCATCAGGGCAATCTGGGCGCGGTCGGACAGCGGCGCGAGCGAGACCGCGCGACTGGCAAGATCAAGGGCGCGTTGTAAAAGCGCTTCGGTGGGCTTGCCTCCGGCCTGGGCCAGGATGATCCGCGCCAGCGCTGCGGTCGCGTCGGAGTTGGCGGCGTCTCTCGATATAGTTCTCTCAAGGCAGGCCGCGGCACCCGCAAGGTCGGACAGTCTCTCGTCGTCCAGATCGGCTTCCGCCCGCAGCACGCAGGCGTTTCCAAGTGCCCCGTCGGCGCTGTTGCCGGTTTCTATGGTGTTGATGACGCCGCGGGCTGCGGCGAACCGCCGGGACAGCAAGGCGACAAGTTCCTCCCGCACGCCCAGCGCGGCCTTGCCATCGGCGCTGACCCGCTCCAGGCCGGATTTCAGCAGGTCTCCGGAGCCGGCATCGGCGATCTGCCACCAGACGTCGCGATCGTTGCCGTCACCGTAATATTTCAGTTCGATGTCATAGGTATTGCCATGCTCTGCGCGCACGAAGGACGACAAGGACGCCAGGGAATTGCCGTCATGCCCCTTGGTGGCGACGGTCAGCGTTTGAAACTGCGTCAGCGCGGTCAACAGCATGTCGCGCGCCAGGCTGGCCTCGCCTTTCAGCCGATCATCCGCGGCGAGCATGGTGACCGTGACGGCAGGTTTATCGGTGAAGGACGGCAGCAGGGCGTACCAGCAGGCACCCAGCGCGATCAGCGACAATGCGGCAATGGCGATGCCCGGGATCACCCAGACTTGCGGGCGATGAACGTCTGCCGCCTGGGCCGTATCGGCGGCCGTGGACTGTTCGGTCGCCCACTCCTCGGCAGCAATGGCGGCGTCTGCGGGTTCTGCGGCGTCCCCGGTATGTGAAAACAGCGCGACGTAATTGCCCTTGGGCAACTGGATCGAGACATTGGTATCATCCCCGAACGCCTCGTAATATTGGGCCAGCGATGACCGGAGCCTGCTCATCTCGATCCGGACGATCGGATCGATGGACGGATCGAAATCGGCCGGCCGGCCGAGAATGTCGAGGGCGATGGCATAGGCCTTGACGCTGTCATTGTGCCCATCGACGCGTCTCTCGCCGAGATATCGCAGGATGTTTCTCGTCCTGTCTGTGCCGTGAAACCGGGGATCTGCCAGAACGCGCTCGAGTTCGGCCTGCGCTTCGGCACACGATACACTGGAGGTCGGCTCGAGATTGGTCTCGCTGTACATGTCTGCCCCCCGGCAAGCATTACGCTACATTAGGAGATAAAAACCTACACAAAGACGAACTGGGTTGCAAACTGATAATGTATCATAATTAAGCAAAATGGGAGATTGGCGGGACGACGGGTCATTCCGGCACGTTCCGCCGGTGCTCGATACAATACTCGATCACTTCGGTTTCTATCTCCAGACAGATGGTTTCGTATTCCTGCAGCATCGGCGAGGCCGCGGCGATCGGGGTGGCGCGCAGGCGCTGCAGCATGACGCAGGCATCTTCATAGGCTTCGCACAGACTGGCGAGCGTACTGGTCTTGGCACTGAGAATCTGCAACCGCCCTCTCAAGGCGGGCAGCTTGAGCATCAGTCGCCAAAGGCCCCGGTCCGCAGAACCCAAGGGCAGTTCTTCGCCGGATCCATCTTTCTTCATCGGGCCGTCGGGTCTCCGTCAGAGTGTGATCATGACATCCTATGCGCACCGGCGGCCCGGGTAAGTACGTTACGGTAACAAGGCCTTCATTAACGCGGCGAGCTGCCTGGACCGTGTTGTTACGCCGGCATTTACCGTTGTGTACTTACCGCTTCGGGCAATTTCTGATCTGAACACCTGAGCAACGGATGGGGACCGAGATCATGAATGGCAGGTCGATCATAGCAGCCGCGGTGCTGGCGGGACTGGCGCATTCGGTCGCGGCGCAGGAAGCCCATGACGCGGTCAACGAGGCGAACAATCCGCTGACGCCAAAGATCACCATCAACCTGCAGGACTACTATATTCCCGGCTTCATCGACGTGCCGGGCAGTCCGCACGCCAACCAGTTCCTGTTGCGCGGCCTTATCCCATCCGACATGTGGGGGCTTCCGCAACTGCTGCGGTTCACGCTGCCGATCGCCACGGCGCCGGATCCGCAAGGCGGCTATGTCACCGGGCTTGGCGATCTGACACTGATCGACCTTTTCGTGCTGCCCAAGGCTGGCGATGTGACATTCGCCGCCGGTCCCGTTCTGGTCATTCCGACCGCGACCGATGACGCGCTGGGCTCCGGCAAATGGCAGGCAGGGGCCGCCGGCGTCGTGATCGCGCCGCAGGACTGGGGTCTCGTCGGCGGGCTTGTCACCTACCAGACCTCCTTTGCCGGCGGCGATCTGCGGCAGGACACCAACCTGCTGACGGTCCAGCCGATCGTCAACGTCAATCTCAAGGACGGGTTTTATCTGCGGTCGTCGGGAACGATGACCTTCGACCTGCAGAACGGCACGAGCTACATTCCGGTCGGTTTCGGCCTCGGCAAGGTGTTCCAGCTCGAAAAGGGAATAACCATGAACGCCTTCCTCGAACCGCAATACACGGTCTGGCACGATGGCCCCGGCGCACCGCGCTGGCAGATCTTTGCCGGCCTGAACTTCCAGTTTCCGGTCGGCAAGTGACGGCAATGCGGGCGCTGCTTGCCTCCCTCCTGCTGCTGGTCTTGCTGCACAGCCCGGCCCTTAGCCAGAGCGTTTCACCGCCGCCGGGCAAGGTCGCCGATCTGCTGGAACTGTTGCAGGATCCGGAAGTCCGCACCTGGCTGGAAAAACAACCGGCGGCCGATCCGGCCGGCGAACAAAGTGATAGCGGTTCAGCGGATATTTCCGGATGGGAAGACCGCCTCAGACGCCGAATCGACGGCATCACCGCCACTATCCCGCGAATCCCGTCCGAGATCGCGGCAGCCGCCGCCCGTACGCGTGCGGACGCCATCGGTCACGGCTACGCGCCGGTTTCTGTCATCTTCGTCGGGCTTGTGCTGATCGGCGTGGCGGCCGAAGCGATCTTTCGAAGGATGGCCCGAACGCGGGCGACGATCGCCCGTACCGGGTCGGCGGCACTGGCGCAGTTCATTCCGATACTCGTCTTTGCCGGGGCGATGGCCGTCGTCTTCTTCGGCTTCGCATGGCCGCCGCTGGCGCGGATTTCGCTGCTGGTCTACCTCATCGCTTTCGTTGCCTATCGCTTGGCTTCGACGACCATCGGCGTCACCATGCCACCGAGCGCCCTGCGGAGACGCATCCGGCTGTTCCTGGGCCTGCTTCTGTTCGCGCTGGCGAATGCGGCGCTCGCCCGCCCGCTCGGCGTTGCGCCGGACGTGCGGCAGGCGATCTCCACCCTGTTCTCGATCATTCTGCTGCTCGTCGCGCTCGAAACCGTCTGGAACGCGATGCAGCGTGGTCGCGCCTACAACCTGGCACTCACCGGCGCCTTGGGCGCGATCTGGCTGCTCTGGGTCGTCAGCCTCCCCGGACTGTTCTGGATCGGCATCTACGCGCTGGTGCTGCCCGGCATCCTCGCGGTGATCGGCAGGCTTGCCGCAGCATGCGCCGCCTCACTGCCGAATGCCCGCCAACACGATTTTCGCCAGGTCCTGATCGTGCGCGGGAGCAGGGCTGTCGTCGTCGGATTGGCGGCAACATGGCTGGCCGTCGTCTGGCACGTCAATCCAAACTCGCTGGTACGACAGAATCCGACGATCGCCGCCATCTCCTTCGGTCTGATCAAGAGCGTCGCCGTGGTGCTGATTGCCGACATCGTCTGGAATCTCGTCAAAGCGGCGATCGATCGCCGGCTGGAGGACAGCGCCCTTGCGACAGGGCTGTCGCCACAGGAGGCCGCGCGGCGCGGCCGGCTGCGCACACTGCTGCCGATCTTCAGAAACGCCCTGGCGGTGATCGTGCTGGTGATTGCGGTGCTGATTGTCCTGTCTGAGCTCGGAGTGCAGATCGCGCCGCTGATTGCCGGCGCCGGCATATTCGGCGTGGCGCTCGGCTTTGGCTCGCAGACGCTGGTCAAGGATGTGATCAGCGGCGTGTTCTATATGCTCGACGACGCCTTCCGGGTCGGCGAATATATCCAGAGCGGCAGCTACAAGGGCACGGTCGAATCCTTCTCGCTTCGATCGGTCAGGTTGCGGCATCACCGCGGGCCGGTCTTTACCGTCCCGTTCGGCCTGCTCGGCGCCGTGCAGAACATGAGCCGCGACTGGGTGATCGACAAGTTCCGCATCTCGGTCGGTTACGACACCGACATCAACAAGGCCCGCAAGATCGCCAAGGGCATCGGTGCCCAGCTGCTGGCGGATCCGGAGGTCGGGCCGCTGTTCATCGAGCCGCTGAAGATGAAAGGCGTGGAAGAGTTCGGCGACTACGGCATCGTGCTCGGTTTCGGCATGACCGTCGTGCCGGGACAGCAGACCTATATCCGGCGTAAGGCCTATGCGATGATCCGTGATGCCTTCCGGGAGAACGGCATCGAGTTCGCACAGCCGACGGTCCAGGTCGGCGGCGATGACAAGGGTGGCGCGGCAGCGGCAGCGACCGCGCTCAAGGCGAAGGCGACGGCAGACGCAGCGACGACGGATCCGTGATATGGATCGCGGCTCCCGACATCTGCCCTACAGGCTCGAAATCATGCATGGCGGGCCGTTCTTTGTCGCCCAGCGGCGCATCGGACTGGTCGGCACTGAGAGCTTTCGAACACGATTGCGCCTGAGCATTGTCCTTTCGACGACGTTTCTGTTGCCACTGCTGATCTGCGGACTGTCGCAGGCGGGCAATCTACAGCCATTCCTTGCCGATCCCGGTGTCTGGGCCAAATTCGTTCTGGCGCCGGCTTTCTTTCTTGTCGCCGAGCCGCAGATCGAACGCGCGGTGGATCGATGTGTCGTGACGCTGTTTGCCGTGCCGCTGGTGTCGACGGCGGGCATGCCGGGAGCCGAGGCTGCATGGGCAACGGCCATCCGCCAGCGGAATTCGGCTGTGGCGGAGCTGGTGATCGCGGCACTTGCGGTCGCGATGTCCGGTTTGAATCTCGTCTTCCTGTGGAGACCATCGGCATCGGCCATGCACTGGGCGGCCGCAGGATCGGCGCCGACCCCGGTGGGCTACGTGTGCCTCGTCGTCGGAAACACGCTGTTCTGGTTTCTGTTGTTCCGGCTGGTGTGGAGACACCTCATCTGGGCGATGTTTTCGAACAGCATTGCCAAAACCGGGTTGCGGCTGGTCGTTACCCATCCGGATGGTCATGCAGGACTGTCGTTCCTGGCATCGTGTCCGCGTGGCTACACCGTCTTCATCCTTGGCATCAGTTCGGTGGTTGCGGCCGGACTGGCGCGGCAGCTCCCCACCGGGACGCTGTCGATCGCTGCGTTCACGGCGATCTGCATTCTCTGGCTCCTTGTCGTGGCGGCGTTCCTGATGTTGCCGCTGACGGGATTCGTCATCCGGATTGTTCGGCTGAAGACCGAGACGGTCTGCCTGACGCTCGGTCCGATCCAGGCCTATGAACGTGCTGTCGAGCACCGGGCGCTCGGCCGGAACGTGTGCGCGGATGAAGTCCCCGATGACCGGTCTGCATCGGCCGAGGTCGGCGCAATCTATCGGGCAGCCGTGACATGTTCGGCGCTGTTGCTGACCAGGGCTACGGTGATGCCGATCCTCGCGAGCGCGCTGCTGCCGATCGCAGCCGTCGGGCTGACGGTGTTCCCATTTTCCGAGCTCGGCCCTGTCCTCAAACATCTGCTGCTTCTCTGATCCCGGCGTTTGGCGGCGTGGTCTGTCCGTGTCACGTCGCCGTTCGCAGTTGCAACGCCGCGCCGAACGCGGCACAAGGATCGAAACCACCAGAATCCCGGCGCCCAAAATGTCCGACGACGTCATCACCCTCTACAACGCGATTGGCGGCGACCGGACGGTACGGGCGCTGGTGCAGCGCTTCTATCAGCTGATGGACACGCTGCCAGAGGCGGCGCGCTGCCGCGCCATCCACCCGGCCGACCTGTCAGGCAGCGAGCAGAAATTTTACGACTATCTGACCGGCTATCTCGGCGGCCCGCCGCTCTATACCGACAAATATGGCCACCCGATGCTGCGTCGCCGGCATTTTGGCGCACGGATCGGCGCGGTCGAGCGCGACGAATGGCTGTTGTGCTTTCGTATGGCGATGGACGAGATGATCGAAAACGAAAAACTGCGGGCCATCATCTGGGCGCCGGTAGAGCGGCTGGCGCAGCACATGCAGAACCACGAGGAAACCCCATGACCGCCCTGGAAAAATTGCGCCCGCTGATCCTTTTGCTGGCCGGGTTAATGGGGGCCGCAGGTGTGGCGCTGGCGGCGGCGGCCACGCATAGGGACGACGTGCGTTTGCTCGGCGGCGCCTCGGCAATGTGCCTGGCACACGCGCCAGCGCTGATCGCGCTCCATGCCGGCGGCCGGTTTGTGCGCACGGCGACGCTTTCGGCACTGGTGCTGGGTGTGGGAACGGCGGTGTTTGCCGGTGATCTGGTGGCCCGGCATTTTTGGGGCAACGGCCTGTTTCCGATGGCAGCGCCCTCCGGCGGCATGGGGATGATTGCCGGCTGGCTGCTGTTGGCGCTGGGTGCGGTATTGCCCAACCGGCAGGCCTGATCGCTGCCGATCACGACATCGCCGTCCGGAAATGAGCTCAGGCAGTGACCGTCAGATCGGCGATCACGTTAAACCCTTCGAACACCGGATGGCCCTTGTACATCGGCTTGTGATCGCCGGCGCCGCGGTGGGACTTGCGAAAACTGTCTGAGCGGGTCCAGGCCAGAAAATCCTCCTCGCTGGCCCAGGTGGTGTGCGACGAATAAAGGGTAAAGCCCTCTTCCGCGTTTTCCCTGCCGCGCAGCATGTGGAAATCGACAAAACCCGGCATCTCGCGCAGGTTGGAATCGCGGTTGCGCCAGATGGCTTCGAACGCCTGTTCCGAGCCGGTCTCGACCTTGAAACGATTCATCGCGATATACATCGGAAATTCCTT
>Ga0247808_10000790_pt1 | contig 15216 bp, 12 predicted proteins | sample UWRJL089202R1_FD_179914 | JGI IMG/M metagenome (GOLD analysis project Ga0247808, IMG submission 179914) | Plant litter microbial communities from Arlington Agricultural Research Station in Wisconsin, United States - UWRJ-L089-202R-1 | ecosystem: Environmental > Terrestrial > Plant litter >... | reverse complement strand
CGTATCTGTTAGAGTGAACTCTAAACATGAATAATGCTTATGTTTGGTGCGGGTACAGGGACTCTAACCCTGGGCCTCATCCTTGGCAAGGATGCGCTCTAACAGCTGAGCTACACCCGCATACTCAAAAAATTATAACGAATAACAGTAGTTTTTTCAACCTCTATCGTGTCGTGATCAGTAGCGATTCACGGATATGCGCTTTGCTTTCGACCTCTGCTACCAAAAAGTCAGCAACGTCTGCCCTATCGATCCCATTACTGGCTGTGACTTTCTCGTCCTTTGCGACAATACTCGTTGCACCCGTCGCCGGTCCGTTCCCAAGACGCGTTGCATAGACAATCGTCCAATCAAGGTCTGATGACTTAAGTAATTCCTCACCGGATTGCTTGTCGCCGATCAATCCCGCCGAAAGTTTCGCAATCGCCCACGAGGCAAGATTTTGTTTTAATTGTCCGCTCGCTAGGAAACTCGACATCATAATAATTCGTTTTACTTTATTAGCATGCGCGGCTTTAATCAGTGCGTTAGTTGATTCGGTGATAAGATCATCGTTCATCTTGCGAGTACCCAGAACACTAATGACCGCATCTTGTCCGCCAAGCGCAAACTCGAGGTCGTCGGCTTTTCGAGCATCACCTTTGATGACTATAAGATTTTTGTGCGAAAGAAATTCTTCAGATCCACGAACAAACGCCGTGACTTTATAGCCGGCATTCAATGCCTGACCAACGACAATCTTACCTGTCTGCCCGGTGGCTCCCAATATAACAACTTTCTTCATATCTCTAGTATACCAACTTAACTCCCAGACGCCGACCGAGCGTATGATGCCTATGTTAGAATATAGAGAGCAAGCAGACTACTAACAAGGAGCTACCCGTGAATCCAGAAACACCTAAAGATACGACACCAGAAGTGCCTGTACAAACAGCAGCACCCTCACCGTTCCCGGCACAGACAACCGTTGAACAACAAACATCTCCCGAACTTGATCCACCAAAGAAATCTCGCAAAAAACTTCTCATTGGCATCATTATCGCTGCCGTTGTACTTATCGGAGGCGCACTCGCAGCTTTCTTGACTATCAACAGTATTACGAGCCAAGCGAAAGAAGCTGCTACCACTTATACAAAAGCTGCCGAAGAGCATGTCACTAAATTAATCGAGGTAAAAGTCTTCAAAGACCGCCTCGATAACTACGACACACGCCCAACCCTTGCCAAGGTCAACATGGGTGAAACATTTAGCAAAGAATACAAAGACGCTATTGCCCTAGAGACTCGTTACAACAAGTTACTCGACGATACTAAGAGTGCAGTTGCTGAACGATACGCAACCCTAGAGCTCAGCCCATTCTTTAAAGAATTCGCCGTCAAGCTTGCCACCAAACTTGACACAAGCAGCCTTACGATCACCGACGATGCCTCAGTTGCTAACGCTCGCCAATACGTAAAAAGTATGGAAACCAAAGCTAGTGACTACACCGCCCTCGCAAATCGCTACAAGTCATACGTCTACGCTGAAAAATACCGCGACTACCAAACAAAAGCCGCAGAAGCACTCGACAACATGGGAAAGTCATGGGGCGAACTTGCGAAGGTAACGACTACCTATATTGATCTATCGGAAAAGTTTATTGCTGTTGAAAAATCTGGCGACGAAGACGCTGCTAAAAAACTCGAAGCCGAAGTCTCTACTTCATCAAAGGAAGTACAGTCAAAGACAACACAGATTAATGCTGACTATAAAGACTACACAAAGATCCTCGGCGACAACAATCGCCTGCTCGTCAACACCATGGTAGCCGACGACTACCTTAATAAAGCCTACGAAGAAAGCGGCAAGGTACTCGACCTGCTGACGGAATTCCAAAAGAGTTTCAAGAAGTAACAATTACTTTAAGAAAATAAAATGCCCATCCGATAAGGATGGGTACTTTATTTGGTGGCTCCTCCCAGACTCGAACTGGGGACACGTGGATCTTCAATCCACTGCTCTACCAGCTGAGCTAAAGAGCCATGGTAGTGATTAGCTCTGTATATTTTACTAAATAACCGTTATTTCTACAAGGTTAGAACGCACTACAGGAAGTCGAAGCGTTCTGATAGCGACAGCCGTACCCATAACTTGATCCCGAAGATGTATACACCGAAGTCTTACAGTGAGTCTGTACTTGGAAACGAATCCCATACGGAGAGTATGGCTGAATCGCATAGAATGATGAACTTGTTGTCCACCCAGTCCAAACACCCCAAGTGAGTGGTGAGCTGTATTGAATTCGCGCGCGGTACTCTTTTGTCGTTCCGGCGGCACACGTCGAACTAGAGATTGCGGCTTTTGCGTAATACCATGTTCCAGAGGTAGGATCACCGCCAGGTGACTTCGCCCATGGACCAGATGATGCAGCACGAGTGGAACCAGGAATGGTCACCGATACCGTTGGTGAGTCAGGTGCGGCAATTGTCGTAATTGCATTAACCACTGCCGAGCTTGGGCCGACAACGCTGCTCGAATTCACACTAAAGCAGCGGACATAGTAACGCGTTCCGGCGGACAGTCCGGTCAAGGCGCGCGGACTTGTCGTCAGTCCTGTTATAGCCGTCTTTGTGGCAAACGAACTAGCTGTTGAATACTCGATGTTATAGCTCGCCGCGCCAGAGACTGTCGTCCACGATACGGTAATTTGTGACGGCGAGTTGACAGCAAGTGTACATGACGGAGCGCCCGCGACCGGTGCGGCCGACGTGGCATCGCTCACGACATCAGACACAGAGCCAGTTCCAACAGAGTTGACTGAATAAGCTCTGAAGTAATACGTTGTCGAAGCACTCAGGCCGGTAACATTTCTGGTAATTCCGGTTATCGAATTAATCGTCGTAACATTCGCGGCAAAATTCTCATCAGTTGAATACTCTAGTATGTAAGAATCGGCGTCCTCAATAGCTTCCCAATCAACGTTAATTTGAGATGAGGATACTGCTGTTGTATTAAGTGATGGAGGTGACACGACACCAGTTGGAGCGTGATCAGTACAATAGCCTGGGCTCGGTGCGGTGCGCGCAGATATGTGATACACGAGTTCACCCATGATTGCCGTGAGACAATAATCGGCTGGCGCGCTCTCGTTATAGGCGGTATACATGAGTGTTGCTTTATCGTTAAACTTCAAGCCTTTATTGTTATTTGCTTGATCAAGATCATCAGGATACTGTTCGTTGTTATCAACACTGAACACACCGAGTTGTGTATTGGCTTGCTTAAGGTCACCAGTGATTAAAGCTATCGATGCCCTACTTTGTATGCCGCTATACGCAACAAAGGTAATCGCTGCGAGTATCCCTATTACAACAATAACGACGAGTAGTTCTACAATCGTAAAACCGCTCGTCGTTAATTTTGATTTTGCTAAAGTAGCGAAGCGTATACCCATTACCGCCTATTTTACCATAAGCGGTACGCCGGTATCAGATCACTAGGGTTTCTTGGTAGTATCCTTACCAGTGATAACACCAGACATACCACGGAGGGCATCAATGAGTTCGACTGGGAATAAGAACATAGTCTTTTGGCTTGGCTCTGTACTAATACGCTCAAGCGTTCCAAGTGTACGAAGGTTTAGTGCACCAGGAACCTTAGAGAAGATTGCAGCAGCATCGGCAAGGTTTTGAGCAGCGACTTTTTCACCATCAGCGCCAATGATATTCGCACGACGTTCACGCTCTGCTTCAGCTTGCTTCGCCATCGCGCGCTTCATATCTTGTGGAAGTTCAATGTTTTGAACACGAACGTTCTCAATATCAACACCCCATTGTTCAGTTTGTTTGTCGACAATTTCTTTAATCTGCGTACTGACTTCTTCTCGCTTCGAGAGCAAGTCGTCAAGTTCGACGTTACCCGTTACATCACGAAGGGCTGCTTGGGCAAACTGACTGGTTGCATACGCGTAGTTAGTAGTTTCAAGAACCGCTTTAGCAGGATCAACCACACGGATGTAGACAACGGCGTCAACAGCTGCTGTCACGTTATCTTTTGTAATCACTTCTTGCTTTGGCACGTCGATAGGTGTTGAACGAACGTCAACGCGGATCATTTTTTGGAAAATCGGGATGATAACCCGTAGGCCTGGTTGGCGTACACCAGTGAATTTACCGAGCGTTAATACAACGCCACGTTGATATTGGTTGATAACCTTTAATCCGCTGAGGATAAAGATTACGACGATGATAATGACTGTCCATGCTAAAAATCCCATATATTTCTCCTTACTTATGTACCTTATCTTGTAATGCTAATTCTATCAACCGTTCCAACAACTCCGAATAACTAACATCACTGTAGTTCCAAAGCTTTGGATACATACTGATATCGGTAAATCCAGGAATCGTGTTCACCTCATTGAGATAAATAGCCCCGTCAGCACGGTTAACAAAGAAATCAACTCGCGCCATACCCGAACAGCCAAGGACTTCGAAAATCTGTTTCGCCATCAGCTGCAAGTTTTCACTTAGTTCATCACTAATTCGCGCAGGAATAACCACTGCTGATGTACTCTCTTCATCATATTTAGAATCGTAGCTGTAATAGTCACCATCAGGTTTGATTTCACCGACAACACTTGTTTCAATATCAGGGTAGTTACCGAGTACTGCGATCTCGAGTTCTTGAGCATCGACAGCTTGTTCAATAAGGACGACGTTATCGTGTTGGTGTGCGAGGTTAATAGCCGCCTCGAACTCATCTTGTTCAGTTACCTTGCTGACACCGACAGAACTTCCGGCGTTTGCAGGTTTTACAAATAGTTTCATACCAAGTGCCGCAGACACGATACCATAATCAAGCATTGGACCGGCAATATGATGAGTTGTAAAAGGAACGATGGGAATACCGACAGATTCGGCAATCTCTTTTGTCGCTTGTTTATTCATAGCAAGTGCACTTGAAGTCATATCACACCCAACAATTGGAATGTGCAGCAGTTGTGCAAGCGCTTGGACAGATCCATCCTCTCCATTCTTTCCATGAAGAATCGGTAAAATAACATCCGGAGTAATTACTGTGTCCCCTGCGATAAAACTCTTATTACCTAATGATGGCAATAATTCGATATCACTATGAATATCACCGTCAATCTTTTCAGTTATCCACCAACGGCCATCTTTACCGATGTACCCGTACTTCACAGCAAATTTGTCTTTATTCAATGCACTTGAGACATTTCGAGCCGACGCCAACGATACCTCGTGTTCGGTCGATTCTCCCCCAAATAGCATCAGTACAGTCGTTTGGTTCATTACCTCTAGAATACAGGCTATAATAAGACTATGCAACGAGTTCCCTTGGCAGAAAGAATGCGCCCGACAACTTTGGATGAAGTAATTGGGCAGACTCACCTCTTAGATGACGGTGAAATTCTTCGTCAAATTGTAAAAAATGGCGAACCAGTCAGTTTAATTTTATGGGGACCACCCGGCAGCGGCAAAACGACCCTTGCCCGTATTATCGCCACAGAAGTAAAAGCCGAATTTATTGAACTGTCTGCAGTCACTAGTGGCAAAAAGGACGTTGAGAAAGTTATTGAACACGCACGTCAGAACTGGAACCTTCAACTGCGGACAATACTATTCGTCGATGAAATCCACAGATTTAATAAAGCCCAACAAGATGCCTTTCTGCCACACGTCGAATCAGGCCTCATTACACTTATCGGTGCAACGACTGAGAATCCAAGTTTCGAAGTGATTAATCCACTCCTCAGTCGAAGTCGCGTCCTCGTACTTGAACCATTAACAAAAGATGAAATTATCGATATCGCAAAACGCGCACTCAAGCTTGAAAAGGCAACGACCCGCGTCAGTAAAGATGCCCTCAATTATCTTGCCGAACTCTCAGGCGGTGATGCCCGGGTCGCACTTGGTAATCTTGAACTTGCCCTCGGCATGGCAAAGAAAGTAACACCTGACATTATCAAAGTTGCCGCCCAAAAACGCGTGCCAGGTTATGACAAAAAAGGCGAAATGCATTACAACGTTATTTCGGCATTTATTAAGAGTATGCGTGGCAGTAATGTCGACGCGACACTCTATTACCTCGCTCGTATGATCGACGCCGGCGAGGATGCCAAGTTTATAGCCAGGCGTATGGTAATCTTTGCGTCTGAAGATATCGGCCTAGCCGGCAACGGCGCACTTGGCCTCGCCTTGAACGCCTTTCAAGCAGTTGAACGAATCGGCATGCCCGAATCAAGCTATATTCTCTTCCATGTTGCCACTGCGCTTGCCAAAAGCGAAAAATCACGTCAAACAACCGATGCGATGAATCGAGCTCAAGCACTCGCAAAGCAGTATCCTGACTCACCCGTTCCTATTCATTTGCGTAATGCACCGACGAAACTCATGAAAGATCTTGGCTACGGCAAAGATTACAAATGGGAAGCAGATTTCAAACACGGCAAAGGCTTTTTGCCAGACGATCTTAACGATCAGAAAATCTTCTAAAACGCCTACGCTTGCAAATAGAGACGCGCGATTGTTAAATAGGCTCCTATGGCTGATGTCACTCAAGAAATGCAGCAACTACTCAGTCGTCTTCCAAAGACGGACACGCACCCGTTTCGCTCAGTGGTAAATCCAGAGTACGCCCGTCAGCACATCGCTCTTAGTTTGACGCCGGCAAATTTACTCATTGCCATGCACCGCGCCAGAGAAGCCCAAGAACTCGCGGTTTCGTATCGAGGCTTTAAAGTCGGTGCAGCCCTCATTGGTCTGACGTTTCGTCCGGCAAACTTTCAGATAATGACCGGCGTCAATGTTAAACCTGATGAAGAGTCACAAATGAACGTGCATGCCGAGCAAGTAGCCTTGCAAAAAGCCCACGACCGCGGTGTTGATGCCGTGAGTATGGTTGTTGTTGTCGGAGAAACGCAAGCCGATAAACAAAGTGGACACGATATGCACACCCTTCACCCCTGCGGCCTATGCCGCGGAGTTATGGATAGTGACCCTCTCGTTGATAATCAAGCGACAATTATTGCTAGCGCCCTCCCCGACTTCTCGAGTATCGAGTTATATTCCATAGAAGGCCTCAAGGCATACCATGAAACAAACGATGATTCGAATATCGCAAGGATCGAACTGCCGCCAAACCTTACGTTGTTTCAACCCGTTGAAGTAACCTCGGGCCGAATTGTGCTTGAAGATAGTGGAGAGTTACAAAACGAAGAAAGACTTTGGAACGATACCGCCGGCGCCTATTTGACGCAGCGTCGCCTTGAACTACTTACCGATCGTTAGTTTGCTGCTGTTTAAGCGCAGCGTAGACACCGTTCGTCCAACCAAACCCATCTTGTAGCAGATATTCACCGCCACCGCCAAGTCCGTCATCATTTTCGACATCGTACTTCTCTACTAATCGATGGGTATTTTTATACACCTTTTCATTAAGATCGAGCCATCGCTCGGTAATATCATCAGCTAATTCGTTGAATCCATATTTGCGAAGTCCTTCGACAGCTACCCACTGAAGTGGCGCCCATCCATTTGGACCATCCCATTGTTGCCCTGTCGTCTTAAGCGTAGTGACAAGTCCGCCAGGTTTTAAGAAATCAAGCGAAAGTTTGCTTGCGACCGCTTCGGCTTGTTCAGGTGTGGCAATGCCTGCATAGAGTGGAAATACTGCCGCAAGACTCAGCACCGAAGTAGGGGTTTGTTCATGGAAGTTATAATCCATGTAAAACTGCCCTTCTTCGTCCCAAAGATACTCATTGATAGCTTGTTTGCGTTTTTCAGCAGCTTTTTTAAACTTACGGACGAGGAACGGATTCCGAAACGAACTATAGCCTTCTGAAATCGTCATTTCTAATGTGTACAGCAGCGCATTCAGATCAATAGGAATAATATCTGCAGTATGGATAGTCTTGATATCCTTAGCGTCTTTAAACCATCGTGAACTAAAGTCCCACCCAGACTCTGCCGCTGCACGTAAATGCAAATAGACTCGTTGCGGATCACGTGATACCGAATCGCCGGCAGTTTCGTTATCTTCGCGAAGCGATTCCGGACGAGCAGTCACTTTATTGTCGTAATACCGATTAAGCAACGTGCCATTTTTCATCTGTGCAACACGGCGATAGGCAAAGTGCTCTGTCTCAACAAGCTTCTTACGGCCCTTCATCCAAAACTTATACTCAGCAAGCATGTACGGCAAATATTCCCGAAGTACTCGCTTGCCCTTATGTTCAGCTAATAGTTTTACCATCATGACAAAAAATGGTGGCTGCGAGCGACTGAGCAGATACGTACGATTAGCGGTAGGAATATATCCATACTTGCGAATCAGGTATGCGAAGTTTTTGAGCATATCCTCGACGCGCTTCCACTCACCGTCTGCTGCCAAACCGATCATTATAAAATAACTATCCCAGTAAAACTGCTCATTAAAGCGTCCGCCTGGCACTATGTATTTGTGTGGTAAAGCGATAAGCGATCCGCGATCAAGCCGATTACGTCGTTCAAGATAATCCCATAACTTACTAATATGCCGTTCGACCGGAAGCGTTTCATCAACAATAAAGGGATCTTTTTTGTGAACAGTTGTCGAGAGGTCGTAGAAATGCCGTCCGATAAACTCTCGTAAATCAAAGTGCGGATCTTTTTTTAATAGATGATACTCTTCTTGAATTGCCTTGATTCGCTTGCGCGGCACAAGATCAACAAACGTTTTACCATCAGGATAGATTTGTTGCGTTTGAACATCATTAAATAATTCACCAAGAAGTTCATCAGGGCTTTTGCGCGTTTTTAAAAGTAACCCGGCTGTTTTGACGAGTGATGTTTTGAGTGGATCGGTGTTTATTTTTCTCGCCATCTACCTATTAGTATAACCGTCATACCACTACGTACAAGGGTAAAACAGAAAGAATTGCTCATGGTATAATAAGCCCATAAAAGGAGTACATTCAGTATGGAACACAAGAAATCGTCACCATCAGTACACGTCGCCGACAAACAGGTAATCGAACAAAAAATGGGCAAATTAAAAGTTGCCTTCTTATACATCCTCATTGGAGGCTTGGTGATATCGGCGCTTATCTCAGTCGTCGCCATCCTTATCGGTGAATTTAACGAAGCAGTCTTAAAGGCGCTCCTCACTACCTTTATCTTCGTCACCCATAGCCTTCTCGTTATCGCCATCGTTTCAGCTGACCGCAACAACCGTCTTGGAAAAGATATCATCTCGACGGCAATCTTGGCTGCAGTTATCGCGAACATGTTCACCTCAACACTCGGAACATGGGAAATATGGGCAGCTGACGCATCTTGGAAAGCTTTCCTTGTCTACATGCTTGTCATCGGTGCTGCTTTTATTGTCACCGCCTCACTCAAGCTCCGTCTGGGTGCACACAAAGCAACTAACTATCTCGTATACGCTACAGCAGGCCTCATCGTACTACTCACCGCCCTTCTCGTACCATGGATTGTTGCGCCCGAAGCCGACTGGATCAATTCATTCTACTACCGTGTCATTGGTGCCGTTACTATCCTGGCCGCAACTGCGCTGTCAGTCTCAGTGATTATCAACCGTATTGCTGCTTCTCAAAAACCTGAACTAACAAAACGGACTTCAGCCCCTCTTCCTGGTGGAATGCTTGCGGTCTACGTCACTATCGGAACTGTCGTTGGTATGTTCTGGTTCTACGGCCTCTTTGCCTTCATCGCAAAAGCGACAACGAGCGACCGTGTTGAATCCCCAACCTACAACAATCGTTACAATAGCAACCGTTACCGATAAAATAGATCTTTTAACAAATAACCGGCAGTTAATTTCTGCCGGTTATTTTATTAACCGTAAGGAGTTTGGCGATACGTCTCCCTATCTGTACAATAAGACATAATTAAAACTCAAAACATACATGCATACTATACATAAAAAAGACGGCTTTACTATTGTTGAACTTCTCATAGTCATCGTCGTTATTGGTATTCTTGCAGCAATTATTACCGTGTCATATACAGGCATTCAAAGAAACGCAGTCATTGCAGCAATGAAGACAACGCTGCAATCGGCTGCGACAAAAATGAAAGCAACTCACGTTGCAACCGAATCGTACCCTCAGACATTCCCCTCAGATTTTAAAGCGCCCGCTGACATGGGACTTATCCTCACAACAGTAAATAGTGATAAACAATTCTGCATAAATATTACTCATAAAAAGTATGCAGATCTGAAATGGAATATAAACCAAAATCACTTGATTACTGAAGGACACTGTTCGGGATCAGTGATTGTCGCAAGTGCAATTGGTGAATACACATTCGAGGACCTTCCTGTCACTGCTGCGCGTACTATCGATGGAAGTCCCGTCACAACCAATGGTACCCCGACAGGGTTCAAGATTCAGATCGATGAGGCATGGTCACGTATTGTGCTTTCATGGAATGCAATCCCCAGTGCTACTCGCTACGAAGTCCAAACTCGAGAGCCGGGAGGCACGTGGTACAACCGTGCAAGCAATACGGGCGCCGGATCGTACACGCCGAGTGATGGTGGAGGAACATCAGGGGTCATGGGATCAAATATTCTTACTGTTACGTGGACAAGTACCGTTAGTCGTCCAACGACCGCAGGTCAAACTCACGAGTATAGGTACCGCGCATATGTCTCGGGAGTTGCTGGCGACTGGAGCGATGCAAGCGTGACAGTACCGAGCGATGCAGCTATGGGCTCGGTACGCAACTTCACTGTCGTTCCTAATGCCCAATGGTCAAACATTACAATCAACTGGGAAGTGCCTAACGGGCTTGGCTCACCAACCGATGTACTCTATGAACTCCAAACACGTGCCCCCGGAGGAACATGGTACGCACGAGCAACACCAACCGGGAGCGGTGCTTACGCAGGCGGAGGTGGAACCTCAGGAATAACCCCGCTAACAGTAACCTCGTATACGTGGACTAACACCGCACTGATTCCTGCGTCTTCAGGCGCGAGTCATGAATTTAGGATCCGTATCAAGTCCAATACAACTGCAGCTATTTATGGACCTTGGACCACATTCATACTTACACGATAACAATAACTTCTTATACAAAAAATAACTCCCGAATCATCGGGAGTTATTTAGTAAGGAGTACCTTATTTATTGCTGTTTCGCTTGCGTTGATTAGGATCAAGGAATCGCTTACGAAGGCGAACACTCTTTGGTGTCACTTCAAGTAGCTCGTCGTCTTCGAGGAAGTCGATTGATTGCTCAAGGCTAAGATCAGTAAATGGAGTCAATTGAATTGTTCCATCACTTGATGAAGTACGCATATTAGTAAGTTGCTTACCACGACATACGTTAACATCAAGGTCACCTGAACGGTTATAGAGACCAACAATCATTCCTTGGTAGACAGTGGTACCTGGACCAACATATAGTGTTCCACGAGCAGCTGCATTATCAAGTGCAAAGGCTGTTGTTGAACCAGCTTCGGTAGCAATCAGCGCACCGTTACGAAGTTGCTGTAGCTTTGGACCAAGCGGTTGGTAGCCGTGTGGCAAGCTGTTCATAATAATCGTACCCTTAGTAGCAGTCATAAGAATGTTACGAAGACCAATCATCGCACGAGTAGGAATAATGAACGTCACGCGAGTTGCACCAGAGGCGGTTTGCTCTTGCTTGAGGGTTGTTGCTCGTCGGGCACCCATTTCTTGGCTAACAGCACCAAGGAATTCACTCCCGACTTCAACGAGTAGTTCTTCGACTGGTTCTTTAACGACACCATCTTCTTCAATAGTGACAGCTTGAGGTCGTCCAACTTCAAATTCGTAGTCTTCACGACGAAGTGTTTCGATAAGAACTGAGAGGTGAAGTTCACCACGTCCAGATACAACAAATCCAATACCTTCATCACGAACACGAAGTGATACGTTTGTTTCAAGTTCTTGTTGCAGACGATCACCAATTTGGCGACTTGTGTTGTACTTCGCTTCTTTACCCTTGAGTGGGCTCGTGTTTGGACCAAGATACATACTCAGTGTTGGCGCTTCAACGTCAATCACAGGTAGTGCTTCTGGCTGTTCTTTATCAGCAAGTGTTTCACCGATGTGAGCATCACCAATACCAGTGATGGCGACAATATCACCTGCACCGGCTGCATCAATCTCTTCACGATTCAGACCACGGTAACCAAATACCTTATCAACCTTAGAGGCGACAACTTCACCGTCACGTTTCATAAGAACAATACCTTGTCCTTTTGTGATTGTTCCGCGAGTAATACGACCAATAGCGTATTTACCTTGGAATGTATCATAGGCAAGTGAGGTGACGAGCATTTGGAAAGGCTTGTCGATTTCTACTGTTGGTGCCGGGATGTCATTGATGATTGCATCAAAGATAGGCGTCAGGTCGGTGTGTTCAGATGGATTGTCTGGAAGTGCAGTCCATGCTTTGCCTTCACGCCCGATTGCGTAGTAGACAGGATAGTGGAGTTGGTCGTCGCTGATTGCAAGTTCGAGGAATAGGTCAGAAACTTCGTCAATCACTTCATCGATACGACGTGATGGCTTGTCGATTTTATTGATAACAACTACAGGCTTAAGACCAAGTTCAAGCGCTTTTGAAAGCACGAACTTAGTTTGTGGCATAGGACCTTCTTGGGCGTCAACGATAAGAAGCACGCCATCGGCCATGTTGAGTGTACGTTCAACTTCACCAGAGAAGTCAGCGTGTCCTGGTGTGTCGATAATATTAATTTTGTAGTCACCGTGATACACAGAAGTCTGTTTAGCGGTAATCGTGATACCGCGTTCGTGCTCTTGGTCGCCGCTGTCCATGATCAACGATTGATCCATTTCAGCTTGGTTAGAACGGAAAGTATTACTTTGCTTGAGGAGGCCATCAAGAAGCGTCGTCTTTCCGTGGTCGACGTGAGCAATAATGGCAACGTTGCGAATTTGTTTTGGGTCTTTCATAAAAATATGCCCCCGTGTTTTGAATGGAGGGCTTCCTTATCTGTAATTAAAGCATATCCGAGTAAAATAATCAACCTCTTTAGGGGTGACTTCTACTCCCCGTGTTTGATGCGGATTGATTCTAAGTAACTCGCTTTGACGATATTCGTATCACCCGAAAACCAGAATCGAGTTTTACTGCCGGACGCAAGTTCGTTTGGATAATTTGTCGATGACATTGTCGATCCAATAGTAGCGGCAAACAGTACAGATCCGGCAGCACATGACCACGAAAGCTCTCGAGTTGTTGCACTGTTAAATGTTGCAAAGGAAGCCTGTTGATTACTGCCAACAAGACCAGTTGTCGTATCCCTACACCAGTAGTAAAAGTTAACCCCACCCTGGGCACGCGTTGACGAATACGGATTGTTCAACTGGAACACACCGCTTTCGGCCACAGAAAGATTCTTTGCAGGATCGTTTGCTATATAGATTCCGTAATACGGCCCATATCCCATATCACTATAGGTTGCTCCGCCCCACGGAATTGGCATTGTTACCCATCCTGCCGCATCAGTTGCGACAGTTGGCGCATTATACGGTTGTGGTGCCTTATAGTTTGGTGATTGTTGCGAATACCACATACGACTTTTGGTTGGCGCGCTATCAGGATCATTATTAGAAACCGGTGGAGTCGATCCGATACCAAAGGCATACAACACTGTGCTAGTTGGACAACTCCAAGTTATCGTCTGAGTTTCGGTACCGGTCGAGAATGTTCCAAAAGTAGGGCCCGTAATAGTACTTGAGATAACATTTGTTGAAGTATTGCGGCACCACAGATACGTCCTTACACCACCTTGTGAAGCATTTCTTGCCAAAGGATTAAATAGGGTCAGCGATCCCGAGTTTTCAGCGCGTAGCGTACTTGGGTAATACGCTCCATAAAGCAACCCGTATCCATGATCAACCGACGCCGTACTCCAAGGAATAGGATACGAATCCCATCCGCCGGCAGTTTGCGCAGCAACAACTCCATGCCCCGGACAAGCCCCACTCGTTGGCTGACTATTTGTAGAGGTGATGAAATAGCTCACCCCATCCAGGACACCAGTGACACAGTAGGTTTTTGGAGTCACGTCGTTATTGTACGAATACTGGAGCGACACCTTGCCATCATTGACCACTTTTGCGCCAATAAGATTGGAGGGATATGATTCACCGTTATCTGAGTTTATGTACGCCAAAAGCGCTCTATTAACCTGCGAAAGACTCTGCTTCACCACATTATGCCGTGCTCGCTCGGTCACTCCAGCAAACGCAGCGGTAACAATTGCCGCAAGAATACCAATAATCACAATGACGATGAGGAGTTCAACAATCGTGAATCCCTTACTCAAATAATTTCCATTGCGCTTATGCATTCCTAACAGTATACAGGGTGTATCAAATATAAAAAACCACGCATGATACGTGGTTTTTAAATAATTGCCTGGTGCGCGTGAGAGGACTTGAACCTCCACGTCCTTGCGAACACTAGCACCTCAAGCTAGCCTGTCTACCAATTCCAGCACACGCGCAGACTCGTTACATTATAGAGGTAGGGTGACAAAAAGGCAAGATGACACAAAAGAAAAGCACCCACGAATGTGAGTGCGTTTCTGTGGTGGGCGATGAGGGATTCGAACCCCCGACCCTCTCGGTGTAAACGAGATGCTCTAGCCAGCTGAGCTAATCGCCCGAACAGATGGTACTATACAGGATTTCACCCCTCAAATCAACCTTTACGGTGTTTGCTGAACAAGTCGATCACCGACAGACCAATAGAGGACATTCGTGTAACGATCAGTTGGCGAAATAAGTACTTCGTCTTCAGGGATTGCATGCACACTCTTACTATAGACATACTGTGTTGTTGACTGGTAGAGGCCAATAGCCGGTGCGTCGGCCAACCATTGCTTGGCAAAGGTAAGGTACTTTGCATTTCGAAGTTCTGGTTCGATTCGAGCACGCGCACTGGTCAGCGACTCGTCACTAATAGTATTAGCGTAGTTCGAGAAGTTAAATCCAGTGTTTGCTTGGGTTGAATGCCAGTACGCATAGATGTCAGGGTCCCCACCAATTGTTAATTGGTACAGCAGTACGTCGTAGTTACGCTTCTGCAATACGTCCTGAGCAACGTTCTGAGTCTTGTCTGATGGGTCGACGATAACAGTCGTAATTGTAACGCCAAGTCCCCTCCACTGCCCTGCAAGCGTCTCTAGCGCTTTTTCAAAATCA
>Ga0247808_10000789_pt1 | contig 15218 bp, 12 predicted proteins | sample UWRJL089202R1_FD_179914 | JGI IMG/M metagenome (GOLD analysis project Ga0247808, IMG submission 179914) | Plant litter microbial communities from Arlington Agricultural Research Station in Wisconsin, United States - UWRJ-L089-202R-1 | ecosystem: Environmental > Terrestrial > Plant litter >... | reverse complement strand
GGAAGCAGGGTGTTGCCGACGGTCAGGTACGGGACGCCGTCGTACATCTCGACGCCGGTCACCTGGCCGGTGGTCAGGACCTGGCTGGCCACGGCTCCGCTGCCGTTCGCGGCGGTGACCTTCAGGGTGTAGACGCCGCCGTCGTCCAGCTGACCGCCTGCGGTGGTCTTGCCGTCCCAGGTAAAGGCGTGCTGGCCTTCCTTGAGGTCCGGGGCGGGGCCGCTCCAGACGACCTTGCCCGAGCTGTCCAGCACCTGAAGCGTCGCGGTTGTGGCGTTGGAGCCCAGCTCATATTCCCAGTTGGCCTTACCGTCGGTCAGCTTGTCGGCGGCCCATACGGCGGTGACGTCCTTGCCGATGTAGTTCGAGGCGCCGGCCAGGCCGCCGCCCTGCTGGGCCGATAGCAGACTGGTCAGCAGGTCATTGGTCAGCAGTTGCTGTTCGACCCCGGCCATCTGGGTCAGTTGGGCGGTGAACTGGTTGGAGTCGACCGGAGACAGCGGGTCCTGATTGCGCAACTGGGCGGTCAACAGGGTCAGGAAGGTCTCGAAGTTCGAGGCCAGCATCCCGGTGCCGGCGGCCACCTTGGTGTTGGCGGTGTTTGTTGTGATGGCGTCGACCATGGGTCAGACCTTCATGTCGACGCCGCGCGGCGTCATGTTGAGGGATATCCAGGCGGCGGGCTGGGCATGGGCGGCGTCGGCGTCCGCCGCCATGCGGGAAGCCGAGGCGAAGGCCCGGTTCTGGCGCCGATCGAAGCCGCCGCCCGAGGAGGCGTCGCGCTGGGAGAAATCGAGAGCGTCGTGGGCCAGGGTGAAGCCCGCGTCTTCCAGCTGACTGCGCAGCTCGTCGGCCCGTCCGCGCAGTTCGGTCGCGGCCAGAGGATTGTCAAAAGCCAGCCGTGCGACCAGCTGGCCATCGGCGTCTATGTCGAGACTGACGTCCACCCGGCCGAGGTCGTCAGGCGTCAAGGCCATCTCGAAGCGGGTCGCGCGGCCTTCAAGCCGACGCGTGATCTGGGCGGCGATCTGGGCCGTCGTTTCGATCGTGGCGCGCGACAGGCTGGACAGGCTGGTCTGGACGACAGGGGTGAGCGTCTGGGCCGAAGGCGCAGCCTGGCTCTGGGCGGTCGAGGGCAAGGCTTCGGGACCGGTCGAAGCTGACGAGGCGTCAGGAAGGGCCGCGACGGCAGGTTCGGCGGCGGCCGTCTGGACCTGCGCAGGGACGTCTTCCGTCGCCGCAGCGGCGGGGGTGACGGCCGCGTTGGGCGTGGGACTTGAAGGCGTCGCCGCAATCGGTGCGTCGACCGTGGCGGCCGCTGCGTTGCCGGTCCGCGAGGCGGAGGCGTTCGAGGGCGCGGGCTCACTGGATGCGGCCAGCGGAGCGGGCCGCTCTTCTTCGGCGGTCGCAGGCGCGTCGGCTTCGGCATTCAGGGCGGCCAGGGCCTGTTCCATGGCCGCAGCGGCCGAAGCTCGGCTCGCGGCGGTCTGTGTGGCGGGCTGGGCATTGGCGGCGGCGGCGGTTTGGGCGGCAGCGGCTTGGGCGGCGGCGTCCGCAGCGGCGTCTACGCCGTCGGCCGGTTCTGCCGGAGCGGGCAAGTCGGGAACCGGAGGGACGGTTGGCCCCCCCGCGGCCTTGGCGACGGCGTCATCACCCGCGGGCGGCGCCGGTTGTTGAGGCTGCACGACGTAGAGGGCGGCGCCGGTCAGCAGGTTTGGCGCGATCGCGTCTCCCGACCCGTCCTCTGCCGTCTTATCCTTGGCTGCATCCTCGGCGGCATCGTCCTCTACCGGCAGGGGCGATTCCCCGGCGGCATCGGTCTCTGCCGCGACCATGGCCCCGAACGTCCCGGCCGTTTCGGGCGAGGCGTCAGCCGTCGTCGTCGCCGGAACGGAGGCGGGAGCGGCCGAGGTAATGGCGGGCGAGGGTGCGGACATGCGGGTGCAGGCGGTTTCGACAAAGGGCTGGGTCGGCGCCTGCTGCGCCTGGGAACATTCGGTTTGCCTGTCGCAAGCTCCGGGCCAGTTTCAAAACTTGACGCAGTGGTTTGAAAGCGAAGGGAATTTCGTACGTCCGGATGGATTGGGTCGGTGGGGCGAAGGTCGAATCTTGCCGCGCTGTCGACCGGTTTTTGCCCGGCGGCCAACACCAGAACCTCGTGTGACGCCTCTGGCCCGCCAATTGCGACCCTTCACGTCATGACTTTGGTGCGAACAGCGATGTCGTTTGAATTCAATGCAGTAAGGCGGGTGCCTGTTGGCGCGGCCGGGCAAAAAGCGCGTTCCGGCGGGCAGCCCTTGCCGGGCGCCGCCATTCGCGGGGAGGCCGTCGCATGTCGCTGAGCTCGATCCTGAACATCGCCAACTCGGGTTTGCAGACGGCCCAGACCCAGCTGCGCGTCGTCTCCGACAACGTCTCGAACGTCAACACGCCTGGCTATGTCCGCAAGATCGCCGAGCAGAACTCGCTGACGACCCAAGGCGTCGGTTCGGGTGTCGAGGTCTCGCGCATCCGTCTGGCGACCGACCGGTTCCTGCAAGCCGCCAGCCTTAGCTCGGGCGCCGAGGCCAGCCGGCAGGGCGTCCGCTACGAACTGTACGACCGCATCCAGAGCCTGTTCGGGGATCCGGGCGGCGACGACGGCTTCTTCTCCCAGATCGACGGCATCTTCTCGTCCTTCGCCTCGATGGCCGAAAGTCCGACCTCGACGCCTCTTCGTCAGGAAGCCGTGTTCAAGACCCAGGCTGTGTTCGACGAGGCGTCGAGGATCTCCAAACAGATCCAGTCGGTGCGCGAGGACGCCGATAGCCGGATCAGCACGGCGGTCGAGAAAGCCAACGCCCTGCTCGAACAAATCGAGACCCTGAACGTCGACATCGCCCGCGCCACGGTCACGGGCGGGGACGCCTCAGGCGCCGAGACGAACCAGCAGAAGCTGGTTTCGCAGCTGGCCGAGCTGATGGACGTCAAGGTGACGCAGCGGTCGAACGGCGGTGTCTCCATCCGCACGGGCGCGGGCCTGCTTCTGGCCGGCGCGGGCTCCGCGAAACTGGAATACCGGGGAGCGGGCTCGGTCAACGCCGAGACATCATTCAGCGACATCTATGTCACCGAGCCGGGCGGTGAGAAGCGGTCCCTGACCGACGGCCTGACGACCGGCGAGATCAAGGGCCTGCTGGAGCTGCGCGACGTCGAGGCTCCGGCGGCTGCCGAACGGCTTGCCGAGCTGGTCAGCCATGTCGCCGACGAACTGAACCGCGCGCACAACGCCAACTCCAGCGTGCCTGCACCGACGACACTGACCGGGCGGAACGTCGGCCAGTCGCTGCGCACCGCCCTGACGGGCTTCACCGGCACGACCACCATCTCAGTCACCAATCCCACGACCGGGGTGGTGACGGGCAGGGCCGAGGTCGTCTTCTCCGGCGCCACGATGACCATCAACGGGGTGGCGGCTGATCCTGACACCTTCCTGGCCACCTTGAACGCCCAGTTGGGCGGGACCGCAACGGCGTCCTTCACCAATGGCGCCCTCAGCATCACGGCGTCAGGGACCGGCGGCGTTTCCATCGCCGACAGCGCGACGTCGCCATCGACCAAGGCCGGCCGCGGGTTCTCTCACTATTTCGGCCTGAACGATCTGGTCACGACCGACCGCACGGCGATCTACGATGTCGGCCTGACGGGATCGTCGCAGCACGGCTTTACGGCAGGCGAGACGGTCGCCTTCCGGTTCACCGACGCCAACGGCCTGCGGATCCGCGACGTCAGCGTGGCGGTGCCGAGCGGCGGAACCGGGACCGTCAGCGAGCTGCTGGCCGCCCTGAACAATCCGGTCACGGGCGCTGGCCGTTATGGGACCTTCTCGCTGGACCCGGCGACGGGCTCGGTCAGCTTCAAGGGCAGCGGCAATCCGCCCGCGACCATGAGCGTGGTCAACGACGGCACGACCCAGGTGCCCTCCGGCGTATCGATGACCGAGCTGTTCGGCCTCGGGGCCGGCGTTCGCGCCTCGCGCGCCGACGGCTTCTCGATCCGCAGCGACATCCAGACCAATCCTTCGAAGCTGGCTCTCGCCCAATTGAACCCGGCGGCGCTGATCGGAACCTCGGCGCTCAGCGCGGGCGACGGACGCGGCGCGCTCGGGCTGGCCGACGCTGGCACGCGGACGGTCAACTTCCAGGCGGCCGGCGCCTCGGCGGGCGGGGCGCAGTCTATCACGCGATATGCCTCTGATCTGTCGGGCGACATCGGCGCCCGCGCCGCCGCGGCCAAGACCCGGGCGGAGAGCACCGCCGCGATCGCCACCGAAGCTAAAAGCCGCCAGACCTCCTACGAGGGGGTCAATCTGGACGAGGAACTGGTGGCGATGACGACCTATCAGCAGGCCTTCAACGCCTCGGCCCGCCTGATCCAGGCGGCCAGCGACATGTACGACACGCTTCTGGGAATGATCTGATGAACCGCGTCTCCACCGCCGGAAACTACCAGTCGGCCCTGCTCAACCTCATGAACGCCCAGGCGCAGCAGCAGGACGCCCAGAACCGCGTCTCGACCCAGAAGATCGCGACCGATCAGGCCGGTTTCGGTCGTGGCGCCGAGAGCCTGACGGCGCTGAAGGCGGCGCAGAACCGGGTTCAGGGCTTCCTCGACACCGGAGACGCCGTGGTTGCCCGGCTGGAGAGCCAGGATCTGGCGCTGAATCAGGTCGGCGACGCCATCTCGGCCGCCAAGACGGCGATCGGCGAGGCGCTGGCTTCGGAGTCGACGAATGTCTTCATGCTGGCGATACAGAACCAGTTCTCCGCGGCCCAGAGCGGGCTGAACGCCCAACATCAGGGAACCTATCTGTTCGGCGGGGCCAACTCGACCAATCCGCCGGTGACGGTCGATACCTTGGCCGAACTGACGGCGACGCCGGCGGCTGACGTGTTCGCGAATGACACCCTCGCGCCGATTTCCCGACTGGGAGAGACGTCGTCGGTCAAGACCGGCTATCTGGCCGATGAGGTCGGCGCGGAAGTCTTCCAGATTTTCCGCGAGATCCAGGCCTACAACGATGGCCCGAACGGTCCGCTGACGGGCAAGCCGACGGACGCCCAGAAAGAGTTTCTCACTCTGCAAATGGGCAAGCTGGGCACTGCCAGCACCAACGTCATCAACGTCATCGCGCGCAATGGCTCGGTTCAGAAACAGATCGAGGCGACAAACACCAGCAACGCCGCCCAGGTTTCGGCCCTCGGCGAGATGGTCAACAAGAAGACTGACGCCGACCTCGCAAAGGCGGTGACCGACCTCCAACTGTCCCAGATCGCCGTCCAGGCTTCAGCCCAGGTGATCAGCCAGCTCAGCCAGGTCTCATTGCTCAACTATTTGCGATAAGGCGCTATAACCGTTTATTTTTACGGCCACGCTGGACGCCGACCTCGCCATGAGAACATATGGCGAACATGGCCCAGCTCGATCTCCGTGGAAAATTGGCTGTCCTTGCCGACGCCGCCAAATATGACGCCTCCTGCTCTTCGTCGGGAACCTCGAAGCGCAACTCGGTGAGTGGCAAGGGCATCGGCTCGACGGAGGGGATGGGCATCTGCCACGCCTACACGCCGGACGGGCGGTGTGTGTCGCTGCTGAAGATCCTGCTGACGAACTTCTGCATCTATGACTGCGTCTATTGCATCAATCGGGTGTCCTCGAATGTGCAGAGGGCGCGGTTCACGGTGGACGAGATCGTCCAGCTCACGCTGAACTTCTACAAGCGGAACTATATCGAAGGCCTTTTTCTGTCGTCGGGCATCATTCGCTCCGGCGATTATACGATGGAGCAGCTGGTTCTGGTGGCGAAGACGCTGCGGGTCGATCACGACTTTCGCGGCTACATCCACTTGAAACTGATCCCCGAGGCCGATCCGCGACTGGTGGAGGAGGCGGGACTGTACGCCGACCGCCTGTCGGCCAATATCGAACTGCCGCGCGAAGAGGCGATGACCCGGCTGGCGCCGCAGAAGAGCACCGCAGTCATCAAGAAGGCCATGGGTCAGGTCCGGCTGAAGGTCGAGGCCGCGAAACCCGCCAAGGGCGACCGTACCCGCCCGCCGAAATTCGCACCTGGCGGCCAAAGCACCCAGTTGATCGTCGGCGCGGACGGAGCGCCGGATACGGAAATCCTCGACCGCAGCGCCTCGCTATACGGGGGCTATGGCCTGCGGCGCGTCTATTATTCGGCCTTCAGCCCGATCCCCGACTCCAGCGCCGCCCTCCCGCTGTCGAAGCCGCCCTTGATGCGCGAGCACCGGCTATATCAGGCCGACTGGCTGATGCGGTTCTACGGATTCTCGGCGCCCGAGATCGGCGAGGCGACGACGGGCGGGATGCTGGATCTGGCTGTCGATCCCAAGCTGGCCTGGGCCCTGAACAGCCGGGCCCTGTTTCCGGTCAATGTGAACACAGCCGACCGCGAGATGCTGCTGCGGGTGCCGGGGCTGGGTGTGAAGTCGGTGGACCGGATGATCGGGGTGCGTCGCTATCGCACCCTGCGGCTGGAGGACATCGCCCGGCTGTGCCGCGGTATCGACAAGGTCCGGCCTTTCATCACCGCCCTGGACTGGTCGCCCGGCGGACTGACCGATGCGATCGACCTGCGCGCCCGGCTGACGCCGCAACCGGCGCCGGTGCAACTGAGCTTGTTCTGATGCGGGCGACGACCCTGACGAGCGAAACGGATTTCGACAATTGGCGACAGGCGGCGCGGGGCTTCCGGCTGGCGGGCGTACGTCCGGAGGAGGCGGTGTTTCGGGTTGCCGGCTCTGACCAGCAGGGGGGACTGTTCGATATAAACTCCGCTCATCCCCGCGAAGGCGGGGACACAGGCACTTGGGGACCTGGCCCGAATTCGAGTCCTTCACCAAAGGCAGCAGTGAGTCCCCGCCTTCCCGGCGATGAACGGAACGGAAAAAATTTTTCCGTTCCCAAAGCTTTCGTGGATGTGGCTCGTGAAGTCATCCTCCACCGCTCGACCGACCGCTTCAACCTGCTCTACCGCATCCTTTGGCGACTAAGGGACGAGCCCGATCTGATGAAGATCGTGTCCGACGTCGATGTCGCCGACGCCTTCGAACGGGCGAAGAACGTCAGTCGCGCCAGTCACAAGATGAAGGCCTTCGTCCGCTTCCGCGTCATGGAGGAGGCGGACGGGGAAACCTGGGTCGCATGGTTCGAGCCCGCGCACCGGGTGCTGGAAAAGACTGCGCCCTTCTTCGTCAACCGGTTCACGACCATGAACTGGTCGATCCTGACGCCTGACAACTCCTGCTTCTGGGATGGGCAAACCCTGATCTTCGGGCCGCCCGCGACGGCGGCCGAGGCGCCGACGTTCGACGACATCGAGGATTTCTGGAAGACCTATTACGCCTCGACCTTCAACCCGGCGCGGCTGAAGACCCGCACGATGCAGGGCGAGATGCCCAAGCGGTACTGGAAGAACCTGCCTGAGGCGGCGCTGATTCCGGAACTGGTCGCCGCGTCGGCGGTTCGAACCGACGTCATGGTCGCCTCACCCCATACAGAGCCTAACGCCCGTCTGGCCAAGGCCATTCACCGCCATAACCGTGACGGCGCCTATGAGGAGGGTTTTTCGCCGTCCAGCCTCGAAGAGCTGCGCCACGGTGTGCAGTCCTGCCGCCGCTGCCCGCTGTGGCGCGACGCGACCCAAGGGGTGTGCGGCGAGGGGCCAAAACGGGCGAAGCTGATGATCGTCGGGGAGCAGCCGGGCGATCAGGAGGATCTGGCCGGCCGGCCCTTCGTCGGCCCTGCCGGTCAGGTGCTGGATGCGGCGCTGGAAGAGGCGGGCATCGACCGGTCCGACGTCTTCGTCACCAACGCGGTCAAGCATTTCAAGCACGAGGCCCGGGGCAAGCGACGGCTGCACAAGACGCCGGTCGCCAGCGAAATCTCCGCCTGCCGCTGGTGGCTGGATCATGAGCGGCGACTGGTGCGGCCCAAGGTGGTTCTGGCGCTGGGCGCGACGGCCTCGTTGGGTGTGCTTGGCCGCAAGGTTGCGGTGACGAAGGAGCGGGGCCAGCCCCTGCCGCTGTCGGATGGCGCGACGGCCCTGATCACCGTCCACCCGTCCTATCTGCTGCGCCTGCCGGACCCGGAGGCCAAGGTACGCGAGCGGGCGGCTTTCGTGCGCGACTTGCAGCTGGCTCGCACCCTGTTCTGAACTATCGGCGCCTGTGGCCGAACCACTACGCTGTAGCTGCGTTCAGTGACGCCGGGGCCAGCTTCGCCATGGGCGTTTCAGCCGGGCTCGGCTAAAGGGGAGGGGATGAGCGCAGCAGGTTTCCAGATCGACGAGTCGGCCCAGTCCTCCAAAGGGTCGGGCTCAAAGGGCCAGGGCGCGGTTCTGCGCCTCTCCGGCGACTGGACGACCGCGGGTCTGGGCCAGGACGCGCTGGAACTCAGCGACCAGCTCTCAGGCCGTACCGTCAGCGCCGTGGATCTCAGCGAACTGGGTCGGTTCGATACCGCCGGGGCCCTGGTGCTGGTCCAGGCCTCGGACTGCACCCTGCCCGAAAACGCCTGGACCGACCGGCCGGAGGCGGGCCGCGTATACGCCATGGTCGAGAAGCTGGAGCGCGCCACCGCGCCTCCGCCAAAACGCCCCGATCCCTGGACCCGCACTTTCGCCAAGATCGGCCACGGCGTCTATGACATCGGCGGCGAGGCGATCCTGTCGATGGCCTTCCTCGGCCGCCTGATCACAGCCTCGGGCACGGCCCTGAGGCATCCGGGCAGCATCCGCTGGGCCGCTTGGTTCAGCCAGGTCGAGCGGTCAGGGCTGGACGCCCTGCCCATCGTGGCCGTGACCAACTTCTTCATCGGCGCCGTCATCGCGTTTCTGGGCGCGAACCTGCTGACCCAGTTCGGCGCCGGGGTCTTCACGGTCCAGCTGGTGGCCGTGGCCGTGCTGCGCGAACTGGCCGTATTGATCACCGCGATCCTTCTGGCGGGCCGTTCGGCCTCTTCCTTCGCCGCCGAGATCGGCTCGATGCGGATGAATCAGGAGGTCGACGCCATGCAGGTCATGGGCGTGAACCCGTTCCAGGCCTTGGTCATCCCGCGTCTGGCGGCCATGCTGCTGATGATCCCGCTGCTGACCTTCATCGGCATGCTGTCCGGCTTCCTCGGCGGTCTGCTGGTGACGTGGAGCCAGCTGTCCTACGGCCCGGCCTTCTTCATCCAGCGCATTAGCGAAGACCCGAACATGGGCACGCACCTGATGGTCGGTCTGGTGAAGGCGCCGGTCTTCGCCGTTGTCATCGCCGCGATCGGCTGCCGTCAGGGCATGTCCGTGGCCGGCGACGTGGAGAGCCTGGGTCGTCGGGTGACCTCGGCCGTGGTGCAGGCGATCTTCGCCATCATCCTGCTGGACGCCGTCTTCGCCCTGATCTTCCTGGAGCTGAACCTGTGAGCAAGGAGCCCACGGACAAAGTCCCGGCCAATGACGGGAAGCAGCCCGAGAACCTGATCGAGGTTCGCGGCCTGCTCAGCCAGTTCGGTGATCAGGTGATCCATGAGAATCTGGATCTGGACGTCGCGCGCGGCGAGGTTCTGGGCGTTGTCGGCGGCTCCGGCACCGGCAAGACCGTGTTGCTGAACTCCATCATCGGCCTGAAGGAGCCAGAGGGCGGGACGATCCGCATCTTCGGCCACGACACCACCCATCTGTCGGCCGAGGAATCCGCTGACATCGAGAAAAGGACCGGGACGCTGTTCCAGCAGGGGGCGCTGTTCTCGTCCCTGACCGTGCTCGAGAACGTGGCCTCGCCGCTGGTCGAACACACCAAGCTGTCGAAGCAGACGATCCGCGAACTGGCCGAGATGAAGATCGCCATGGTCGGTCTGAAGCCCGAGTCTCATCACCAGAAGCCGGCCGAGCTGTCAGGCGGGATGCGCAAACGGGTGGGCTTGGCCCGTGCGCTGGCGCTGGATCCGGAATTGCTGTTCCTGGACGAGCCGACGGCCGGTCTGGACCCCATCGGGGCGGCGGCCTTCGATGAGTTGATCCGCAACCTGTCGGACGATCTGGGGCTGACGGTTTTCATGATTACTCACGATCTGGATAGCCTTTACGCCATCTGTGACAAGGTCGCGGTGCTGGCGGACAAGGGGATCGTCGCCAAGGCGACGGTTCAGGAACTCGAGCGTTCGGATCATCCGTGGATCAAGGAATATTTCCTCGGCCCTCGCGGACGCGCCGGTACGAAAAACGCCGCCTGAGGAGAGCGGACGACTATGGAAAGAGACGCCCACTACGCCGCCGTCGGCATCGCCACCGTCGCCCTTCTGGCGGCGCTCGCGGTGTTCGCCATTTGGCTGGCCCGCCTGCAGTTCAACAACGACTTCGATGTCTATGACATCGTCTTCTACGGCCCGGTGCGCGGCCTGTCGGAAGGCGGCGAGGTCCACTTCAACGGTATCCGCGTGGGCGAGGTCACCGACCTGAACCTAGACCCCAAGGCGGGGGACCAGGTCATCGCCCGGGTGCGGTTGAACGGCACCACGCCGGTGCGCGTCACCTCGCGCGCCCAGCTGGAGCCGCAGGGAATCACGGGCCTGAACTACATCCAGATCACGGCCGGCACCCAGGGCAGCGCCCTGCTGAAGAGCCAGTATCCCGAGAACGTCATTCCCGTGATCCAGAGCCAGCCATCGCCGATCGCTGAACTGCTGAGCGGTTCGGGCACGGTGCTGGCCCAGACGGTCGACGCCCTGAACCGGATCAACCGGGTCCTGTCGGACGACAACATCCGTTCGTTCTCGACGACGCTGAAGGGGGTGGAGTCCGTCGCCTCCGAGCTGGAAGCCCGCAAGGGGATGTTCACCCAGCTGGAGCAGTCGCTGACCCGCGCCAATGCAGCGGTCGAGGAATACCGTCTGCTGGGCGTCGAGACGCGCGCCCTGATCAACAATGACGGCCGCGAAGCGATCGCCAACATCAACAAGGCCACGGCCGACGCCCAGTTGGCGATCGCCTCGATCAACCGCTCCGTCAGCGGGCTGGAACGTCCGCTCGGCGAGTTCTCGACGACGGGCCTGCCGCAACTGACCTCGACCATCGAGGAACTGAACGAGGCCACGGCGTCGCTGCAGAGCCTGATCGACGACGTCCGGGCCAGCCCGCGCGACTTCATCGGCCGTCCGGCATCCAAAGAAATCGAGGTCCAGCCATGATCCGTCGTTTCGCATCCGTGGCGGCCATCGGCGCCGTCGCCGCCGGCCTGTCGGCCTGCTCGCTGCTGTCGACGCCCAAGCCTGTGCAGCTCTATCGCTTCGGCGCGCTGGAGACCCCGGCGACGGACGTAACGGCCGCCACGCCTGCGCCGGTGTCCGTCGCCCTGCGCCGGATCGAGTTCCCCGAGGCCTCCAAGGGAGATCGCATCCTGGGCGTGACGGGGACGGAAGCGGCCTACATCAAGGGCGCGCGCTGGGTGTCGCCGGCTGAAACCCTGTTCAGCGACAGTCTGGAAAGCGCTTTCGCCGCACAGCCGGATCGAGTCCGGCTGCTGGGGCGCCGCGAGCCGGGCCTGTCGACCCGGGTTCTGAATGTCGATGTCACCACCTTCGAGGCTCGCTATGCGGCGCCCGGCGCGACGCCCGAGGCCGTGATCACGGTGCGGGCGCGGATGGTGGTCCTGCCCGAACGGTCGGTCACGAACGAGCGGACCTTCACGGTGCGCCAACCGGCCGCCGCGAACCGCGTGTCGTCGATCGTCGAGGCCTTCGATCTGGCGTCGCGGGATCTAAACGTCCAGATCGTCGACTGGACCGCGGGAGCGACGGCTCCCTGAGATCCGTCAGGCCGCGCGGCGGACGCTTTCGGCGACCTGTTCCATCCGGGTCTGGGCCTGGGCCCGGCGGGCGCGCGCCTCCGCCAGGTCGCGCCCAGCTTCGTCCAGCACCCAGATCAGGGCGTCGCGCTCGCGGCTGAGGACGCACTGGTCGGGGCGGATCGCCTTCGGCCGTTTGCGGTTGAGGCCTAACGCCTCGCGCCAGGCGTCGCGCCACGTCGCCACCGCGCCGGCCATCGTCTTCAACCGGTCGGGGATGATGCAGTCAGCGTTCTGGGCCAGCCGCACCAGCGGAAGTTGCCGCACAGCCGCGTTGCGCACGGCGATAAGGAAGGCCAGCCGGGCCGCCAGCGGATGGTCGATACGGTCCTCGCCCTCGGCGCCGGCCGGCTCGGCCGACAGTCGCGCCAGCCCGGCGTCGACATAGGCGTCCAGTTCGGAAATCGCGGCGCGGGTGTCATTCCAGAGACCTTCCAGGGTGCGGGTGCGACGGCCGATGCTGGTGGCGCGATCCACGACCCCGCCGGCGGACTCCAGCATCGCCTCCACGGCGAGGCCGAACTCGGCGCGGAAGGTCTTCAGCTTGCGTTTGCGGTTGTCGAACCAGCCGGCCATGCCCCGGCGCTTTTCCAGCCGTGCGGGATCCAGATCCGCCAGCCGGTCGCGGACATGGGCCAGCAGGTTCGAACACTCGCCCAGATCCCCCGTCCGCGTCTCGGCCAGCACGCGCTCGGTCAGGTTCAGCAGGTCCTGCCGCGCCCGCTCGCCGAAGGCGCCGGGCAGGGTGGGATCGTTCAGGTCCATGGCCCCGCGAATGACGTCCACGCGCGCCGGGTCGGGCGCCGGGGCGCCGCCAATACGCATCAAGGACGCCGTGTTCATCGTGGTCGTGGTTCCCCGTCTTGGGAGAACTCTCGCCCAGTCCCGACGATTACGCCAGAGCGTTCAACTGGTTGGAGACTGTGTACGTCGCCCGTGTCTTCGCCGCGACCTCGTCGAGGGTGACGCCCTCAGCCAGTTCGATCAGCTCCAGCCCCGCGCCGCCCGGCTTGACGTCGAACACGGCCAGGTCGGTGATGATGCGGCTGACCACGCCCGCGCCTGTCAGCGGCAGGGTGCAGGACTTCAGCACCTTGGACTCGCCGTGCTTGTTGGCGTGGTCCATGACGACGACGACGCGTTTGACGCCGGCGACCAAATCCATGGCGCCGCCCATGCCCTTCACCAGCTTGCCCGGGATCATCCAGTTGGCGATGTCGCCGTTCTCGGCCACCTCCATGGCGCCAAGGATCGACAGGTTGATATGGCCGCCGCGGATCATGGCGAAGCTGTCGGCCGAGCTGAAATAGGCGCTCTCGGGGATCTCGGTGATCGTCTGTTTGCCGGCGTTGATCAGGTCGGGGTCTTCATCGCCCGCCCAGGGGAAGGGACCCATGCCCAGCATGCCGTTCTCGGACTGGAGGGTGACCTCCATGCCTTCGGGGATGTAGTTGGCGACCAGGGTCGGGATGCCGATGCCCAGGTTCACATAGAAGCCGTCCTGCAGCTCTTTCGCGGCGCGTTCGGCCAGTTGTTCGCGGGTGCGGGCCATGGTTACGCGGATTCCTTTTGGGCTATCGCTTCGCTACTTGAGCCCGGCTCTTTCTGGCGGACAGTGCGTTGTTCGATGCGCTTCTCGAACGCGCCCTTGAACAGGCGATCAACGTAGACGCCGGGGGTATGGATGTTGTCGGGGTCCAGCGAGCCGACGGGAACGATCTCCTCGACCTCGACGATGGTCATCTTGCCGGCCGTGGCCATCATCGGGTTGAAGTTGCGGGCGGTCTTGCGGAACACCAGGTTGCCGCGCTCGTCGGCCTTCCACGCCTTGACGATGGCCAGGTCGGCGACGAGGCCGGTCTCCATGACGTAGTCACGACCGTTGAAGTTGCGGACTTCCTTGCCCTCGGCGACCAGGGTGCCGACGCCGGTGGCGGTGAAGAAGGCGGGGATGCCGGCGCCGCCCGCGCGGATGCGCTCGGCCAGGGTGCCCTGCGGGTTGAACTCGAGTTGCAGCTCACCGGCAAGGTACTGGCGCTCGAACTCCTTGTTCTCGCCTACGTAGGACGAGATCATCTTGGCGATCTGGCGGGTCTCGAGCAGCTGGCCGAGGCCGAAGCCGTCGACGCCTGCGTTGTTGGAAATGACCGTCAGGCCTTTCACGCCCGAGGCCTTGAGCCCGGCGATCAGGTTCTCGGGGATGCCGCACAGGCCGAAGCCGCCGGACATCACGGTCATGCCGTCGAAGGTCACGCCCTCCAGCGCGGCTGTCGCGTCAGTGAAGATCTTGCGCATCGGCTCCCTTTTTCATTCTTTGATGAATATCGCGATGTCCATACGGCGGGTCGCGACGTGGGGCAAGATAATCGCCCATGTTCTCTACAACATGGACCATGCCCGGTTCATCAGGCCAAGAGTCTATCACGACGGGAAGGGGCGCCAGGTCGAAAGACGAAAATCACAGTTAACCTTTTTCTTCGCTCGCCACGCGCAGGCGATGGGCGGCGCCCGCGGGCTGGGTTAAGACGGTTCCCAGTGAAGCGTCGGGGCGTGTGGGGCGTGCGGGCAGGTATCAATTCATTGACGGCGACGTTGCTGGTCGGCGTGGCGATCGGCCTGGTGCTGACGCCCGACGGGCGCGCCTGGCTGCGTCATCCGACCCTGTTGCTGGGGGGCAGCGCCAACGCGTCGGCAACCGCCCCGGAACCGGCGTCGCCGGCGCCGATGGCGGCAGCGTCCACCGCGTATGTCCGACCGGCGATCACACCTTTGCAGGACAGGCTCGACAAGGGGCGCCTGCGCATCGGGGTGTTCGGGGATTCGATGGCCGACGGTCTGTGGACAGGCCTGTACCGCGAGATGCAGGGCGCACCCGGCGTCACCGTGACCAAGTTCAGCGAGGTCTCCACCGGCCTGTCGCGCTACGACTACGTCGATATCCAGGCCAAGACGGCGCGGCAGATCGGCGAGACCCCGGTCGATGTCGCCGTCATCCTGTTCGGCACCAATGACGCCCAGGGCATCAGTCTGGACGGCCAGATCCACGCCTTCGGCTCGCCGGGCTGGAAGGCCGCCTACGGCAAGCGAGTCGAGGATCTGGTGACCCTGCTGCGCAGCCACGACGTCGCCGTCTACTGGGTTGGCCTGCCGCGCATGAAGCGGGCCTCGTTCGACGCGAAGATGACGCTGATCAACGAGGTGGTGCAGTCGCGAATGACCGCGCTGGGCGTGCCCTATCTGGGGACCACGGCCCTGACCTCGGACGCCGATGGCGATTACGACGCGTATCTGACAGCGACGGGCAGCGGACGGCGTCAGTTGATGCGG